>Ga0209834_10002289_pt1 | contig 10272 bp, 7 predicted proteins | sample Mar14236cmmetaG_FD_184134 | JGI IMG/M metagenome (GOLD analysis project Ga0209834, IMG submission 184134) | Marine hydrothermal vent microbial communities from Guaymas Basin, Gulf of California to study Microbial Dark Matter (Phase II) - Marker... ...
AACAGTTTGTGGAAAGCAAATACAGTAAGAAATTGTTTGCTTTTATGAATCAACTGGAAAACCCACGGCTGATTATTCATTTCGACGAAACTGCTGCCCTGGAAGAATTGCTGTCAATTGTTGAAGTCATTGTGAAAAAGCAGAACAGCATTTACCTGGAAAATTATTTTCAAAGCCGGGGTTCAGTGGATGCGGAAAAGAACCTGCGGAAGTACCTGGCTCTGTTTACCCTGGCAAACAGCCATCAGGAGAAAACCCATCTGTTTCCGGTGATTGACGTGCCCAGATTTTTTCATGTGAACCTGGAGTTTGAAGAAGAAGCGGCACTCCAGTGGTGTTTCCAGATTTTTAACTATTTCGGTAACCGACAAATTCCGCTGCTGCTGCACCTGATCGATTGCCGGGATGCCAAACAGAAGCGCAGTTCCTATTGTGCTATTGGCGAAGGGTACATTCCTTACCGGAAAATATTCAGTTTCTTACGAAAGACCCAACCTGCTCTGGATGGAATTGTCCTGGAGTATGAGAATAAAATTGATCCGCTGGAATCCCGCGACGCGCTTGACAATTTGATAAACAACGCCTGACCAACCAAAATCCGAACAGAAGATATTTTTCTTCCGAAAAAAGAAAACACCTGGCAAGCCGGTCTGCCAGGTGTCTTTGAATTGGGGTAAACTTTCAGTCGGGCTATTCTATTCTAAAACATGAATATTGCGTTTTGCGCACATGTCTTTCAGTACTTTCGGCCAAACGGTTACACTCACTTCGCCCAGGTGGGCGGTGCGGAGCAGGTACATGTAGGTGCGAGACTGCCCGATGCCGCCGCCAATGCTCAGGGGAATTTCATCGTTCAGAATTGCCTGGTGGTAGGGTAGTTGCAGAAAATCTTCCTGCCCGGTCATTTTAAGCTGCACTTTCAGCGTTTCTTTCGTTACCCGGATACCCATCGAGGTAAGCTCGTGGCGCCGTTTGGTTACCGGGTTCCACACCAGAATGTCGCCGTTCAGCCCGTGCATGGTTTGTCCGTTCTTAGTGATTGTTTCGGTTACCCAGTCGTCATAATCTGCCGCGCGCATTTCGTGCGGATAGCCGTCCTTCAGTGTCCAGCCAATGCCGATAATAAAAACCGCCGGGTATTTTTGCAGAATCTGCGTTTCGCGCTGCTTTCGCGGCAGGTCGGGGTACATATCCAGAATTTCCTCGGCGTGCAGGAAGGTCAGTTCTTCCGGAAAATCCGGATATTTATCAGTCTTCAATTCCGGGAACAGTTCCTGGGCATGCTTACCGGTGCCGCGCAGCATCTTCCAGATTTTCCTGATTGAATCCTTCAAAAAATACAGGTTGCACTGGTCGGAGGTCATTACCCGTTCCTAATCCCACTGGTCCATATAAGCGGAGTGATCGTGGTCCAGAAAATAGTCCTTGCGAACAGCTTTCATGTCGGTACAAATGCCTTCACCGGCTTTGCAGCCAAATTATTTCAGCGCTACCCGTTTCCATTTGGTTGCTGCCTGCACCACTCCATTACTCCCTAAAACCTTTATCACCTTTTAATCGTCCTTAAAAAATCTTCCACCTCGGGAATTCCGCCCTGGTAAATAAGGTAACCGTTATAGGGTTCGCGCTCGGTAATTTCGCCGGCGATTGGCGTTAACATAATTTCTTTCACTTTTTTCAGGTCATCGGTTTGTCCCAATGCCCAGCCCAATTTTACATAAGCAACTTCGGGCAGCATATTTGCGGTGGGAATTACACCCAATTGCATCATCTCGCGTCCGGTTTCATAAACATACATCTGCACGTATCCCCAAAGCGTTTGTACGGTCATATAAACTGCAATTCCCTTATCCTGTGCCCGTTTCAAAGTTGGGTAGAGCGGTTTATTTACATGACCAAGACCGGTGCCGGCAATTACAATTCCCCGGTATCCGTTATCAATCAGAGAGTCGATAATATCCGGCTGCATGTTCGGGTAATAGTAAACAATAGAAACCTTTTCTTCGAACGCATTATTTATAATGACCTCTCGATCGGATCGGCGGCGTTTATAATCGCTGCGTAAGGGAGTGATTTTTTCTTTATTTACCATGGCAATGGGAATATCGCCAATTGTGCGGAAGGTAGAGCGGTAACTGGAGTGCATTTTACGCACCCGTGTTCCGCGATGCAGCAAAGCATACTGGTCGGAAGTAGGACCAAACATGCAAACCGTGACCTCGGCAATATCGCTTTCTGCAGCTGTTTTTACAGAATGGATCAGGTTCAGCGCGGCATCGGAAGAGGGGCGGTCTGAGGAACGCTGCGAGCCGACCATGACAATTGGAACCGGTGAATTCTGCACCATAAAGGAAAGAATGGCGGCAGTGTGGTGCATGGTATCAGTGCCGTGTCCGATTACAATACCGTGGATTCCGTTTTTAATTTCTTCCCCGATTACTTTTGCAGTTCCAATCCACTGTTCAGGACCCATATTTTCGCTGAAGACTCCGTAGAGCTTTTCCGTTTTCAAATTGCAGTAATCAGCTAACTCCGGCACGGAGCCGTATAATTCGCCGGGAGAAAATGCGGGAATTACTGCGCCGGTGCGGTAGTCGAGCCGGCTGGCAATTGTTCCTCCGGTTCCTAACAGCTTAATATTGGGTTTTCCCGGGTCGTAGGGGAAATCCTGTTCCGGAATTTTGTAGTGTGCTTCCTTACGACCGATTTCTTTGATTTCCTGAATAGTATTTACAGCAATTCCGACATTATAGCCGTTGCGTAATTTTATCACCACGTGGTGTGCATCAGCCGTTTCCGAACGGGGCAGAATAATTCCGGTAAAGGAGCCGCGCGTGGTCTGAATTTCAACATCGCTCCATACCTGCACGCCATTTTCTTTAAGTACGCTTAATGCAGGCTCTCGGTATCCTTTATTTGCATCACTCATTTTTGCCTCCATTCGCTCGCAGTAAATTCCATAAAAATTGGTTCACCGTTTTTGCCGGGAGCTGTCCCCGGCATTTTTCCATAACCTTTCCCATTACGAAACGGTGCTTTTTCTCTAAAACAGCAATGTTGGGCAGTTCATTTTTTATGATGGAATTTATGATTGAAGAAAGCTCTGATTCTTTAATTTTAGGCGGAATGAATTGTTCAATCTCTTGCGCAAGGTCAAAGATTTTTCCCTGTAAAAATTCCTCTAACAGTTCTTCGCCCTTCTCTAACAGCGCCGGTTGTTTGGCTGCATGGGAGAAGAAAAGTTCCCAGACTTCGCCGGTTAGTTTTTCAATAGGCAAACCGGCACGCTGCCAGGCTTTGGATGTTTCAAAAAGGTAGCGGGCTGTCCATTTGGGTGAAATTTTGTATTTGTCGATTATCGTCTCAAAAAGTATTGCCCGCGGCGAGGAGGCTATGGGAATAATTAGATGTTCCGGCACTCCTAATTTGCGGTATTTTTTCTCGCGTTCCCACAGGGGCGGCGGCACGTTTTCGCGAAGCCGGTTAATATGGGATTCGGTTATTTCAAGCGGCGGTAAATCTGTATCCGGGTACATGCGGTCGGCGCCGGGGAGAATTCTTTCGAAACCATTTGTACCGTCAGCCAACGCCTGCCGCGTTTCGCTGGGAATGCCGATGGCGGCTTCTTTTGCCCGGATAATAATTTCCTGCACCGCAGTTTTTATATCCTCTTTATTGCCCCACACCAGGATTAAAGCATCGCGGGAGGTTGCATTAACTGTTTTGCGGATTTTGATGCTGGTAAAACCGTCAATGGTTTCTTCGGTAGTTTCAGAAGTAAGAATATTAGGCAGGCGGGTAAGGCAGGCAATTACTCTTACCCGATCTGAAATTTCTTTTGAAAACACCTTTCCCGTCTGGGTAGGATGGCTCAGAATTCCAAGGAAGCCCTTTAATTTTACGCAATGCACTTCCTCATTGCGTTTAATAGCCTGGCGAATCGGCTCCCAGGATGTATTGGTAAGCAAGTTGGTAACATTTGCCGATTCAGCCTGAAAGGTTTCCGCGGTAATACCGCGGCTGTGTAATTCGTCCCGGATTTTAAGCAGCGAATATTGACGCAGAACCTCATTGTAAATAAGCAAAGGGATAATGGGTATCCGGTGCACGCCTTTAATTTCGATTCGTGTTCCCCCGTTAATACTTACATTTACATCCTGGCGTGCGGCGCCGATGCCGGTGCGTACTTTACCGGTACTGCGAACCAGCCAGCGAAGCAGGTTGGCAACATCGGCAACTTCCTGCGGAGTGTGCATTTCCGGCTGAGTAACGGTTTCGATAAGCGGCATGCCCAGGCGGTCGGTGCGGTAAATCCGGGTGTGACCAACGTCAGAAACCTCCCGGCAGGAATCTTCCTCCAGTCCTAACTGAATCAAGCCGATTTTCCGGTCTTTGTAGGGAATCCAGCCGTCGATGCCGACAATGGTAGTGCGCTGAAAACCAGTGGGAATACTGCCGTCCAAATACTGCTTGCGGGCGATGTGGATTTCGCTCACCAATTTATAGTTCATCAGCATGGCAATTTCCAGCGCAATATCTAATGCCTGGCGGTTTATCATAAACGGCGGTGTATCATCAATCTCGTAGGTGCAAACCGTCTCGTTCTTAATTTGATAAATTATTTCTTTCCTGGTTTTGAATTCCATTAAAGCGGTGCCGTCGTATTCTCCTAATTCGGAAAGAGTAGGACGCATGTGCCGTAGAATTTCCGCATCATATTCTTCGCTGTAATGCCCGGCCGGACAGTGGCAAAACAGTTTCTTTTCGGTAAGCAACTGTTGATGAATTTCCAGACCGACTTTTAGTCCCAATTCGGCATAATCCGTTTCGGTCATCTCTTTAAATGGTTTTAGTAACAGGGGCATATACATTTTCCTGCAATATTTAATAGATCGTGGGGATTTAATAGGGCTTCATTTACTAATAAATGTGATGATTCTCTTCGCTCCGCAAGTCATTGCGAGCAGAGCGAAACAATTTTAAAAAATCAAGAAATTGTTTCATTGCTGGCTCCTAGCAATGACGATACTAATTAAGAAGATCATATAATCTTGTTAAATAGTAAGCTAGAAAAATATTTTGCTGTGCAAAGGGAATAATCATTATAAATAATATACTTAATACCCTAAAGTCTGTTTTTTCGAATTTCCGTGAGTAATGCTATTTACGTATTACGAATTAAAATATAAAAATGTGTTTTTTATTTAAATTAGCCCTCCTGAATCAACATAGTCACCAATTTCTTTTCTTGATATTCATTAGTATTTTAAAAATTGAAGCATAATAAATATTGTGAAATAAAAACATATTTTATTAAATGTTCAGTACTAAAATCAATACTAAATAAAGCAGTGGTGAGATCAAAGGCAAGGGGAAAGAAAATTGGTTTTTACCGAAGTTCAGTTGCCCCAGGCTTTTCTCGTAAGGATCACTTTATGAAGCCCAATTTCCGGATGGACACTAAATTGAATGGGTGAATTTTTGACTTGCAAAGGGAAGCATTCTGAAAACAGGTTTGACATCCCCCTTAATCCCCTTTCGAAGGGGTAATTTCCCCGGGAGGTTCGTTTGCACAGGGGAATATTCGCTTTCCCGGATGGCTCTAAATAAAATTCCCCTTGGAAGTGGGATTAAGGGGGATGTAACGTAAATGTTAAACATCACTCACGGGTGGTAAAGTCATTGCGATCCTGGCTTGCCGGGAGAAGCAATCCTAGGATAAGTAACGAGATTGCTTCGTCGTTTCACTCCTCGTGGCATAGCCATCACCATGTGGCAATGACAGCGTGCTTACCTTTTCACCCGTGATTGAGGTCTTACACGTAAATTTCCTTTCCCCTTGCCTTCAGCAGTAGCCTTTCGTAAGCTTGCCGCCATGTTGGCGGAAACAGAAAAAGACATCTTTAGCGGGTTACCGGCGTTTGCCCGTCCCTGCGTGGTGGTGCATTACCACGAAGTCGGTTTGAAAGGAAAGAACCGCTCCGGCTTCGAAAATCAGTTGCGGCGGAATATTCTGAGGGCGCTCAGCGACACCACCGTGGGTTCGGTGCAGCGCTTCTTCGGACGATTAGTCGTCTTTTTCCCCAAAGAGATCGACTGGCCGGCGGTTCGGGCACGGCTGAAGACCGTCTTCGGAGTCGCCAATTTTTCCCCGGCGATTTTTACCGAACAAAATGAGGAAGAAATAACTGCTGCCGCTCTCTCCCTGATGAAAGAACGTAAATATGACAGCTTCCGGGTAACCACCAAACGGGGGCAGAAAGAATTTCCGATCAACTCACAGGAGATGAATATTCGGGTGGGCAGTGCTGTTCAGAAAATGAGCGGCGCCAGGGTAGATTTAACCAATCCCGAAGTGACTTGCTATATTGAAATATTTAACAAAAATGCACTGGTGTACGCGGAAAAAATTCCCGGTGCCGGCGGTTTGCCCTCCGGGGTCAGCGAGAAAGCGGTGGTGCTGCTTTCCTCGGGAATCGATTCGCCGGTTGCCGCCTGGAAAATGATGAAACGCGGTGTGCGGGTGGTGTTTGCGCATTTTCACAGCGTGCCCGCGACATCCGAAGCCTCGATCCGTAAAACCGAACGGATTGTGCAAGAGCTGACCCGCTACCAGTTCAAATCCCGGCTGTACCTGGTGCCGGTGCTGGAAATTCAGAATGAAATCCGGGTGGAAGCGCCTGAAGAATTGCGCCTGTTGCTGTTCCGGCGAATCATGATGAAATTAGCCGAAAAGCTTGCCGGGTATGAAAAAGCCACGGCATTGATTACCGGCGAGAGTGTTGGTCAGGTGGCATCGCAGACACTGAGTAATATTCACGCCATTTCCGCCGGAATCGAATTGCCGGTGCTGCGTCCGCTGGTGGGAGATGATAAAATCGAAATTATTGAAGTTGCGCAGAAGATTTCAACATTTGATATTTCCATCGAACCCCATGAAGACTGCTGCACACTCTTTGTGCCGGAACATCCGGAGACCCGCGCCCGCGCCCAAAAGCTCCGGGAGATTGAAGCACACCTGAACCTGGAACCACTCATCAGCGAAGCGATCAAGAAAACGGTGGTGAAGAAGTTTCAGCATCCGCTTCCTGCGCCCGTAAAAAAATAAATAAATATCATTGCTTTGGGGAGATATGGTCAATTTTGATTCGCTTTTTTGGAGACAAAAAAGAAGGGATGTTGCAATGCAAATGTAAAGAGGAGGCACAAAAAACGGAGGATCAACTCCGTAGTTTGGCACTGCAACATCCCTCATTTTTATTTACACCGCAACCTGTTTTGAGTTCCCTTGCTGAGAGGATTCCCGCCTTTTTGAAATCCTGTTTTCTCAATACCGGTCGTCTTTTTCGAACTGCTCGCAGGTTTCATCCAGGTGCACTTCGATATTGCGAAGCTGGCATTTGTAGTAGAAATCTTCCACTTCGCCCTTTTGCTCGCTCATGTGAATGAATGAAAGCCGGTGTTTGCAGAACTGGCAGGTTTTGGGAATCGCCGGGTGTTTCTGCTGGGCGGATGAAGCTATACCCACCCGGTAAAAAAACCGGGAAATGCTTTCGATGTAAAATGATACCTGCTGCAGGATTTTGCGAATCCGAAAAAGCAACAGAATCTGAAAGACAAACAGTACAATGACCGAGCAGACTAAAATACTAATTGTCAGTGGGTGATTGAAAAAGGCATTCATAATACGCTTCCATTCCTACTTCCTTGTATACAAACTTTAGTCCCTTAAAGTTCTTTCTCCTCGCAATTATTATCTTCGGCGTGGAAAGTGAAAAGTTTATAGAGTTGGATAATTTGCTTTACCCGTTTTTTGATGTTTTTGATAAACAGAAATAACCGGCTATTCAGATTATGGTTTGCTATTTTTACCTGCTCCCGATCGCAGCAAAAAAATATGAGCGCTTACCCCGGCAGCGATAGCAAGCAGTAGAATTCTCAGCCAGAGCAGATCGGTTATAAAAATTACCGAATACAGGATGGTAAGCCAGAGCAACAGGATGGACACCAGTTTCACCTGCAGGGGAACTGCCCGCTTTTCCACGTAATCTTTGAGATATTTGCCCCAGAACCGGTTGTTTAGCAGCCACCGGTACAATCGATGGGAACTGCGCAGATAGCAGGCGGCTGCCAGTAAAAGGAACGGCGTGGTGGGTAGCAGCGGCACGAAAATACCAACCGTTGCCACTACTACAAAGAAGCTGCCCAGGGAAATAAGCGTCCATTTCTTTATTTTGCTGACCGGATATTCGCCGTCTACTATTGCCATGTGTTCTTTCCTTTTTCATCTTCCGGTAAACTGATCCGCAAGCTCGATGGGGTTTTTAGCCGGAAAGAAGGTTGATGTTGCAAAAGGGTTTCGGATTATTCAAATATGGGAAGGATAAATCCGGTGCCAATTGTGATATAAAAGCCACTGAAATCGTAAGACGATTCCGTGACATAATTAGGATAGAGAACCCCGGATAATTTCAGTTGCCCCTCCAGTTGGCGCAAATTGGCAAACCGGTATCCGCCTTCGGCAGAGAGGAAAACCGGGGGAAGAACACGCAGGGTTAGCCCCAGAGCGAAGTGAGCGGTCATGGCGCTGCCGGAGAAATCGCCCCGGCTGTCGATATTATTTATTGCCGGATTATTGTCCTGGTAGGTGAAATTCGATCGGCTCCAACCAAGCCCTAAACCGGCACCGGCGCCCAGGTAGTAATTAATTCGTTTCCAACTGCTGTAATTGAAAAAATATTGTAATCCGATAGTAAAATCGAAAAACCGGATATCCCGGTCAAAATGAAAATCCAGCGGGTAATCGACAGCCGTGCGGCGATAATCTTTGCCGGTTTTTTCGCTGAAATACAGGGTTTTCACCGTGGCAAAATAGTCGTCTTCGAAACGATAGGTAACCCCTACTCCCCAGGTGTAATTTCCGTTCAGCGGGTCGGGGCTGGGAATGAACTGCTGACTGAACCGCCGAAGCTGGTTCACCCGGAACACCATGTCGTTGTTTGCCTCGGACATCCGCACCGTGCTGTAGCCGAAGTACGGCTGCACCGAAACCGTCTGAGCCATTATTTCGCCGGTCACAATCAGGAACAGCACACACACCGAAATGAGCGTTTTCATTCTCTTCCTCACTGAATGACAGTTACAGGTTTTTTGCCGATGTTCCGGTGTTCAATCAATTATATTCTTCGTCCAGGTAATGAGGATCCAGGAAATAATCCCCGAAGCCGGTTCGATCCACAAATACAAAAACTTTTCTCAGGTTGTAATAACGCCACACTTCGAATGGTGTGGTATTCATTTCGAAGGGGTGCCGTTCAATGTCGTCCGGTTCACCGAACTTAATAAAAATTCTGCCCCGGTCGGTGCGCCAGCCCTCGATGGTGATGGTGGAAAAATTTTCCGTGGCGAAATTCACCCGGCGGTAAAATTCTTCCATCAATTCATTTTTCTGGGTGATTTTATTGGGGTCCATCCGTGCCCAGAAACGCTTAAAATAGGCTTTCTTTTCCTTATAGGGCTGCTTCAGCGCCCAGTCGACAGAGTCAGCGTCCAGGATGTAGCGCATCTGTTCCAGCGCCAGGTTCAAATCCTTCGGCGATTCGGGAATAATTGTCCAGAAGAAAGAAAACAGTCTCCTGGCTTTGATGGTGTCGTTATGATATGTGCTCGCGACTTCCAATTCATAGCGGTTTTGATCGAACAATTGCCGGTTCAGCCGGATGAAGTGCTCCTGGAAACGCGGCTTCCGGCAAATATTATACTGATTGAATTGGTTGATAGAATTAAAGGGGTCGCGAATGGTGTACTTCACATTCAGGGTGTCCAGACTGTCCTTGACGACCGAAGTGAAATAAAAATAGATATATTTTCCGCCACCGCTGAAATTGCCGGATAAGCTTGGCTTAAAATCAACCACCCGTCCGGTACTATCGGTAGTGTAATCGGTAAAGAACAGCACGTCGCTCATCAGAAAATCGGTTTTGCCCAGATCGTCAATTTTAAAGTGAAGTTTCCGATTCACCTGCTTGTTGCTGTTTTTGTCCAGCACGGTAACCACCGCGTCGTAAATTCCTGCCGGTAAAATGATGTCTGAAGAGAATGTGTTGTTAATTTTGCGGGAATTGGTTTCATCAAAATTATTGGTGACAATTTTTTGCCTGGTTGTTTTATTGTAAACGGCTTCCTTTTGCTGGTTGTTTACATAAATTTCATATTGAATTGTTGCTTCGAAACGATCCTGGTTTTTTACAAAAGTGAGGTCGTCGTTTAATA
>Ga0209834_10002290_pt1 | contig 10269 bp, 7 predicted proteins | sample Mar14236cmmetaG_FD_184134 | JGI IMG/M metagenome (GOLD analysis project Ga0209834, IMG submission 184134) | Marine hydrothermal vent microbial communities from Guaymas Basin, Gulf of California to study Microbial Dark Matter (Phase II) - Marker... ...
TCCACATACAGAACATTTTTTGAGTGAACCTGGTTTCGCCCCACTTCCATTGCAAGTTTTACAAACTACATACATAGGAACATCTATTTTTCGAGTTAAACCAAAAAATGCATCCTCAAGAGTTATTTCTAAATCATATCTTAAATCAGCCCCTTGTTCTGGACCTTTTCTTGTTCTTTTCTCAAATTAGTTAATTCAATATTTAAGGAACTAATTTTTGTTTCGTCTTTTTCAATATTTATAATAATCTCATCTTTTTCTTTTTCATATTGGATTTTATTATAAACTTCAAATCCGGTTTCTTGCAGATCGTCAAAATCGTGTATAAAAATCTCAAAACCTCCTACTTCATCTTTTTCCCATTTATTAATTCGTTGAATGTGCTTGATATCCCCAATCATATAACTTTCATCAAATTCCTCAAATCCCGAATTGTAAATACCTTTGACTAAAAATTTACGAGAATTTGGTGCTTTATTCGGATCGTCCTTGACAAAAAACATATGAAAATCATTTCCCACATTTAATCCTAAACGTTTTGCTGTTTTATCAGAAATCAAAACTTCATTAGTAAGCTTTTCATTAATTTCAGGAATATCTCCATCTATGATGGGAAACTTTATTTTACAATTCCAGCATATAAGCTTATTTTCCTTCTTGTCGTATTTTAATTCTCCCTTGCATTTTGGGCACACCAAAATATCTAAAATTTCTTTATTTAGTGTCATTTAAAATACCTTTATATAAAACTGATTAAAGGTATTTATATCTTTTATTTGGATGTTAAGTATTTAAATTGTCTTTTTTACCCCACATATTCGGATATTTTCCATTTTCCATAATAACAACTTTTTCTCCATTTTTATAACCTGTTACTTTCATTTCTTCGTTTCCTATCATAAAATCTACATGTGTAATACTTACATTTAATCCAGCATTTTTGAGTTCATCTTCTCCCATTTTTTCTCCATCTTTAATACAACTTGTATATGCTCTTCCGAAAGCGAAATGAGAGGCTGCATTTTCATCGAATAAAGTGTTGTAAAAAATCTTTTTCATTTGATAAATAGGAGAATCAACAGGAACTAATGCGACTTCGCCTAAGAATCTAGCTCCATCATCTGTTTCAAGAATTGTTTTCAAAATTTCTTCTCCTATTTCTGCATGATAATTTATTACTTTTCCATCTTTAAATTCAAGCTCGAACTTATCAATTATATTTCCAGAATAAACTAATGGTAAGCTGTTTCTCAAAACTCCGTTTATTTTTTCCCTGTGAGGAGCTGTAAATATTTCTTCAGTTGGAATATTTGGAACAAAAGTTACTCCATCTAAATTATCCTGAGAACCGGATAACCAGATATGATTTTCTGGAAGGCCCACTTTTAAATCTATTGTAGGACCTTCATAATGTAGATAGTCAAATTGCATTTTGTTGAGAAAATCAGTTATTTTTTGCAAATTAGAAATATGATTTTTCCAGTTTTTTAGGGGATCATCGTGGATTCTTGAAGCTTTCAAAATCAATTCTAATAATTGTTCTTTTGTTCCGTCTTCGCCGAGGACTTTTTTTGCCCATTTTTCTGTAGGATATGCAACAACACACCAACTTATTTCATTTGACATTATCCTTTTCGATATTTCCTTCATTGCCATGTTTCGGGCTTTAATAGTAGTACCAATTTTGTGTGGAGGAACATCTTTATATATATCAGGATCTCCTCCTATAATTGTTAAAAATGCCGCTTTTTTGTTTAATAATTCTTCAGAAGCATTAATTTCCCATGAAGGAACCTCTTGTAAAGCTTTTTCAGAGGCCTTCTTTAAAATAATTTTATTAATTGTTTCAGCATCCCATTTGATATATACATTGTGTGCTCCTAAATCAAAAGCAATATCAGTTATTACTTCAACAAATTCACGAGCATCAATAGGGGCTCGTACAAAAAGAATCTGATCTTTTTGAAGATTAATACCAATTTTAAGAACTACCTCTGCATATTTTTTTAGATTCATTTTCGTCCCTCCTCAAGGATTCTTCTTATTTCTTTTTTGATATCCTCAGTGATTTTTTCTTTTATTTCTAGTGCATTTAAGTTTTCGTGAAGTTGTTCCATCTTTGAAACACCAAGAATTACACTACTTACGTGAGGATTTAACAAGCACCATGCAAGTGCAAGTTGAGAAAGTTTAGCGCCTAATTCATCAGCAATTTTTTGAAGTTTTTGTAATTTTTCAAATGTTTTTTCGCTTAATATTCCACTTTCTTCCAAATGTTTTCTAAGACCAGGGAATTTTGCAAGTCTTGAATCTTCAGGAATACCATTGTTATATTTTCCAGTTAAAATTCCTGAAGCCAAAGGACTAAATGTAGTAAGTCCCATTCCATATTTTTCGTAGATTGGAAGATATTCTTTTTCAACTCTATCTCTTACAAGCATATTGTATTGTGGTTGTTCAACAATAGGTGGAATACAATTTAGTTCTTTACATGCTTTGTGGGCATTTTCAAGCTGTTCTGCACTCCATTCAGAAGTTCCCCAGTATAGTGCTAAACCATTTCTTACTAAATAATCCATTGCTAGAACAGTTTCTTCAATAGGTGTTTCAGGATCGGGCCTGTGACAATATACAATATCTACATAATCTAACTGTAATCTTTTTAAAGAAGCCCAAGTTCCTTCTAAAAGGTGTTTTCTTGAAAGTCCTCTATCGTTTGGACCATTTCCTCCCCAGAAAATTTTTGTGGAAACAACTATGTCGCTTCTCCTAAATTCTTTTAAAACTTCTCCAAGCATTGACTCGGCCATTCCATTAGCATACGCTTCTGCAGTATCAAAAAAGTTAATTCCATTTTTAAATGCTTCTCTTACAATTTCTTTAGCACCAGCAATATCCAATTGATTTCCAAAGGTAAGCCATGAACCAAGAGATAATTCGCTGATTTTTAACCCCCATTTTCCAACCTTTCTATAATTCATGCATATCACCTCCTATTATCTTGATTATATCATAAATTATGATAAAATTGTTAGGCAAGCGAATGAATTTGGAGGGAAATTTGTGGGGCAGAAAAATAGAGTAGATGTTTTTAATCGTGGAATTTTTTCTTCCTTATTTCTTTTAAGTTGGCCAATAATAATATCTAATCTAATGCAAACATTGTACAACGCAGTAGATGCATATTTTTTGGGAAAATTAGGAAAAATTGAATTTTCAGCTCCAACTATTGTTTGGCCTTTAATTTTTGTTTTTATTTCTTTATCAATAGGATTCACACAGGCAGGTGTAACTTTAGTTGCGCAATATACTGGTGCAAAAAATGAAATTAATGCTAAGAAATCAGCAGGGCAAGTATTATTAATTTCAACAATTTTGGGTATTATACTTGCAATTGTTGGAATAATTATTTCTAGACCTATTATTTTATTGATTGCTGGCCAAGAAAGCAGAGAAGTTGTTGATTATGCTGTTTCTTATTTTAATTTAATAATGCTTGGATTACCTTTTGCCTTTATATTCAATTCTTCTTCCTCAATTTTAAGAGGATGGGGAGATTCAAAATTTACTATGAATATAATGTTTATTTCAACTATTTTGAATGTAATTTTAGATCCAATTTTCATTTTTGGCTTGTTAGGTTTTCCAAGAATGGGTGTAAATGGTGCTGCCATTGCAACAACAATTGCTAGAATTTTGGCAGCAGGCATTTCAATAAATCATTTGTTTACCGGAAAAAGAGGTTTTAAAGTCTCACTTAATTGTTTAAAACCAGATCTATTTTTGATAAAAAAGGTTTTTAAAATAGGCCTTCCAGGATCTATCAGTATGACTTTTACTTCTTTAGGCTTTGTTGTGATAATGAGGTTTGTTTCGAGTTTTGGTCCAACCGTTGTTAGCGCATATGGAGTAGGAAACAGAATAATAAATTTCATTACAATGATTTCATTTGGTATTGGAAATTCTGTGACAACAATGATAGGTCAATTTTTAGGTGCAAATGATATTAAAAATGCTGAAAAAACAGTAAAAGTAGCTTTTATAACTAATTTTACAATTATTTTTTCCTTGAGTTTATTGACTTTTTTCTTTGGAGGGCATTTAACAAAGTTTTTCATTAATGATCCAGAAGTTATTCAGGTTGGATATTTGTTTTTCAGATATGTTTCTTTCTCCTTGCCTTTTTTTACTTCAATGACGGTTTTTACAAACACACTAATAGGTGCTGGACGCACAGACCTTTCTATGATTGTAGATTTGACAAGACTTTGGGGAATCAGAGTGCCGTTGATGGGGATTTTTTCTTCTCATTTCGGATTTAAAGGATTGTTTATTGCTATGATAATAAGCAATATTTCAGCTTTAATTTTAGCTGGATTATTTGTTAAGTTTGGTAATTGGAAAAAACCTATAATTCATAGTAAAGGGGGGAGGTTATGATTTATACAAATGAAAAAATTAAAAAGAAGGAGAGAAGATTTTACAAAGATTTAGTTCCTAAAGATGCAGATGCTATCATTAGAATATTAAATGAACTAATTAATTATTCTATTGAAAACGAAGAAGATTTAGTTGAAATTGTTGAAAGATTTACTGAATTGAACGATATAATTCGTGAAGAAATGGGATGGAGATATATTAACATGACAAGGTTTGCTGATAAAAAAGAATATGCTGAAAAATTTAATGATTACTTTGCAAATGTAATTTCTAAAGCAGTGCCGTATTCTATAAAACTTGAGAAGAAAATATATGATTCTCCTGTTTCGAAAAATATTTCTGAAGAATATAAACATATGATTAATATTATTTCCAGAAATATTGAGCTTTTTAGAGAAGAAAACATCCCATTACAAATTGAAGAGCGAAAAATATCAAATAAATATGGAGCAATTTTTGGAACTATTACTGTTAAATTTAAAGGTGAAGAAAAAACTTTGCAGCAGCTTTCACCTTATTTGAAATCTCCCGATAGAAAAACCAGAGAAGAAGCTTGGAAAAAGAGATTTGAAGGAATATTATCTAAAAAAGATGAATTCAATAAAATTTTCGATGAATTAAAAGAATTAAGGATTAAACAAGCCAAGAATGCAGGTTTTGATAATTACAGAGATTATATGCACAAAGTTAAAGGAAGAACTGAATATACCGTTGAAGATGTTTTGAAATTTCATGAATCTGTTGAAAAAAAGGTCATGCCTTTTTTCAAAGAATGCATGGAAAAAAGAGCAGAAAAATTGGGGCTTAAAGTTTTAAAACCTTGGGATAGATCTGTAGATGTTGAAGGTAGGATCTTAAAACCTTTTAACTCAATTGATGAATTTGTTAATAAGGCAATAAAAGTTTTGGGAAAAGTTAAACCTCTTTTTGGAAAAAGATTAGAATTAATGAAAAATTCAGGGTTATTGGATTTAGAAAATCGAAAAGGTAAGGCTCCTGGGGGATATAATTATACATTACCTGAAACAGGCGCACCTTTCATTTTTATGAATGCAACAGGTCAAAGTGGTGATGTGAAAACTTTACTCCATGAATCGGGCCATGCCATGCACACATTTGAAACTGTTAATATCCCAATTACTTATTATAGGCCTTCACGTTCTGAAATTAACGAACTTGCTTCAATGAGTATGGAACTTTTAACTTTACATTATTGGAACGAATATTATCCTGATGAAGAAGATTTTAGAAAAGCAATGATAGAAGAACTTGAAAATGCGATTTTATTCCTACCATGGTGCATGACTGTAGATGCATTTCAGCATTGGATTTATACAAAACCGGATCACACTCCAGAAGAAAGGGCAGACTATTTTGGTTCTTTAATGGATAGGTTTAATCAAGGAATTGATTGGACTTCACTGGATGAGGAAAAAAGATATAGATGGCTATTCCAACTTCATATTTTCCAAGCGCCATTTTACTATATAGAATATGGAATTGCACAACTTGGAGCATTATCAATATATAAAAATTATTTGGAAAATCCGGAAAAAACAATTGAAGATTATGTAAATTTTTTAAAGACCGGTTATAAAGTTCCGATTGATAAAGTATATGAAGCAGCTGGAATAAAGCTTGATTTTTCAGAATCATATGTTGGAGAAATAGTAGATTTTGTTAGACAAAGATTAAGTGAACTTGAAAAATAAATCTTAGAAAATTAAAAAAAACATAGATTTTAAAAAGGTGGCCACTTGGCCATCTTTTGATATATTGACAAAATAATTGTTTGATGTAAAATAATCATACGTCAAACTGTTTTTTGGAAGTGAGGTGAATTATTTGAATTATGAATTTTCAGAAGTATTTTTGTTATTAAATGAATTTCAGAAAGTTAAGTTTCAAACTCTAAAAAATGAATTAGAAAGTTTTAAAATTCACCCTGGACAGATTCCTATGCTTTTTATAATTTCTAAAAATCCCGGGATTTCACAGATTGAAATTGCTGAAAAAATTCATGTAACTTCTTCAACTGTTGCAATAATGATTAGAAGAATGGAAAAAGCAGGATTGGTTAGAAGAGTGAAAAACGAAAAAGATAGAAGAGAATTAAAGGTATATTTAACGGAAAAATCAGAAAAATTAATTGATAAAATATTTGAAAAATTAAAAAATTTTGAAAGAGAAAGTTTTAAAAATTTTACAGTTGATGAAATTAAAACGCTTAAAAAATTATTAAAAAAGATGCTTATGAATTTGGAGGCGATAAAAAATGATGAAACTATTTAAGTACCTTAAAAAGTACACATTTTTCATAGTTTTGGCGTTAACATTTGTGGTTTTTCAAGGGCTTTTAAACTTATACCTTCCAGATTTGATGGCAGATATTGTAAACCAAGGTGTTACAAGAGGAGATGTTGATTATATCTTAAGTGTGGGAGGGAAAATGCTCCTTGTTACATTATTGAATGTATTATCTGCTATTGTATCCACCTTTTTTGCAGCAAAAGTGGCGATGTTGTATGGTAAAGATTTAAGAAGTATGGTTTTTAAAAAAGTTATGAATTTTTCTCTATATGAAATTGATAAGTTTGGAACTTCAACTCTAATAACTAGAAATACAAATGATATTACTCAAATTCAAACAGTAGTTTTTATGCTTTTAAGAATGGTAGCTTTAGCACCAGTTATGGCAATTGGTGGTACAGTGATGGCTATATCAAAAAGTCCAAAACTTACAATGGTTTTACTTGTTTCTATTCCAGTAATGTCAATTGCAGTCTATTTTATTGCAAAATATACAATGCCATTATTTAGATCAATGCAAAAAAAGATTGATAAATTAAATAGAATATTAAGGGAAAATTTAACAGGTGTGAGGGTAATCAGAGCGTTTACTAAAACAAATTATGAAAAACAAAGATTTGAGAAAGCTAATGAAGATCTAACTCAAACAGCTTTAAGAGTTAATCGTATATTTGCTTTAGTTTTTCCATTGATTATGTTAATAATGAATTTTACTATAATCTTTTTATTTTGGATAGGTGCAGTACAGGTTGATAAAGGTAGTCTTCAGGTTGGAGATATAATGGCCGTGATGCAGTATGTAATGCAAATAATGTTTTCATTTATAATGATTTCAATGATTTTCATTTTTATTCCAAGAGCATCTGCCTCAGCAGAAAGAGTGTATAAAGTAATTAGTTCAGAATCAAAAATAAAAGATCCTGAAAAACCAATTTTACCAAAGGGCAAGGGAGAAATAGAATTTAAAGATGTGACATTTTATTTCGACGAAGCAAAAGAACCTGCATTGGAAGATATTACTTTTAAAGCACATCCAGGTGAGTTTATAGGTATTATTGGAAGTTCTGGATCTGGAAAAAGTACTTTAGTCAATTTATTATTAAGGTTTTATGATATAACCGAAGGGGAGATTTTAATTGATGGTATTAATATTAAGCAAATTCCTCAAAAAAAATTAAGAAAAAAAATTTCTTTAATTCCTTCAAGACCTGTCATTTTTTCTGGAACTATTGAAGAAAACGTTAGAATTGGTAAAGAAGATGCTACCGAGGAAGAAATAATTGAAGCATTAAAAATTGCACAGGCATGGGAATTTGTTTCTAAATTGCCAAAAGGTATAAAAACAGAAATTGCTCAGGGAGGGACAAACCTTTCTGGAGGTCAAAAACAAAGACTTGCAATAGCAAGAGGAATAATAGGTAAAAGAGATATTTATATTTTTGATGATTGTTTTTCGGCATTAGATTTCAAAACAGATTCAAGACTACGACTTGCATTGAGAGAAAAATTAAAAGATTCAACTGTTATTATTGTTTCATTAAGAGTTGCTACAATAATGAATTCTGACAAAATAATTGTTCTTGATAATGGAAAAATTGTGGGGATAGGAACTCACCATGAATTGATGAAAACATCCACTATATATAGAGAAATTGTTGCTTCTCAGCTTTCCGAGGAGGAGATAGCATGAGTGAAAACAAGAGACCGGTAAGTAGATCAAGAGGTGGGCATGGTGGCCCCATTAGAGTAGCTTTTGAAAAACCCAAGAATTTTAGAAAATCGTTTATAAGATTGATGAAGTATTTAAAACCTTATATAATTCCGTTAATTATTATTTTTGGCTTAGCAATAACTGGAACTGTATTAAGTATTATGGCGCCAAAGATATTAGGGAAAGCAACAACTAAAATTTTCCAGGGATTTCTTGCTAAAAAAATATTTCCAAAAGCAAAATTAGATCTTGATGGTATATTACATATTTTAATAAAAGTCGGAATTTTGTACGCCCTGTATGCTTTGTTTATGTATATTCAACAATATATGATGGCCGGTATATCTCAAAAAATTGTAAAAACATTAAGAACACAGGTCATGGATAAATTAACCAAACTTCCATTGAAATTTTATGATTCAAGAACCCATGGAGAGATTCTTAGTAGGGTTACTAATGATATTGATTTGATTAGTAATACTCTAAATCAAAGTTTAACTCAGTTTGTTACTTCAATAGTTACAATCGTTGGGGTTACTATAATGATGCTAACAATAAGTCCTTTATTGACATTAGCAACTCTTGTAATTTTGCCTCTCAGTATAATCATTATAAGTTTTATAGTAAAGAGATCTCAAAAATATTTTAAAATGCAGCAAAAATCAATTGGGGATGTTAATGGACATGTTGAAGAAATGTTTGGAGGATTTGTTGTTGTTAAGGCGTACAACAGAGAAGAAAAAAGTATTAATGCTTTTGAGAAATACAATGAAGAATTGTATAATGCTGCTTGGAAAGCGCAATTTATTTCAGGGGTTACAATGCCTTTAATGAGATTTGTTAGTAATCTTGGATATGTGATAGTTGCTGTAGCTGGTGGTGTAATGGTTACAAAGCGTACAATTGAATTGGGAGATGTTCAAGCTTTTATCCAATATTCCAATCAATTTTCTCAACCTATTACTCAAGTTGCAAATATTATGAATATGATTCAGTCTACTATAGCGGCTGCAGAAAGAGTTTTTGAAATATTAGATGAAGAAGAAGAAATTCCCGATCCAGTTGATGCAATTGAAATTAATAATGTTAAAGGTGATGTTAGTTTTGAACATGTGTACTTTAGTTATTTGCCAGAAAAGAAATTGATTGAGGACTTAAATATTGATGTAAAAAGTGGTCAAACTGTTGCAATAGTAGGCCCAACTGGTGCTGGGAAAACTACACTTGTGAACCTTTTGATGAGATTTTATGAGATACAAGGAGGAAGAATTACAGTTGATGGAATTGATATTAGAAAGATTAAGAGAGATAGTCTTAGAAAAACATTCGGAATGGTACTCCAAGATACTTGGCTTTTCAATGGAACAATTAAGGAAAACATAGCATATGGAAAAGAAAATGCCACAGATGAAGAAGTTATAGAGGCTGCAAAAAAAGCTCATGCACACCACTTTATCATGTCTTTACCAGGTGGATATGATGCGGTTATTAATGAGGAAGCATCAAATATTTCCCAAGGTGAAAAACAGCTTATTACAATAGCTAGAGCATTTATTGCTGATCCTGATATTTTAATCCTTGATGAAGCTACAAGTAATGTTGACACTTTAACTGAAAAACTCATCCAAAAAGCAATGCGAAAACTTATGCATAGTAGAACAAATTTTGTAATTGCTCATAGGTTGTCTACTATTGTAGATGCCGATTTAATACTTGTTATGAATGAAGGTGAAATAATCGAAAAAGGTACTCATAAGGAATTAATGGCTAAAAATGGTTTTTATGCTGAGCTATATAAGAGTCAATTT
>Ga0209834_10002291_pt1 | contig 10267 bp, 5 predicted proteins | sample Mar14236cmmetaG_FD_184134 | JGI IMG/M metagenome (GOLD analysis project Ga0209834, IMG submission 184134) | Marine hydrothermal vent microbial communities from Guaymas Basin, Gulf of California to study Microbial Dark Matter (Phase II) - Marker... ...
ACATGTTCCTTTACCACTTCAAAGATCTGTGTGTAGTCGATAGTATCGTGCAGGGATTTTACTTTGATATCCAGCTCAGGATCACTTGAAACAGTTACATCTATGGCAAAACGCTGCCCAAGGGTTCTCTCCGCTTCATGAAGTCCATGATAGCCATAAAAGATCATGTTTTTTAATGTAATATTCATAGTAACTCCTAAATATAAATACTTTTAACCACCCGTCTTTGCTGAGCTTCAGTCTTCGCTACGCTACGCCCCGACAGGACGCCGTTGCAGGCGAAAAGCACGAAAACAGGTTTTAAAAGAAAATATTCTTCTAAACGTTATTATATTAATTTCGTGTGTTTCGTGTATTTCGTGGTTCATATTATAATTCTTTTCCGTATTTTTCCTTTCGAAATTTAAAATGATTTCCATTTTTCATTTTGTAAGCTCTATCATCAAGAAGTAAATAGTACAAATGAATCTTCACCCTTGAAATTTATAAACATTCATACTTCTTCCGAATTGATAACCGCCACCATTTTGGGCTGTATCATTGCTTTCTTTTTTATCTGATCGTCAATAATTTTTACAATTATAAATGCAACAGCAATGGAAATTAGAGATACAACTATTGAAATATTTTCAGAAAGACCGATCGCACTTCTGCATAAAAAATATGAGCCGATCATAAAAACAACAGGAAGAATAAACACGAGGAAGGAGCTGAGCATACGCATCTGCGGACTTATCTCAAATTGGATCATATCACCCTTTTTCACATTGAGGTTATTTTTCATAGTGAGCTTGTTGACATCTCCCCCTTTTTGAAAACAGAATGCTTTGAGTTTACAGGTATTGCACGCATCGGAGCGTGAATATTCAACGACAGCAAGACCATTCTGTATATCGACAACTCTTCCCACATCAGCAGGTGTGTCGTTTTGAGGATTCATATATGTTTAGAAGTGATATCCCACTGATAGTTGATGAATAAAACCTAATTCTCCGTAAGAGTTCACAGCATAGTCAAATTTGTAATCTTTCCAGCTGAAGCCGACTCCTGCTGAAATCCCTGAAAGGAAATCTATACCCGAGCCAACATTCCAGTCACTGGCGTTGGAGCGGTAACCGGCACGTACTGTAATTTTATTTTGAAATGTAGTTTCCAGTCCGATAGTACCATAAAAATCCGTATGCATTGGTTTGTTAATGTCCAGTGCTATTACACCCGTATTAAGTTTATATGCTAAACCAAAGGTAAAAGTCATGGGCAATTTTTCTTTTTCCTGATCGAATTTCGAAAGCTGCATGCCGAGGTTTTTAGCTGCAAGCCCTATCTTCAGATTGGGATTAGGGGATTGATGAAGAATACACACGTCCGCAGCAACTGCCTGTGATGAATATTCGTCTATTGTTTCGGAAATGATCTTGATATTGACTCCCCAGTTCAAAATATCGGAAATATATTTCCCATATGAAGCGCCGAATAACACATCATAAGAACCGAACGTACCAAGATCGATAAGATTCTGGTTTTCGTCTATCCCTGTTTTGGGAATGCCGCCAACTCCGATAAATTTCGAGAAAAATGCAACAGTCGTTCCTTCATTGAGAGGCATGGTATAACTTACTGCACCACCATTGTATCCTGCGAAGTAATTCATATAGGTGATCTGAAGAAGACGTTCTCGAATATTTGGCAGACCTGCGGGATTCCAGAACGGCGCTAGTGCATCATTTGCAATTGCGGTAAAAGTATTTCCCATACCCGCACTACGTGCACCCATCGGAATATTGAGAAAATTGAAGGCAGTCGTTCCAGCATCTTCACTGATCGCAAAAAGACTGGTCGTAAAAGCGAAACATATCACTAATAAAAATATTTTTTTCATGTGGGTTCCTGTTTTCATACTTAGTAGTAAATTTCTTTGTTATGGGGTTGCTTTGTCAAATTTATTTCAATTTGATTCCTCTATTACGGCATGTATCACACACTAATTATTGACAGTTTATTGTATATCTGGACAAATGTTTTTTTGAAGAATATAAGAAAGAATTGAATTTTTTTAGTTCTATACAGGAGTTCTCATGAACTTGATAGCATTACATTACGAGTTAAAGGAAAAAATAGGTAGCGGTAGCTTCGGGACCGTATATAGTGTGGAAGATATCGCTACAAAAAAAACCTTTGCAGTCAAAATATTTGATAAAATACCTATCGAAGATATTCGTGAGAAAATGAATCCTAAAGTGATGCGAGAGATCACAAAAATATCTCACCCTAATCTCATAAAGATCTACGATTACGGAATTTATCAGAATAGTCTCTATCTGCTTTCCGAATTCTATGAGAGCAGAGGATTGCAAAATTTTCATTTAAGTAAGAAGAATAAACCGGAATTTTTTGAGCTTATAACTCAAATATGCTATGCACTGAACCATCTTCATTCCCATCATATTATTCATAAAGACCTGAAACTCAAAAACGTTCTCTATAAAAAGATCGGCGATGAGATCAATGTAAAAGTTTGCGATTATGGATTCAACAAAATTATCTCACAAACAGATGCATATCCTGAAGGTGAAGTGGTAAGTTTGCCCTATATCGCACCCGAAATTCTTCAGGGATCATACTTCACTCCCAAAAGTGATTTCTATGCCTTGGGTGTGATAATGTATTACCTTTCGACGGGCACTTTTCCTTTTTCCAGAGAAGAGATCAAGCTCATGTCCGATAAGAAAATCCCAAATATCATACCCCAATTCCCCACTAAGATAAATCCGGCAGTCGATAAAAAGCTCGAAGACCTCATCTTCCATCTTATTGAATTCAATCCATCACTGCGAATCAGCAATACGCAGGAAATTATTCGTTATATCAACGAGATGCAGGATAAGAAATTTCCTCTCAGTATTGAACCACCTCTCGTAAAACAGATAGAATCCAAGCAGCTCCATTTCCGAGATAAGGATATTATAACTCTGCGTGATCAGATCAATGAAGTTAAGAACATGGAGGGAGAAATCATCTTCGTGACTGGCGAGAAAGGTGTAGGGAAATCCAATCTTATGCAATACATAAAATGGTATATTCTTTCTGAGAATTACCATGTGTTCTATTACAATTGCAACGATCAGCATCGCGATCCATTCTTCATGCTGTGTAAGGAGATCTTTCTTTCTCAGGATGAAAAGGGTAAGCACTTTTTTGAGCAATCTGCCTCGAATAAATTTTGCGAATTCCTCTTTAAATCCGAAGAAAAATCATTGAAGATCACTGAAGCTGAATCAGATCTCATGAGAGATTATGAGCTGGCAAAGGAATACATGTACTGTTTTTCATCAACAAAACCAATTGTGTATTTCATCACTAATATTGATAAAGTTGATGAATCTACCATCAATTTTCTTAAATATATTTCTGCGGATCTTCCCAACCACCCTATTGTAATTATCGTCAGCTCCTATAATCCCTATATTGTTGAAACTGCTCATAAAATCCATATAGAACCTCTTTCCCGTACCGAATCATTTCTCTTTATAACTGAAATCCTGGGGAAAGGATGTCCGGAGGAATTTCTCGAACAGATTTATATGATCACAAATGGTAATCAGCACTTCATACTTGAACTCATTGCTCAACTTATTGAGAAAAAAACAATTCTTGATAACGAAGAAAATTGGTATTTTAATGTTAATATTCTGGATGTGGAGCTTCCGCAAAAAATACAAGCTGCCATTGAGGAGAAGATCGCACTTATTCCAGACAAAATCAAGAATTTACTGTCGCAGCTCTCAGTATTGCAGGTTCCTCTTTCAACTCAGATCATACAGACCATTCTCCATTTGACCGATTCCAAGGATCTGTTCTTCTTTATGCAGGATGTCGAAACACTTGATATTTTAGTAAAAAACGAAGATTATGATGATGACGGCTATTACAAATTCATATACCCAACCCTAAAATCCGAGCTTGCAAAGAAGATCGGCACTGCCCAGAAAAAGCAAATTTCACGGGAAGTGATAGACTATTTCAAAGGGCAGCAAGTTACCAAGCCGGCTATTATGGATGACATTATCACGCATTGCGAGCTGGTAAAAGATTATGAATCGGAAATTCATTACTATCTTCTAAAAACAGTAACATTCATCGAACACAAAAATATCATTGAAGCATGGAATTCCTGTTATAAAGGGTTGCTGAAGATCAATAATGTAAAAGATAAACTGAAGGCACAAACAGTGCAGGATTATCTAAAAGTACTATTCACATTAAGCATACTTCTTAATAAGTGTGACCTGCAAGAAATTTGCTGCGACCAATATGCTCCCTTCATCCGTAAAAATCCTGATCTCCTACTTCTAAATTCTCGCTGCCAAATTGCTTGCAGAAACTTTACTACTGCAAAGAAAGCTCTTATCACCCTTCAAAAATCAAAATTTTCTTATGATGAAAATGATATATTGCTCACTCAACTGGAGCTCTATAATTTTTCCCATGAGGAAGAAAGGGCAAACGAAGTTCTTCAGATACTTTTAGAGAAAAAACTGACACCCCTACAGGAGATCAACTTCTATCAGTATAGCGGAGATTATTTTTATGCAATAGGCGCTTATGAAAAGGCAATCGAGGAGCTGAAAAAAGCACAAAAAATTGCGAAATCTCAACAAGCTTTCACCCAGCTTGGTCGCATTCTAAAGGTGCTCGGTGACTCCTACAATATTCTCAACAAGGTGGAAATAGCGATCCGGCATTACGAAGAAGCTGCTGCTGTGAGTTCACAGGAAGGTGATATTCTCAATAAAGCAAACGTGCTTTCCCATTGGGGATATCTCAACATGAAGCAGGGTGCTCTACGAGCAGGATTAGAAAAATCTCTGGAAGCGCTAACCTACTTTAAGAAAATAAACTTCACACCCGGTATGGCAGAAGTGAATTTGAATATTGCCCAAACGCGATTCAAATTAGGCGACTTCAGGGAAGCAGAAAGTCATTATAATGCTGCACTCTCGATCGCAAAAGAACTCAAATACACAGAACTCATCGATAAGATTTACAACCGCTCTTCTTTCTTGAAACTTCGCATACTTACTCCAGCAAAATTCCTGGCATTCCTGCATACACGCTGTGATTATTACTTCAAAAAGCACGTTATCGAAAATATCAATTCGTATCTGAAAAATTATTGCATCTGGCTCGTTATTTCTAATAACCACGAAAAACTGAAATCCATTTATAAACAGATCAAAAGGGAGAAGATCAGCACCTCTCTGGAAAAGGAATTCATGCATCAACTGGAGGGCTGGCTGGCACGGGGTGATAAAAAATATTCTCTCTCAATAAATAATTTTAAAAAAGCAGGAACTCTGGCAAAGAAAAATCAGAATGAATATGCTCTAATGATGTCCTATCTCAATCTTGCAGATACATACTATATTGCAAAAGATCTCAAACAAGCAGAAATATGCTGTGAGCAGGCGCATGCACTGGCTGTGAAGAATGAGTTTTCGCGTTGGGATAATTATGCCCGTGTTCTTGAAGCCAAGATCATGCTTCGAAAAGCAGACATGAACCTCAGAATTGTCATCCGCAAACTTCTCAAGGCAGAAACTATTGCCAAGAAAATGAAGGATTGGAATCTACAATGCGAAAGTCTGATTCTTATCACGCTGATCTACAAAACATTGCATCTGAAAAATCCGGAGTACAAATTCAGACGGAAATATTATCGAAAACTTAACGTGATCCTGCGAGGTCTGTCCGAAGAAGACCAAGAGAGGATTAAGAAAGTTTTTCATTTTGATGCCCTGCAATCCAGCTCAAAAATGCACAAAATCATTGAACCAAGGGCTCATATTTCTTCAGCTAAACTACAGCATTATTTCTTTGATCTGCTACACATTTCCAGCGTTAATCAGATTAGATTCTATTTGAAGAAATATATTCTTGAAGTCGTCGGCATTGATAAATTTGGTATTATTTTATATGAAAATAAAGATTCTGAAGGAGAGTTCTGGGTCAGCAACCAGCTCACAAAAGATGAACTGACAAGCATACATCAGAGCCATTTTGAGAAACTTCGCACCGAGCTGGAATGCCAGTATTACACTGTGAAGGATCAACATTTCTGCCTTGCCCCACTCAAGTTGAAAAATGAACTCGAAGGAGTATTCATTCTTGCTGACATGGGCGAATATCCTTTCACAAAATCGGAAAAACTTATCATCAAAATCTCCTGTTTGTATCTCACAATTATTCTGAGAAAAATCGGAGAGTATGAGGAGGTTCTTGAACAGCGTGAGCAGCTTTCAAATCTAATAACCATCAGCAGGGATATTTTACAGATCATGAATCTGGAAGAATTAAAAAAACAGATCACACTCAATGCTATTAAACTGTCGGGAGCAGAGCGTGGATTCTTTATCAATTTGGATGAGAACAAGAATTTTGTCTTTGATGTAGCGCTTCTTAGCACTGGTGAAAAGATCGACAGGGACAATCTTAAAATAAGCAAAACCGTGCTGAAAGATGTGTATGAATCAAAAGTTCCTTTGAGCACCTTCGACGCAGTTGAGGAACGGCGTTTCTCGGATTCGGAAAGCATACAACGGAACGATCTTCGATCCGTATATTGCTCACCACTTAATGTGCATAACGAAATATGCGGATTCCTCTATCTCGATAACCTGACAAGTATCAATAAGATCATGCGGTTTAATGAGAAACTGCTGGAGATATTCATTCTTATGTCAGAAACTGCGATCAAGAATTCCCTGGATTACGAAAAACTTCGTATCGCCAATCAGGAGCTACTCAAGATAGACCAGGAACGCGCGCAGTTCATAAATATTTCCTCTCACGAATTTAATACTCCAATCCAAACTTTGAAGGAATATATTTCGATCCTGAAAGACCCGGAAATTCCAGATAATGTTCGCCAAAATACGATAAACATCATGGACAGGAATGTGGATCGTCTGCTTCATGCGATCAATAATATCCTTCAAATGAATGCCCTGGAAACAAGAGGGATTCAGTTTGAAAAAGAGTTGATCGATCCTGAAGATATTCTGAAAATTGTGTATGAAGAAACTCATGTCCTTGCAGAAAAACGAAAACAAAAGCTCGTTCTGAAAATCGCAAAAGGGCTCAAGCCGATAATGGGAGAACGTATCACTCTTATCAATGGCATAAAAAATCTTGTACTCAATGCGATCAAATATACGGATGATTACGGCGAAATAATAATTGGGGCACGAAAATCCAGATTTCGCAAGGAAGAAGCCGAGGACAGGGAGTCTCTTATCATCTACATAAAAGACAACGGCATTGGCATTCCTTCCTATGAATTGGATAATATTTTCCGCGAATTCTATGAAGTTGCAGACATCAAAGCACATCATTCCGGTGTGACAGAATTCAAATCATCAGGGCTTGGGCTTGGTCTGCCTATTACAAAAACTATTGTTGAGCATTACGATGGAAAGATGTGGGTGAAAAGCGTTAAAGGCGAGGGCTCGACCTTCTTCATATCACTGCCCTTTGCAACAAAACAGCAAAAAAAGAAAAGTGAGAAATAGTATGTCCATCCTACCTCGCAAAAACACATTGAAAGAAAAACCGGCTCATAATTTCAGCCGGAAAATCTCGCAGCCATCCTCAGTTTTGATAATATGCTCTGCTGGCTTTGTTGAATTCATGGAATCTCTCTATGGACTCGGAATTCTGCTTCAATCCTATAAGAATCCTATCATTGTACTACATAAAAAGAAATGGGATTTCTTCATTGATCAGCTTTATCCAGACAAAGATTTCACTTTTATTGATTTTGCAGAACTAAGAGCAGGTCAAGATGTTGAATCAATTGAACTTATCGTGTTTCTCACAAAGAGGATTCAAAAGGAAGCAAAACCCTTTTTGAAAAAAATGAACAATGCAGTCATAGCTGGGATGAGCTCCTTCAGCGATACCAAATTATTGAATTGCATAATTTCTGCAAATGAACTGCAATCATATTACTACCAATTTTTTTCCTTTGCATCGCAACTCATAGGGATTTCAAAAGAGTGGAATTCCTTTACTGAGAATTACATTTTTCCAATTAATCAAGATAAAGAATCAAAAGAAAAGTGCGTTATCTGCATTGATATTTCACCGGGAATCCATGGTACGCGTTTCTTAAAGAAGCATATTTATTCACTTACAAATTCTCTTCAAAAAAGTTATTCTTACGATGTCGTTCTGACAGATCATGATGCGCGATATTATGATAAGCTCTCATATAAAAAATTTGATGTCAAACCGGATTTTCAGCTTATTAAAAACCTTGAACAGGCACTTGAATTGCTGAAATCTTGTAAGCTTTTCATATCACCCAATACTCCTTTATTGCATTGTATGCGATACACTCCACTGAGCACCTTCAGCATTCTTGTTCCCCATGAGCGAAGGCATCATTGCGAGACTACAAAAAATATGATGCACATTGTTCACAGGTTTACGGAACTTAAAATAAAAGACATTTTACCACAAATAAAGAAAACACTTTACTGAAGTTTCTCAGGAGCGGAAATCACTTAAAAATCATATTTAGCTTTTTATGACATCTACTAAGTTACTTCAGTTATTATAAATGTGAAAAACTAAGATTTGTCATCCTCGAGGGAGTGAAACGACCGCCTGCCACGGCGTAATGAAATGGAGACGGGAAGGATCTCCATGATTGATGATTTATCGTACTTGCGAGATTCTTCGCTTCGCTCAAGAATGACAATTTTCTTTTTATGGTTTTCTTTTGGGGAACGAGGAAAAAAGGTGTCATTCCTGAGCCCCCCTGCCGGGGCGTAGTGAAATGGAGACTGGATCGAGAATCCAGTTCTGCATAATTTAAAAAATTATTTGACAACATATCCATCTATAAAGATTATATTATTAAGTGTAGCATAATTTGATAATTCAATTAATTTCACGAGCAAAAAGTTATGAAATATTCAAAGAACAAGAAAGATTTTATTTCAACTATTGATGAGCTGAAGGAATACATTACCCTCACACCCAAAGAGGAGATGCAGCTCAGGAAAGTCGTACAGCGTCATCCCATGCTTATCTCGAAATTCTATCTTTCTCTTATCGATCTCTCAGACCCGAAAGATCCCCTAAGAAAGATGGTTTTCCCTTCTGCCCGGGAGCTCGACCTGTCCGGTTCTTATGACACAAGTGATGAATCCAAACATACAAAACTTTCAGGTCTGCAGCATAAGTATGGGCAGACTGCGCTCGTTCTCTCGACAAATCTTTGCGCTTCCTATTGCAGGTTCTGTTTCCGAAAGCGTTTGGTTGGATTGAAATCCAAAGAGATCATCTGCAATTTCAGTCATGCAGCGGATTATATCAAAGCACACCCGGAAATAAATAATGTGCTTATCAGCGGTGGCGATCCCTTGATGCTTCCCACTAGTGTAATCGAGCAATCCCTCGAATTCCTCGCCCCGATCCCACACCTTGATTTTATTCGGTTTGGAACAAAAGTTCCTGTGTATTACCCAAAGCGGCTCCTTCAGGATGACACATTAATTTCCCTTCTGGATGATTATACTAATAACAAGATAAGGATATATTTTGTGACACAGATCGATCATCCGCGTGAAATAACCAATGAATTAAAAGACATCGTTCAAATTTTACTTAAGGCAGGTATCATTATAAATAATCAAACTGTCTTTATGCGCGGAATTAATGACGATCCGGATGTGCTTGCCGAATTGATGAAAAATCTTGTCTCGATAGGAATAAATCCCTATTATCTTTTTCAATGCAGACCCGTGAAGCGTGTAAAAAAGTACTTTCAGATCCCCCTTTCTATCGGTTATCCGATCGTTGAAAAAGCAAAAGCACAACTGGATGGCCACAGTAAAAGATTCAAATTTGTGATGTCCCATAAAAAAGGAAAGATCGAGATTCTCGGTATAAAAGATAATGAGATGTATTTTAAATTCCATCAGGCAAAGGATGAACGAAATGCTGGACGGTTTTTTTCACAAAAATTGAATCCTGCTGCCACATGGCTGGATGATTTTAAATAATTCAAAAAAATATATTAATATGTAGGAGAAACTATGTTAGGTGAAAATGAGATTATATTGGAAGTTTTTGATGAAAAGATAGAAGCAGAGTTGCTGGAAGGTTTGCTGAAAAGTTCAGGGATCGAATGCTACATTGTTTCTGATGACTGCGACGGCATGATGCCACAGCTTCAGTTGACAGAAGGCGTGGGTGTGGT
>Ga0209834_10002292_pt1 | contig 10257 bp, 5 predicted proteins | sample Mar14236cmmetaG_FD_184134 | JGI IMG/M metagenome (GOLD analysis project Ga0209834, IMG submission 184134) | Marine hydrothermal vent microbial communities from Guaymas Basin, Gulf of California to study Microbial Dark Matter (Phase II) - Marker... ...
CATAGATCGACATGAGTGTTCTCTTCATGGACTCGAACTGTTCTTGAGATATGGTAGTGCTCATCATGGAAAGCTTGCTTATCATTGTTTCAACAGGATTTATGGGTGATAACCTCGTTATTAGAAACAAAATCAGTGTTCCTATCAGAAAGGTAAATAGAACCGAGATAAGCCTTTCAAGGAAGTATCTTCCCATCCAATTCCCACTCCTTAGATCAGGTGTGGATTACAAAGGGGACGCGCAACGCGCATCCCCTTCGTGTATCATTTTCTCCCTGTTGGTTTGAGATGTGGCAGAATCCATTTGAAACCGCCACACCAGAACAACGGACTCCAGTAAGGATTCTTAGCATTTGGAAATCCTGTCCAGTAATACGTATCATATGGCGAGAATTTCTTACAATCTACTGCAGGAACTATTGGCATTTCTTCTATTAGAATCTTGAGGACTTCTTTACCAAGCTCTATACACTTCGGGTCCTCCGGAGAAATCCCAGACATTTGATCCAGTATTTCGCTTATTTTATCATTCTTCCAACGAGGTGCATTGTATACAGCATATTCTCCAATAGGAAGGATGTTTTTCTTATGCCAGTATTTATGTGTGTACCATAGATCTTTCGTTATACCACCTTGCGCATTGCTTGACCAATAAGCTCCAACCTCGAATTTTCCATAGGCAAGCTCATTTGAGAAAGGTGTTCCTTCCAAAACGTTCACCTTAACATCTATACCGAATTTTCTCCATTGTTCAGCAACGGCGAATGCAAGTCTTGTGGCATCGACTTCGAACGTTGGACCATTTATCGTTATCTTCCAGGGAGTACCATCTGGCAAATACCATTTTCCATTCTTTTTCGTAAAACCTTGTTTTTTCAAGATTTCTTCTGCTTTTTTGGGATCGTACTTCCACCAACCAGGTCCCCATATATCTATTGGATCTACTTTTATCTCGTGACCTTGAGACTTTGCGTACTCTGCGAGTCTATAAGGAAGTGTCGGATCGAAGGGTTTGTAGCCAGGCTCGAGTTCAAAATTCTTAAGCCACTCTAACATACCTTTGTGATATAACTCAAAATGTGCCATTCCTTGTCCAGCATGAGTTGGGCAGAGTATCTGTATACCGTCGTACGCGCTTATCATGACTTCGTACATGTCTATCGCTAACGTCAAAGCCCATCTAACCCATTTGTTGTTGTATGGGGATTTTGCGCAGTTGAACCATATACCACGGGCTGTTGGATCGTGGAAGAAAGCCCATGGGTAATCCTCAAACCAGCTTCCAGTATACTTATTTGCATCCTTAAGATAATACCAGCCTTCTGTTGATACATCGAATATCCAATCTATCTGGTGTCTTATTTGGGCAGCTATCCTCTTCTCTTCTGGCCCATATGCCACAAACATAACATATTTTGGGGCTGGTTTTCCAGCAACTTTTCCAACACTTGTTCTTTCCCAATCTTTTCTTCTTTCAAACAGAATCCAGTATCCGTTGGGATCATGTGCTTTGTAAACGTATGGCCCTAGAGACACTGGCGGCCAGAATTTGAATTTTAAGGGATCTTCAACTTTTTCAAAAACATGTTTTGGCATGATCGTACAGCCCCACCATATATCACAGGTTAGAATGTAATGAAATCTCGGGTTGGGTTTCTTGAGCTTTATGACCACTGTGTACTTATCTTTTGCATATGCATCTTCAACCCATTCCACGAAATCAGTATGCCACATCAAACCATCATGGGCTTTGATATAGTTGATCGTGAACGCAACGTCATCCGCCGTGAACTCAACTCCATCACTCCAGTAGATCCCTTCTCTGAGCTTGATCGTGACGGTTTTGAAGTCGGAGCTGTAAGCGGGTTTATCGGCTGCAAGAGCGTTTATGAGTTCTCCAGTTCCATGATCCACGTACCAGAGGTTGTCGAAGACCAGGTTGTTCAGACCGCTTCCAACCTGAGCACCAGGTACCCACATGTTACCCTGTGTGGGATCGACTAACCTTTCGTGAATGCTGTCAACTATCAATGTTTCGTTCCTTGGTATGCCTGGTGGTAGCATCTGCGATACTCCAAGGATCGCCAGAACGATGACCGCTAAGATCAGGAATCTCCTCATAAAAATCCCCCCTTCATAAAATTGGGTATTCTCACCCATCATCGCTCACGAAAACATGTTTTCTCCCATCGCAAATGTTTGTGGATATCAAAATTTTTCCTGTTCTATTTGGTACCACATCAAACCATATTTCTTTAAATGTACCTGGTGGAACCGCTACTCCCTTCGTATCAAACACCTCATTATCCACGAAGATACTCACCAGATCATCATACGAAATCCCTGAATCGTTGAATATCGATATCTTGATAGGTATCTTTTCCTTCCCCTTTACGAAATCTTTCAAAACCTCGAAATCAACCACCAAATTCTTCTCAACAGGTGGCAAGTACTCTACAGTTTCTTCCAGTTCCTCTTTCTGTATAGGTCTCATCCTGAAATGATAGTTGTAGGGTTTACACCAAAGGATGTACTCAGGATGTGGAAGGGCTCCCCAGCTGTCATCCCCTCCAACTCCCATCTGCCTGTAATCTATGTTGACCGTTATGAAATCTCTCTCGGGCAATTCGTTTATATGGTTTGCTCTTTCAAGATCTTCCATACTGAAAGGCCAGGCACTCGTATCTATTGTTGGGAAACCTCCAACAAAGAGCCCTATATCTCCATCTGAGAAAAACACCCACCTTACATCCGTTTTGTTCCCCGTTTCCTGGGGTCTGGTGTACATATGGATCTGATCCTTCACAAGCCCTTCATATAATCCAACCTTTGCTCCTGTTTTTCTGTCCCAATAGGTTTCATGAGGCCCTTTTCCATACCAGATCATACGATTCAAATCTTTGGAAATCTTTGCCTGCATACCTATCCTTGGTATTTCAGGGAGATCTTTCCCAGGGAAGAGGGAGTAATCCACGATTATTTCGCCGTTCCCATAGATTGTGTAGGTTAGGAACAGTTTCGTATTTCCAGGAAAGTAAAACTTTGAATAGAACCTCACCGTCTTTGGATCTATCCTCTTGTAGTGTATGTACTCCAATCTTCTCCTGTAACTGGATTCCTTCCATATCTTCAACCTTTCAGGCATACCGTTTCCGATATCGTTATCTGTTGGAACCCTCCAGAAATTCGGCTTGAACTCGTCTATGATCAACTCTCTCCCCTTGAAAAGAAGGGATTCTATCAGGCCTGTGTTTCTTCCGATCTTCAGTAGGAAGTCCTTTCCTTTTATAAAGAAGAAATTGTGTTGTTCCTCTATTTCAAGTTCTGGAACCTTTGAGAGAGAGAATGTGGGAGGTTTTGGTACTTCGAAGGGCAATTTGAATTGTTCCCACGCCACGACGTATCCTTTATCTGCCCAGAGGGTGTCCTTTGAGAGAGAGAACGATATTTCCATATGATACTCGGCACCAGGTTTCAGGTTAGGCTTTCGATAGGGTATTTCGATGACCGTCTCTTCGTGAGGAGAAACATCAAGCTCTGGTAACTCCCCTTCATCAATGACTCTACCGTTTTCAGTCAGTTTCCATTTCAAATTGAGAAAATTCAGGTTCAGGAAGTCGTATTCGTTCTTAACAAGGAACTTCCCTTTCTCTAGATCAAGAGGTTTCACATTCACGTACTGATAAACCTTCTTTACCTCTTCGAGTTCGGGTTCGGGAGTTCTATTCGGCAATACCAGGCCGTTACAGCAGAAGTTCCCATCGTTGGGTTCGTCTCCAAAATCTCCACCGTAGGCCCAAAATTCCCTTCCTCTTTCATCCTTCTTTCTAATACCCTGATCGACCCAATCCCAGATGAAACCACCTCGAAGATTCTCGTATTTCTTTATGATATCCCAGTAATCCTTCAAATTACCAACGCTGTTTCCCATAGCGTGTGCGTACTCACACATTATCAGAGGCCTGTCTTCTTTTCTTCTTGCGTATTCGATCAGTTTTTCAAAAGGTGGATACATTACCGACACAATATCTACGTGATATCTCTCTTCTGCCCTCTCATAATGAACGGGTCTTGTAGCATCCCTTCTCTTCACCCAATTACTTGCGATCTCAAAGTTTCTACCATCCCCCGCTTCGTTTCCAAGGGACCAGATTATGACCGAAGGGTGGTTCTTATCCCTTTCGACCATCCTCATCACTCTATCGAGATGTGCTTTTTCCCATTCTGGCCTGTTTGCCAGTGTTACTTCAGGATCGTAACCGATACCGTGCGATTCTATGTTGGCTTCATCGAGAACGTAAAGACCATAGAAGTCACACAGATCGTACCATTTTGTCTGATTTGGGTAGTGAGAGGTTCTAACAGCGTTTATGTTGTACCTTTTCATCAGCTTTATATCCTGTATCATCCTCTCCACAGTGATCGCATGTCCTCTATCTGGGTCGAATTCGTGCCTGTTGACACCTTTTATGTATATGGGGACGCCGTTGATCAGGATCTTCGAGTTCTTTATTTCGATCTTTCTGAATCCAAAGTTTATCCTCTGTGTTTCGATATGGTTCCCATCGGAATCTTTCAAAATCAACTTCAAAACGTAGAGTTTTGGAGTTTCCGCAGACCATTTTTCAGGGTTTTCCACGAACTCTTTGAAATTCACCTCAATCTCCTCGTTGGAAGCTATGGATTCTATTCCCTTCGATTCTTTGAAAACGATGGTGTTCTTATCTGGATCGATCAAAGACACCTCCAAAAGGAGGTTCTTAATTCCTTTATCCAGATGGTTCTTCACAGAGACGTTCAGATAGAGCCAAGCATCCTTATAATCCTCATCGAAATCGCACCACGCAAAAGCATCTCTCATCCGAACTTTCGGAGTGGCGTACACGAAGACATCCCTGTATATCCCAGCGAACCACCACATATCCTGATCTTCAAGATAACTCCCATCGCTCCACTTGTAGACTTCAACTGCCAGGATGTTTTCACCTGGTCTTACGAAACGTGTTATGTTGAACTCAGCAGGTGTACAGCTACCTTTGCTGAAACCAACTCTCTCACCATTCACCCAGAGATAGAAAGCGGATCTAACGCCTTCAAAGTGCACGAATATCTCCTTGTCAGACCAATCTTCAGGTGCAATAAACTTCTTTCTGTACGAACCGACTGGGTTGTAATCCTTTGGAACACGTGGTGGATCTGGATCGAAAGGATAAACTATGTTCGTGTAAATGGGTTTGTCGTACCCCAACATCTCCCAGTTGCTTGGAACTTCTATTCCATCCCACTCTCCATCATCGAAATCTTCTCTGTAAAAATCTCTTGGCCTTTCATCGGGATTTTTAGAAAGATGAAATTTCCATTTTCCAGAGAGGAGTATGCAATCCTTTGGATACTCCCAATCGGCAGTTAGGGGATTGAAGTAAGGGATAAAAGTGCAATGGGGTTCTTCTCTGTTTATCCCAACGATTTCGGGGTTTTCCCATTCTAGCATGATGTCACTCCTCAAAGTGAATTAATGAACGTTACCGAGAACGATTATAACAAAGCGATCATCAAATGAAAACATCAAAAATCACGTGTTAATCCTAAATACCAGGAAATATCACCTTATATTTTCTTCTTTCGCAATTTTATACAGATTTTCTGCTTTCTCATTTAACATCACCCTTTCTGACGAACTGAAGGGTGACGGTGGAGAGGAAGAAGAAAGTAGCTGAGAGTACCATGAGAGAATTGTATCCAAATATATCTATCAAAAGACCAGCAAGGGGTGGTGCGAATATGTTCGCAGCCATCGAGAAGAAATAGTAGAGTCCTGTGTATCCACCAACTTTCTTGTCTTCCGTCATATCGACTATGGTTGGAAGGGAGTTCACGTTGACCATGGCCCATCCCATTCCACCTATTGAGAACAATAAGAACAGGGTTTTCACGAATCTGCTTCTGGCGAGTTCCAATTCGCTTCCTTCAGAAATTGCCGAAACTCTCATACCAAAAAAGAGGGTGAGGATCACAATAACGATTATCGTTATCAATCCAAGGGTCATAGTTCTTCTCCGGCCGATCTTGGATCCCATGAAACCTGCCGGAATGGAGAATATCATGAAAGCCAGGGAGAAAAACCCCAAAACGAGGGCTCCGGTGCTCTCTTTTATTCCTATCTCGAATTTCGCATAACTCGTGAAAAACGTCTCTATCGCGTTGAAAGCAATGAACCAAAAGAGTATGGAGAGCAACATGAAAAGAAGACTCTTTTCCTTGGAGACAAAAACGTCTTTAAGATTTTCCAGAAGCTCTCCGAAGCTTCGTCTTATAAGCCTTTCTCTTCTCGTGTTAGGCTCTTTCCTTCTGTACACTTCGGGTTCCTTTATGAAGATGACAACAAGAAGAGATGACAGAAACATAATCAATGCGCCAAGATAAAAGGGTAGTGCGTAATTTCTGTCATAGAGCGGTTTACCAATGAAGTAAACGAGAAGTGCTCCCAGCCCTCCCATGAAGTTTATTATCCCGTTAGCCTGGCTTCTGTACCGTGAAGGTGTGATATCCGGCATCAAGGCTATCACAGGAGATCTGAAGAGAGCCATGGCAAAATTCATGATTATGATGGTCGTCATCATGAAAAGCAGAGAGTGTAGATTCCTTGCAACTGGAATTAAGGCGAAAAAGAGTGCCCCCATGGGGGCTCCGGTGAGAATGTATGGCATCCTCCTTCCTATCCTGGTTCTGGTTTGATCGCTGAGAGCTCCTATGTAAGGAAGCATCACTATTGCGAAGATGTTGTCTATCGTCATTATGAAACCTATAACCAGGTAAGACAGAGCGAAATCCTTTAAAAATATCGGGACGTATGCGTTGTAAAGGGCCCATAGAACACTTATGCCAAAGAAACCGAATCCCAGGAGGAAGATCTTACCGTACCTGAACCTTTCCATGTTCGGTTTACCCCCTTCGGCATGGTTGGTATGAGAGTTTCCCTTTATTTTACCATCGTGTGAAAAATCTCTGTGGTAAAATCTTTCCGAGGCGAGATACGAGAAAAGGAGGGAAAATCAGGTGGAAAAAAAGGAGATAGAAAGAGATAAAAACGTTGTACTGTACGAGTTCGTGTTCGATGAGAAGGAGGTTTCTTCATTCGAAGATGTCGTCACAACGCGTCTCAACAGATCCATGACCGTACCAGGTTTCAGAAAAGGAAAGGTTCCGAAGACTATTTTCAAGATGCGACTCGGTGAAGAATTCAACGGGTACGTTCTGGACGAAGCAGCAGATAAGATTCTGGAGAAGATGGAAAAGGAAAAACTCTTCATCTCTCCCATAATGAAGGATTATGAGTTCAAAGACGGTAATCTGATCGTGAAGATAGAAGTCCACGAAAAACCAAGAGTGAGTTTTGAGGATTTTTCAGAAATAGAGGTTGAAAAGGTTAAAGAGGACAGTGTGATAGAGAAATATGTCGAAAAGAGGCTGGAAGAACTCAGAGAAAAACACGCCCTTGTGGAACCAAAAGATGGAGAAGCTGAACACGGAGATCTGGTCAGGGTGAAGATGAAAGTCAGCCTAGGGGATAAAGTATTGGATGAGAAGGAGTATGAGTACATTCTGAAAGAAGATGATGACAGGCCCTTTGTTAAAGAGATAGTGGGAAAGAAAAAAGGAGATGTCGTGAGATTCAGCAGAGAGTTCAAGGATAAAAAATACGATTACGAAGTGGAGATTCTCCAGGTCTATAGCAGAACCCTCATGGATATATCCGATGAACTCGCAAGAACCGTGAGCAACGAATTCGAAACTCTGGAACAGCTTAAAGAACACCTGACGAAGGAAGGGAAGGAGATTTACGATGTTGAAATGAAGGAGAATCTGAGAGAGCAGGTTCTCGAAAAACTGCCGGAGGTAACGAATCTAGATATATCTGACAAAACTCTCGATTATTTTGTCGAAAGGGCCATATTGAGGATGAAGGAGAAAGGAGAGTACGAAAAAGCTATTAAGAAGCACGAAGGTGATGAGGAAAAGCTGAAAGAGGATCTGCGGGAGATCTTCTTGAGAGATTTCAAAAGGTCACTAGCTATCGAAAAGATCTCCGAGGATGAGAACATAAAGGTGACTGAAGAAGAGTTGGAAAAAGAGGCAGAGCTTTTGGCACCTTTCTGGGGAATTTCGAAAGAGAGGGCAAAAGCCATCGTCAAAAGTAAGGAAGATATAAGGGAAGATCTCGAATGGGCCATTTTGAAGAGGAAAGTGGCAGATTTTCTCCTCGAAAAGGTGAAAATAGTGGAGATCGAGCCGAAGTCTTCCGAGGAAGAGGGTGATAAAGGATGAAAGGTCAGTATGTTCCTATAGTTATAGAAACGACGGGAAGGTACGAGAGAGCGTATGACATATATTCAAGACTTTTGAAAGACAGGATCATCTTTCTAGGTGGCCCCGTCGATGATCATACAGCTAACCTGGTCGTCGCTCAACTTCTATTCCTAGAAGCTCAGGATCCCGATAAGGACATTCACCTTTACATAAATTCACCGGGAGGTTCTGTAACAGCCGGTCTTGCAATATACGATACGATGCAGTACATAAGATGTGATGTGGTGACCATATGTGTTGGACAAGCTGCATCCATAGCGGCAGTGCTTCTTTCAGCTGGTACGAAAGGAAAGAGGTATGCTCTGCCTCACTCAAGACTCATGATACATCAGCCCCTTGGAGGGGCCGAAGGGCCTGCCAAAGACGTTGAGATAATAACGAAAGAGCTTTTGAGGATAAAGGACCTGATAAACAGAATCCTGAGCAAGCACACTGGCCAGCCAATAGAGAAGATAGAGAAGGATACTGACAGAGATTTCTTCATGAACGCCTATGAAGCGCTGGAATACGGTTTAATAGATAAGGTGATAGAATCTGAGAAAAAATAGATCTTCGGTGATAATTACTCGTGTGACACGGTCAGGGGTGATACCCGTGAAACTCACTCCCATGATGCAGCAGTACATGGATCTGAAGGAAAGGTATAAGGACGCGATCCTTCTTTTTAGATTAGGAGATTTTTACGAGACGTTCTTCGATGACGCCAAGATCGTTTCCAGAGTGTTGAATATAGTTTTGACAAAAAGGCAGGACGCCCCTATGGCAGGGATACCATACCATGCTTTAGACAATTACTTGAAAAAACTCGTGGATGCGGGATACAAAGTTGCCATATGTGATCAAGTTGAAGATCCTTCGAAAGCCAAGGGCCTTGTGAAAAGAGAAGTTACAAGGATCGTAACACCGGGGGCCCTTGTCGAAGATGAATTCCTATCACCGGAGACCAATAATTTCATGGCATGTATCTACTGCGGTGGCAGCAGTATAAGTACCGTTTTGGCGGATGTTTCAACGGGTGATATCTTGGTGAAAGATCACGAAAATCTGAGTGATGCCTTGGATTTTTTAAAAACTATGAACGTTTCGCAGATCTTATGCCATGAAGAGATACATCCTGATATATCTGAAAAATTCCCCGATACTTTTATCGAAAAGCTGGAGGATTGGTATTTCTCGAAAGAAAATGTGGATAAGGAGATAAAAGAAACGTACGGTATAGAGGACATTCATCATCTGGAACTCTCCGAGGAAGGAAAGGTGGCTCTCACTTCTCTTCTCAGATACGTGAAATACGCCATGATGTCATCGGAGGTGAGTTTAAAAAAGCCGAAAGTTCTGAGAGAAAAGGATGTGATGTTTCTAGACTCTGTTACTGTGGAGAATTTGGCGCTGGTACCAGGTGAGAAGGGAAAGAATCTGTTCGATATTCTGAATAAGGCGAGAACCGCTTTGGGAGCTCGACTTCTTCGAAAATGGATGTTAAATCCATTGAGAGACAAGGAAAAAATAGAAGAGCGTTTGGATACCGTGGAGATTTTCAAGAAAGACAATCTGCTCTTGAATGAGATAAGAGAATACTTAAGAATAGTCTGCGATGTCGAAAGAATACTGACAAGAGTCAAGTACAGGAAAGTCTCTCCGAGAGATCTTGCGAATCTCAGAGAAACCTTAAGGATCTTACCAAGCATAATAGATTCTTTGAAAACGAATGAAGAGGCTTGGGACAAGTTCAAGGGAATGCCGTTATTGAACGATTTGAGGGAATTTCTCGAAAGATCCCTCGAAGAGGATCCAACCGGGCAACCTGGCGATGGGAAGGTCATAAAAAAAGGCTTTTCGAAAGAGCTGGACGAGTACAGAGACATGCTCGATAGAGTCGAGGAAAAACTT
>Ga0209834_10002294_pt1 | contig 10252 bp, 3 predicted proteins | sample Mar14236cmmetaG_FD_184134 | JGI IMG/M metagenome (GOLD analysis project Ga0209834, IMG submission 184134) | Marine hydrothermal vent microbial communities from Guaymas Basin, Gulf of California to study Microbial Dark Matter (Phase II) - Marker... ...
GATAGGACGGATAGGACGGATGGGACAGATAAGGTGAAGGTGGATGTGGCGGCGTCTTTTCAGCAGGCGGTAATTGATGTTTTGATTGCTAAAACTTTGGCGGCGGCGAAAAAATACAAAGCGAAAAGCATTTTGCTTGGCGGCGGCGTGGCGGCGAACAAAGAATTGCGGAGGCAGTTTAAAATCTCTCTCTATTCCCTCCTTGGCAAGGAGAGGAAAAATAAAACCTCCCCCTACCCCCTCCTTGCTAAGGAGGGGAAAATTTCAATATCCAATATCCAATATCCAGTATCAAAATTATCCACCGACAACGCGACGATGATTGCCACGGCGGCGTATTACCATATTGTAAACAAGAAGGGTATTAAAAGCTGGAGAAATGTTAAGGCGGACGCGGGGTTGAGATTAAAATAAATTGTTACATTGTTAAATTACTAAATTATTAGAATTTCTATTATCCAACAATTTAACAATACCAGGAATTATGCGTTTCCCCTTCTTGGTAAAGAGGGGAAAATAACCTTCCCCTATCCCCTCCTTGGTAAGGAGAGGAAAATAAGACCTCCCTACTTTCTCCTTGGTAAGGAGAGAGGGGAAAATAAGTTCAAAGGCGTAATTCCTAAATACAACAATTTAACAATGTATTTTATGAAAATAATTCAAATTGCAGAAAACCAAAAAGAAATATGGAACGGATTTATCGCCGGAAACAGCCCGGAGAGTTTTTTGCAGGCGTGGGAATGGGGGAAATTTAATCAGGCGTTGGGAAGGAAAATATGGAGGTTGGGGGTAGTTCAAAGTTCAAAGTTCAAAGTTCAAAGTCGGGAAATTCCAAATTCCAAATTCCAAATTCAAAATAAATTCAAAATTCAAAATTCAAATCTGATAGCGGTGGCTTTGGTGCTGAAATATGATTTGCCGTTGGGGCGGAGTTATTTGTATTGTCCGAGGGGACCGGTGATTAGAAATTGGGAAATTGGGAAATTGGGAAATTGGGAAACTCTGGATTTTTTATTTAAGGAAATTGGGAAGATTGCTAGGAAAGAAAAAAGTTTGTTTTTGAGATTTGATCCGCCAGTGGAAGAGAATTTGAAATCTAAAATTTGGAATTTAGAACAAAATAAATTTTCCTCTCTGAAAAATGGACGCGGAGAAATTTTTAAAAAAACGCCAAATGAAATTCAGCCGCAAAATACTTTGATTTTAGATTTAACAAAATCGGAAGAAGAGTTATTAAAGGAAATGAAATCTAAAACAAGATATAATATTCGATTAGCGGAGAGGAAAGGGGTACGAATAGAGAATCACGAATCACGAATCACGAATCAAAAATATTTTAAAAAAGATTTTGAGAAGTTTTGGAGATTGACGGAGGAGACGGCGCGGCGGGATAATTTTAAATCGCATAATAAAAATTATTATTGGCGGATGTTGGAGAGTTGCGGGAAACGAAATACGGAACCTGAATGCGAATTTGCAAAAAAGTTCCACAGCCCTGACGGGACTATGGAACCAACAAAAAAGGAACGAAAATTTTCGTTCCCTACGGATCTCCGGGCGAAATTATATCTTGCTGAATATGAAAATAAAATAATCGCCGCGAATATTGTTTTATTTTTCGGCGACTATTGTGTTTATCTCCATGGCGCTTCCTCTAATAAATATCGCAATGTGATGGCGCCGTATCTTTTACAGTGGCGGCAAATTTTGGACGCGAAAAAAATGGGATGCAAGAAATACGATTTTTGGGGAATAGAAAGCAGCTCAAAGCCAAAGGTTCAAAATTCAAAGTTTAACAGCTGGCGGGGCATTACCAGATTTAAGAAAGGGTTCGGAGGAGAGGAGAGGAATTATATTGGGGCGTATGATTTGGTTTTTGATAGATGGGAGTATAAGTTGTATAAATTTATTAAGAGAGCAAAAATAATTTTTAATTTCTAACCTTTAATTTCTAATGAATTCGTTGCGAGAGCTAGTTTATAATTGGTTATTGATGTTTCTCAGGTAAACAAAATTTATCTTATATTCAAGGCAAGATGATAAAATAAAAATCATTGAATCTTAAAAACAGAAAGAACTGGTTACAAACCAGTTCTCGCGTCCAGAAAATAATTTTTAAACTTTTCTAATCTGTGTTTATCTGCGCTTTAGTCAGTGTTTATCAGTGTCTAATTTCAAATAGGACACAGACGAACACAGACCCTTCGGGCGCGGATAAACACAGATAATTTTCTTAGAAATTAAAAATTTTAATCAAAATTCCCGTTAATAGAAATCCCAGAATCGCTCCAACAATAACCTCTGAAATCTTATGCCCGACCCGCTCTTCAAGAGCCGGTATTTTTTTATCGTTTAAAATATCGGGATTTTTTTGGATAATTAAATTTATCGCCTCGCCGTAACTTTCCAGAGATCTTCTGAATCTTAAAGCGTCGCCAATGACGATAAAGGCGAAAACAAAGGCGATGGCAAAATTAGAAGAAGCGATCCCGTCGCGGTATCCGATAACCGATATCAAGGAAATAACAAAGGCGGTGTGCGCTGAAGGCATATTGCCGTACTCAAAAAAATAGCTTAATTTTACTTGCTGCCGCTTTCTGATAATCAGAAAGGACTTGATTATATGGGCGATTAAGCCGACGATGACGGGGATAATTATGACGACAGGATAATTCATATGCGTTTGGGTCGTTAAATGAGATAAAATAAACTGTTTTTATTATAACATAAAACTTGAAACTTGAAACAACTGAGTTTTATGTTCCGTTATTATCCCTGCGCCCTGTTCCAAAATTTACAATGAAGCATGGCGGAAGGAAATGACACAAAGCAATTTAGGGTATTTTTATATCAACAAACAGTTCTGTAAATTTTGGAACGGGGCTGTGGATAATTTCTCTTGCGCTGGTTTTGTTTTGTGTTAAAATTGTGCTATAATGCGAACGATGAAAATATATCGGATAAGCGATATGAGCGATTATAAAACAAAATTTATTTCTCTCGCCGAGGCGGCGGAGTTGACCGAATACAAACAAGATTATCTGGGGTTGCTTTGCCGGCGGAGAAAACTAAAAGGAAAAAAAATTGGACGCAATTGGGTAACAACCAAGGAGTGGGTTTTTGAGTATGTTGAGAATGTTAAAAAAACTGAAAGCAGTGACAGAAACGCTGCTCCGGCAAAAGCAATCAAAAATCAAGGGGGAAAGGAGTTTCTTAAAGGAGGAGAAAAATCTGACTCCCAATCGCGACCGAAGGCAAATATCGGATATCCGAGTGCCAAAAAATTATTGATGGTTAAGAAATTAATTTTAGCCACTTTGGCGATAAGCTTTTTTGTCAGCGGCTTTATTTTTTGGCAGCAAGGAGTGGTTGGAAAATATTTAGCGCCTACCGCGGAACGGTTTGTTGAAAATGCCACCGCGGGGCTAAGCCCCGCGGTGAATTCAGACAAAGAATTGGGAAATTGGAAAATTGGGAAATTAGAATTTTTATCTCGCCTTGACGGGGTTTTCCCGCGAGACGATTTTTCTACGCTCGCAACCGCCACCAAAACAGTCTGGGATAAAAATAGTTATCAAGGGAGCGCGGAATTAAAACAGAAAATAATTGTTCTCAGCGACTCCCTAAATATAATTTCAGATTACGGTAAGAGTATCGCAAGTTCTGTAAGCTCGCGCGCTATTTCCGGCGCGGTACGATTGGCTGACAGCGGCAAAAAGGGAGCAATGTCTTTTGGCGGTTCCTTAAATTTTATAAAAAGCGAATCTGCAGAATTTGCTAATTATAAAATTGCCTCCCTTAATAATTCTCTGAATGTTATTAAAAATAAATCAACAAGATTTATTGATAACTGGAATGTGAAGCGGAGCGATAACAAAGTTTCGCGCGCTAACAAATTAAACCCCGCGGCAGCGGCGCGGGAGAGCGTGATTACTCTCAGCAACTCCCTGGATTTTATCAGAAACGAATCAGCTAAATTTGCCGAACGAAAAATTATCGCTCTTAGTGGGAACTTAGATAATTTTGGAAATGATATAAGTAACGGCGTCAGAGATTCCTTGGCGCTGGCGAGAAATAATCTGGATGACTCTTTTGATAACCATTTATCCAGAACAAAAAATAATTTCAAAATATTCACCGAACCTCTCCGAAATAAGTTAGCCAGATTTTTCCGATCCAAAGATATTGTTGTTGCTGCTGTTGTTGAAGCGGGACACTCGGTGTCTAAGGACACCGAGTGTCGACTTGCTCGGCTTTCCCAATCAAAAAATATTATTGAAAATTCCGTCGCGGAATTTAATCCCGTAACGACGATGCGAAAGAGCGTGATTTCTCTCAGCGATTCTTTAGATGTTATCGGGATGACCATTTCCAAAAAAACAAAACATGGTCGGGTAGCGGGAGTGGCGACAGAAAGAGGAGCGGAAGAAAATAATCAGCAAGAAACTAGCCTTATAAGTTCGCTCAAATCCATCTGGCGGGGAGCGGCAAATTATCTAGCGGGAATTTTCGCGCCGAAGGAGAAAATAATTGTTGAAAAAACTTATGTTAAAACTCCCGCGCCGGCGGCGGTGCCGGAAAAAAAGAAACCAAGCTCTGGATACTCAGAACTTAATTCCTTGATTTCCAGAATAACCAAATTAGAACAAGATATCAAAGATAAAAAAATAATCACAATTACGAAAACATTAAAAGGAGAAAAGGGCGATACGGGAGTTATGGGTCCGATGGGACCTGCAGGTCCAGCAGGTCCAGCGGGACCGATGGGTCCAGCGGGTCCCGCCGGCGAACGGGGCGAACGAGGTCCGCGGGGACCGGAGGGAACGGGAAATGTGACTATCGTTCAAAGCAGTCCCGGCAATACTAACACCTGGAGCGGTTCCAATGTTTTCTCGGGACACGGAATATTTGAGTCGCTGGGGGTAAGTTATGATCTTTCCGCGGGGCGGTCTCTTAGCGTTGGCGGATCAACCACTTTAGGATCTGACTCTAGTGACGCTTTGACAGTCAACGCTACCTCATCTTTTAATAATCCCGTTACTTTATCCGACGCCGCTTCTCTGACGACTGGGACGGGGCAAATTACTTTCGGCGGGAATGTGGACGCGAATTCGGGACTGGATGTTACCGGCGACGATTTAACGGTCGGGGGAACGAATTTTGTTGTTGACGCGGCGACGGGAAATGTGACTTCGGCGGGAGACACGACTGTTGTTGGAACATTGGGGGTTAGCGGACAGGGAGTATTTACCAGAGATCCTTCTCTACCCCATGCTTTCGGAGCTTGGGCAGTGGACGTGGCCGACTCTAATATCTCCGATGCCTCCTTATATATCAATCCCGCCGCGGCGCCCGCCGATTCCAATCTTTTGGGACTGGCGGTTGGCGGCGCGCCGAAATTTATAGTAGACGCCGAGGGAGATGTTTTCGTCAAGAGTTTAACGGCGGATGGCGCGGTTACGGTGGGTTCCACGACTATTTCCACCCTGACCGTTGAAAACAATACCACTCTGGGCGACGCAGGCACGGACACTATTACCGCCAACGCCAGGTTTAGTTCCGATCTTATTCCCAGTACAGACAACACTTATGATTTGGGAGAAAATTCCACTCCTCTAAGATGGCGGACGGGTTATTTCGGGACTTCGGCAGTAATTGGCGATACGGGTACGGTCACCATTGACAGCGATGAAGTTGTCGGCTCCGGCGCTCTGGCGATTAAATCAACTTCGGGCGATTTGACTTTAACCAATCTTACTTCCGGCAATATCGCTGTTACTTCTCTGGGCAATCTTACCGAAACAATCGCCGCCGGGTCAACCTATTCTTTGACTGATGGGACGACGGACTTTCTGGCGGTGAACGCCAGTGGGGCGCTGGCCTTGAATACCGCTGGGCAAAACCTTACCGTTTCCACAACCGCCTCCGGCGATTTAGCTTTGACTTCTGCGGGTAATGTAAGCATCGTTTCCGCGGGGGCGACATCTGTCTCCTCTGGCGGGGGTGCCGCTTTGACTCTGGATTCCGATTCTGGCGTTTTAACTTTGGGCGCCGGAACAAACGAGCTTGCCAACACGGATACTAACACATCCATTTTAATCAACCCCAACGGAACCGGCGCGGTGCAGTTCCACTCCACCTCTAATTACATTGATTCCTCCGGCAATCTGGTTTTAGATGGCGATATCACTCTCACTTCTGGCGGGACATTCTATACCACCGACAATGGCGATTTGGTTTTCGCTCCCAACGGAACTGGCAATCTAGTCATTGGCAAGACAGGCAACCCCGCCAAAATTATTCCTTTTGCCGATTCCACGAGTGGCTACGACATTGGCGAGACGGCCAAACGTTGGTACGATTTATATCTCAAAGGAAAGGTAGATATTGACTCCACCGCTTTAGATATTGACTCGCTGGATTTTGTTGGGTTGGGGCAAATTACCACAGGCGCCAATACCGATTTAACTTTGCAACCGGGAGGGACGGGCAAAACCAGGATTACGGACGGGACGGATTATGTTGACATCGCTGACGGGACGCGGGCTTTATATGCCGTGAAAGGCTCGCAAGCGGTGGAGCTGGCGGACGGAACTTATGCCATTGACGCGACGGGCGATGTCAAACTTTCGGGAGATATCACCGTTTCAGGTGGCAAATTGATTCTCGGCTCCGGCGTGGAAACAATTGATAACAAAACTTCTGATTTATTAAAATTGACCACCGGGGGCGACGCGAGAATAGTTTTAGGCGACGCGGAGGGAACAAAGCAGTTTGAAGTTTACGATTCCACCGTAAACGAAGTGGCTTATGTTGACTCGGAGGGAAACGCTGTCTTTAACGGATCCGTTTCGGGGCAGGCGGTTTCAGGAACAACGGGAACATTCTCCGCTTTATTAACCGCCCAAGACGGTTTCATCGCTTCCGGAACGGGCAATATCCTTTTTTCAACCTCGGGGACAATCATCCAGTCGGGAACGGGGCAGGTTACTTTTGCCGGCAATGTGGATGCGACAAACGGGCTGGATATTTCCGGCATTGCCACTTTTGGCGATGGCGGAACAACTAACTACGCGCAGTTTAGCGCCACTGGCGATTTAACCCTTTATGGCTCCGCGGACACGATTCAATCGGATAGCTCTCTGGCAATTAAATCAACTTCGGGCGATTTGACTTTAACCAATCTTACTTCCGGCAACATCGCCGTTACTTCTCTGGGCAATCTTACCGAAACAATCGCCGCCGGGTCAACCTATTCTTTGACTGATGGAACGACGGACTTTCTGGCGGTGAATGCCAGCGGGGCTATCGCGCTTACTCCGACTGCCGGGCAAGATTTCAATGTCGCGCTTTCTACTGAGGGAGACTTTGCGGTTAACACCGACGACCTGTTTGTGGATACCAGCGAAGGACGCGTCGGTATCGGAACGGCGGCGCCTCTTGCCGCTCTTGATGTCAGAGGAACGATTGAAAACGGACTGGTCACTTGGTGGCCGATGGATGAAGGGACAGGGACGACTATTGCTGATCAGAGTATTAATAGCAATACGGGGACATTGGGAGGTGATGGAGTTGGAACTGATTTGCCGTCTTGGACGAATGGGAAGTTTGGGAAAGCGTTGAGTTTTGATGGGAGTGATGATTATGTGGACTGCGGGAGCGGCGAAAATTTGAATTTCACAAACGCGACGCCGTTTTCTGTTGGAGTATGGGTAAACCTTATGAGTGATACAGGATCGCATAAAGGTGTAATCAATAAGGGGAATTCAAAATATTGGTCGCTGTATTACAAGACCGATTCAAAACAATGGAGAGTGCTGATGTATGACGGTGCGACATATAAATCAATAACTTTTTCCGATACCTCGCCGACGAATAAGTGGACCTATCTTATGTTAACTTATGATGGAAACAATATGTTGAATTTTTATGTAAACGGAAGCTATGTTGGGCAGGACGCGCAAGCGACAACTGATTTCTCGGAAAGCGGGACAGCTTTAATAATTGGTAAGCATGGCGGCAGCCGTTTTCAAGGCACAATAGATGAAGTCCGCATCTACAACCGCGCTCTTTCCGCTCGTGAAGTGGCGGAAAGCTACAGACAAAAAGCTCCGTCTATGGCGCAGGGGGGAACGATCAGCGACAGCTCGGCTTACAGCGCGCTGACGATAACGCAAACTTCCACGGGATCTATCGCCAATCTCAGCGGCAATTCCATCACCGATGGAACGGGCTTGGCTTTGTCTGTTGACGGGTTGACGACGGGAACGGGATTAGATATTACTTCCACTTCCACGGCTCTTACTTCCGGGAAACTGCTTTCGCTTGACTGGTCGCCGGGATCGGCAACGACCGCAACGGGGGATTTATTAAATATCAATATCGGCGCTAACGGGACGATTGAAAATCTCCTGAATATCACGGACGACGGTTCAAGCTTGTTTAGCGTTTCCGAAACCGCCGTTACGGTAAACAATCCTCTCAATGTTAATGTTGCGGGAGATGTGGGGATTTCCTACGATTTGAATTTTATGAACACGGGGCTGTCGCAGATAACTTCCGCCGGACCGATGCTCATTTCCGCAGGCGATTCCAACCATTATGAAAATTTAACCTTGACGACGGGCAATAGCGGCGATGTGATTGTGGATGTCGCGGATTCCAACATCGGTTTCAAAGTTCTCGGTTCCGCCGACGGAGGATATATTATGAAACTTTCCCCGACGGGAAATATGGACTTAAGCCAGAATCTGGCGATGACCGGGGGATATTTGACGGTGAGCCAGTTGGATATGCCAACCGGCGGAACAGCGACTTGCGGCACAGTTGCCAGCGACGGGCTTGATAATGCCACTTATTATTATCGTGTCGCGGCTATTAATAGCAACGGACATACAATTGCCTGCGCGGAATTTAATTCAGGAGCGTGTACCGCCGGAGCGGGATTAAATAAAGTGACCGTTTCATGGGTACCGGTCCATGGGGCGACTGGTTATGAGATATTCGGCAGAACAACGGGCGCGGAGACTTTAATGGCGACCGTTACCGCGCCGACAAACATTTACACTGATGATAACACTGACACGCCTGACGGCACTACTAGTCCTTATACCACCAACACCACTGGTGGGAGAATTGCTGTTAACACGACGGTTGATTTGGCTGACCCGGATAGCAGGTTGGAAATTCTGGACGCCGACACCGGCGATCCGCAATTAAGACTGACGCAAGCCGATGATACCGACTACGCCGACTTTGAAGTTAATTCCGTAGGAGATTTGACGGTTAGTTTATCGGGGGATGATATTATTTTCAACCAGACCAGTGAGAGCACCGGCGCGAATCTCTGGGTTTGCGAAGGATCTGCCTGCCAAAGTTTAACTCTCACCACCGGCGGAAACATTGTGGCGGAAAAAGATATTTATGTCGGAGGAGCCATTAAAGCGGAAAGCGCGGCAATAGCGGGAGCTGACACAAAAACCACAATTCTTCCTAAAGTTTATTTGCAAGGTACGGGAGCTTTAACAAACGGGACACTTAATACTAAAACAACTTATATTGATGCGACTCCGTCAGGAGAGTGGACAAGCGCGAGCGCGGAAATAACTGAAAGTGATGACGCTACTCATTATAAAGAAGGATCAACTTCATTAAAGATTGCGTTCACTGATGCTGCCGCTGCTGGCGACGCGATTATCAATCCCCTTGCTGGCGGAGATGAAGATTGGACAGGGAATGAGTCGGTTGGGATGTGGATATATACAGACACCGCGATAAGCGCCGGGGATTTTGATTTTAGGATAACCGATTCTGTCGCGGGAAATACAGATACTGATATTCCAGCAGTGTCCGCGAATGTTTGGACTTGGGTTGAAGTAGATATATCCGGAGTAGCGGATGCCTCTAAAGATGTTATTACTGATATCGCTTTAGTTTACACGGTAGATAAGGGCGAGATGAATATCTACTTTGATTTTATGGCTAAATGGGATGTAGACGATGAAGTCAATCTTACAAAAGATATTTTGACAGACGGCATGCTTTCAGTAATCGCTAATCCGGTGGCGGCGGCAACAGACATGGCTTGGGTTCAACAAACGGAGTATACTGATTTTTTCATAAATTATGGAAGCGGAGCGACTGACAATCTGGTAGTAATCACCGACGAAAGTTTAAATTCTTTTATTATGAATTACGCTTATCAGTAATGAGATTAAGACACTAAGTGTCCTCCGCTGGCTCTATAATCCCG
>Ga0209834_10002295_pt1 | contig 10250 bp, 8 predicted proteins | sample Mar14236cmmetaG_FD_184134 | JGI IMG/M metagenome (GOLD analysis project Ga0209834, IMG submission 184134) | Marine hydrothermal vent microbial communities from Guaymas Basin, Gulf of California to study Microbial Dark Matter (Phase II) - Marker... ...
GTTCAGGACACCACACGGGTTCATGCACCCGACACCCTTCCGGTCACTGATACCGCAGCCGTTGTAAGCGACACCGTTCCGTTATCCGATACCATACGCACATTTTCCGCCGCGGAAACCATGCAGTTACTCAAGGCGGCCCGCCAGAGGGAGCAGCAAATCGATTCCATCCGCACAGCCACCAGGGTGGTCTCGCCGGTTTCTCCTCCCGAAACAAAAGACACGGTTGTATCCCGAACCGTGTCTGCGGAACATATACTTTTGTATCCTCCCGTTACCGGCTATTCGCCGGTAAAAACCATCCGGAAAATTACAGCCGGCCCCGGCTGGCAGACAGGCGGGAAAAGCGGGGATACAAGCGCTTACAAACGCGACATATTCAGAAAATCGGAAGCATACACGGAGCATCCGGTTCCTGGCAGGCCCCTGAACAGCAGAGAAACCCCGGCCATCCCAACCCTGGACGCACCCGACTGGATTGTCGGCATATTGCTGATTTCTCTGATCGTGGTAGCATGGATCAGAATATTTTACAACAAATACCTGGCCTCTGCCTTTACGGGATTATTGCTTTACCAGCATGGAAAAAACCTTTTCAGGGAAAGAAATTTGCACTATCAACGATTTTCCCTGGGAATGAATACATTATTTTCCATTACCGCTGGTCTTTTTCTTTACCTCGTTCACGATTATTTTTCGCCTGGATTTCCCTGGCTGAAGGGATTCCCCGGTTTCCTCCTCCTGGCAGCCGTTGTGATGCTGGTATTTTTTATCCGTTCCGTCATTTGCCGGCTTACAGGGTTTATAGCCAGGGCAGGAGATCTTTTCGCCGAATATATGCATACCATTATGATGATCAACAAGGTCCTGGGACTCGTGTTGCTGCCGCTGGTCATCGGATTGCCCTATCTGCCCGGATTCCTTGTTCCATACCTGATTTACGGCGGGCTGGGATTGTTTCTTTTCGCCTATCTGGTTAGAATATATAAAGGACTGCAAATATTTACATTAAACCGATTTTCAATATTCTGGATGATTTTATACCTTTGTGCGCTGGAAATCCTTCCATATCTGATGATATATAAACATATCACTTCACGTGTTCTTTAGGTTGTTAGAGAATTTCTGATGTCAAACATTAAAACAAGAAGATTTGAAAATCAAACGGATTTTAGTCTCCCAGCCCAAGCCAACAACCGAAAAGTCACCTTACTTTGATCTGGCTGAAAAGTACAAAGTAGAAATTGATTTCAAGCCCTTCATTTACGTGGAGGGCATCTGCGCCAAGGAGTTCAGGCAAAACAGAATTGATGTTCTGGGACATACCGCTGTGATTTTCACCAGCAGAACAGCCATCAACCATTATTTCAGGCTGTGCGAGGAACTGCGTCTCCAGGTGCCCGATACCATGAAATATTTCTGTGTTTCCGAATCCATTGCCTTTTATCTCCAGAAATATATCGTTTACCGCAAAAGGAAGATCTTTTATGCCAACGGATCATTCGAGGATCTGAGGGATATTATTGTAAAACACAAGGATGAAAAATACCTTGTCCCCCTTTCCGATCAGCACAACAACGACATTCCGGAAGGACTGGACAAGTCGAAAATCAAGTATACCAAGGCCATTATGTACCGGACGGTATGCAGCGACCTGTCAGACATCAATACTTCCGAGTATGATATTCTGGTGTTTTTTAGTCCCTCGGGTATCAAATCCCTTCAGAAGAATTTCCCGCATTTCGATCAGAACAATACCTACATTGCCGCCTTTGGACCCACCACCCAGAAAGCGGTGACCGATGCCGGACTTCGACTGGATATCAGCGCCCCCAGTGCTGAAGCTCCTTCCATGACCATGGCACTGGATCATTTCATTGCCGAACAGAATAAACAGCAAAACTCCAGTAAAAATCACTGATTCCATACCTCAATCATTTTTGCCGGAAGGGGATACTGAATCCCCTTTTTTTTTATACATTAACACAATGAATGCCCGGCTTTTGAAACAGGAACGCCTCCGGAACAACAGGGAAACGGAAACTCTATTTCTCAGGGGCAGATCCATGGTGTTTTCCGGTTTCCGTTTTATCTGGACGACCCGACCGCGGGAAAACCCCGCCTGTCCTCCGGTCAGAGTGGCTATTCTTGTTCCGAAACGAATTTTCCGGAAAGCCACACAGCGGAAACTGATAAAAAGGCGCATCCTGGAAGCATACAGAAGGAACAAAATTCTGATTGCTTCTTCCGCAGGCCGGAGAAAGCATACCGTTCATCTAATCATTTTGTATACCCACAGGGAAATACTGCCGTATTCCAGAATAGAAAAAGATCTGGTCGCCTCCATGAAACACTGGTTGACTGTTTATGAAAAAAATCTTTAGTGCGATATTGATCGGGATCGTCCGGTTTTACCAGGTGGCCATTTCCCCCCTTTTTCCGCCAACCTGCCGGTATACGCCCACCTGTTCCGCCTATTCCATCGAAGCAATCAAAAAACATGGCCCGCTGAAAGGCGGGTGGCTCGCTCTGAAACGGATCCTTTCCTGCCATCCGTGGGGGGGGAGCGGATATGATCCGGTTCCCTGATTTCCGGCCTTCAGGCAGAGGTTCGTAACAGGAAAAAACATCCTCCGGACGCGGTTAATATTTGTTAAAAAACCCCCTTCCGGCACCGCTTTTGATGTACTCCGGGGAAATAATTGCCGAAACCTTCGTACTTTTGAAAGTTCATTACTTTACTTATCAACTGCATGAAAAAGTTCTGGCCGAATAAAAAAAGAATGATCCTGGTGCCTGGTCTGGTCCTGGTGGTCATATCATTTGCCTTTTTCAGTTTTCAGACCAGCCGTGAATTCAAGTACACCAAGAGTCTCGATATTTTCTTTACCCTTTTCCGCGAGCTGAACCTGTACTATGTGGATGAGACCGATCCGGAAGAACTGGTGCATACTGCCATCGATCATATGCTGGAATCTCTGGACCCGTACACTACCTATATCCCGGAATCGGATCTGGATGAACTGAATCTGATGACCACTGGGAAATACGGAGGTATTGGCAGTCTGGTGCGCAAAAACGGGGAATATGCCGTTATTTCCGAAGTATACCGGGGGTTCCCTGCAGATGAAGCCGGAATCAGGCCCGGGGATATTATCCTGGAAGTAGACAGGCAGTCCATCCGTAACATGCCCCTGGAAAAGGTAAGCGACATGCTGAAGGGTTTACCCAACACTTCTGTGGAAATTCTGTTCAGCCGTCCAGAAACGGAAAAACCTTTCCGAAAAACCCTGGAACGTCAGGTCATTCATATCCCCAGTGTTCCCTACGCCGGAATAATCGATGAAGGAATAGGTTACATCAGGCTGAGTAACTTCACCCGGCATTCCGCCACCGAGGTAAAAAACGCTTTTCTTTCCCTGAAAAAAGAGGCGGATCTGAGGGGCCTGATCCTCGACCTTCGTTCCAATCCCGGAGGATTATTGATGGAAGCCGTGGATGTATCCAATATTTTTGTGGAACGGGGGCAGGAAATCGTCAGTACCCACGGGAAGGTTGAGCAATGGGATCATACCTACCGCACGCGTTTTGCCCCGGTTGACACCGAAATCCCCCTGACTATTCTGGTGAACCGGTCATCAGCCTCCGCCTCTGAAATTGTTGCCGGAGCCCTGCAGGACCTGGACCGCGGGGTGGTGGTTGGCCAGCGTACCTTTGGAAAGGGTCTGGTGCAAACCACCCGTCCGCTGAGCTACAATGCCCAGCTGAAAGTAACCACTGCCAAATATTATATTCCCAGCGGCCGCTGCATTCAGGCCCTGGATTATTCCCACCGCAACGAGGACGGCAGCGTGGGCCATATACCCGATTCCCTCATTTCGGAATATCAAACGCGGAACGGCCGGACGGTATACGGCGGAGGAGGAATCATGCCCGATGTAGAGGTGGAACCGCTTCCCCTAAGCCGCATCAGCTACCACCTGTATGTACGGAATCTCATCTTTGACTTCGCCACCCTGTACGCCCTGCATCATCCTGATATTCCCGAACCACGCCAGTTCAGCATTTCAGACAGCACATACCGTGCTTTCGGGCGGTTTATTAACGACAGGAACTTCGACTACCTGAGCAAAACCGAAGAAACACTGAAGGAGCTGATCTCCCATGCCAAAAAGGAAAAGTATTATGAACCGGCCGCTGAAGAAATCACCCGGTTAAAGAAAATTATTTCACACAATAAAGAACAGGACCTCATTACGTTCAGGGAAGAAATTGAAAATCTGCTGGAAGAAGAAATCGCCAAACGGTATTATTACCAGGAAGGAAGCATTGCCGCCAGCCTGGATCATGACAACCAGATACAGACCGCCGTTCAAATACTAAATAACCGGGACCAATACGCTTCCCTGCTGCAACCCGGTCCCCATCAGGAAATTCGAACGGCTTCGCGGCAGAACTAAACAACCTGCTGAAATGCCGGTGGCACCATACATTCATCATCCGCCTGCAAACTGGGGCACCACATCCACCCGGACATTTTCTTGCACCTTTTGATCATCGGAAGCGGCGGAGCCATTGACAGCTACCACATATTTCCATTTGGCCAGTAAGGGGAAGCGCTGCAAAAGGTTCTCTTTCAATTCGGAAAGACGGCCTGAAAAATTCATTTCCAGCATTTCCGTGCCGGCGGCTTCTGCCGTTACTCCCCAGAAATATACCTGCATCACTGCGTTGGTTAATGATGATATCTTTGGCGAATAAATGTTTCAGTGTGCTTCCAGCCAGTTATTCCCCGTACCCATTTCCACCACCAGGGGCACGGAAAGAGGATAAACCTCTTCCATTTCTTTCTTCACCAGATCCCTGAGGAAATCCAGTTCTTCCCGTGACACATCAAACACCAGCTCGTCATGTACCTGCATGATCATGGTCGATTTCAAACCCGATTGCCTCATCTTTCCGTGTATACGCACCATGGCCAATTTGATCAGATCGGCGGCCGATCCCTGGATGGGAGCGTTGATGGCATTTCGCTCGGCATTCCCCCTGACCACGGCATTTCTTGACTGAATATCGGGCAGGTATCTTTTCCTTCCGAGCAGGGTGGTCACAAAACCTTTTTCCCTGGCATCGCGGATGCATTGATCCATGTATCTCTTTACCCCCGGATAGGACTCAAAATAACCTTCTATAAGCGATCTGGCATGAGAACGGTCGATGTTCAGTCTCTGGGATAACCCGAAGGCAGAAATGCCGTATATGATGCCGAAATTGGCCGTTTTTGCCTCGCTGCGCATTTCTCTGGTGACTTCTTCAGGCAAAATGTTATAAATCCGGGCTGCGGTAGCCGTATGAATATCCTCCCGGTTTCTGAAAGCCTCCATCATAGCTTCATCCCGGCTCATATGCGCCATCAGGCGAAGCTCTATCTGTGAGTAATCGGCCGACACCAGGACATAATCCGGACCGGAAGGAACGAATGCCCTTCTGATTTCCCTGCCCCTTTCCTCACGTACAGGTATGTTCTGCAGGTTCGGATTTTGTGAACTAAGCCTGCCGGTTGCCGTAATGGTCTGGTTAAACGTGGTATGTAGCCTGCCGGTATCCGGATGGATCAATCTGGGAAGAGCATCCACATAGGTGGTCAGCAGCTTTTTCAGTGACCGGTATTCCAGGATGAGGGGTATAAGCGGGTGCTGTGAATAGAGGTTTTGCAGAATATCTTCTCCCGTGGCATACTGTCCTGATCTTGTTTTCACCGGCCTGTCGGTAATTTTCAGTTTGCGGAACAGGATATCCCCCAGTTGTTTGGGCGAAGAAATATTAAATTCTTCTCCCGCCAGGGAATAAATTTCCTTCTCCACCCGGCCGATTTCTTTCTGCAGTTCGTTTGAATACTCTTCGAGTACTTTCCTTTCAATACGCATACCCGCCCTTTCCATGTCGGTCAGCACATGGATCAAAGGCATTTCCACATCGGTGGACAGGCTGGTCATTTTTTCCTTTTCCAGCTCCTTTTCCAGTATTTCCTTAAGGCGGTAGGTAACATCGGCATCTTCGCAGGCATAATCCCTGATTTTTTCATGTGGAACATCCCGCATAGATTTTTGAGATTGCCCCTTCCCCCCGATCAGGTCTTCAATAGACACAGGGCGGTAAGCCAGATAGGTTTCGGCCAGGTAATTCATGTTATGGCGCCCTTCGGGCTGAAGCAGGTAATGGGCCACCATGGTATCAAACAGCGGCCCCGAAACCCTGATGTTGTAGTTACGCAGTACCTGGATATCAAACTTGCAATTCTGGCCTATTTTCTTTACGGAATCGTTCTCCAACACATCCCGGAACAGTGAAAGCATTCTGAAGGCCTTTTCCCGTTCGGGGGGTACCGGCACATAAAAGGCCTCATGTGGCTTCCAGCAGAAGGATATACCTACTAATTCTGCTTCATAAACATCGAGGGAAGTGGTTTCTGTATCAAAACAGAATTCCTTCAGGCCTTTCAGATCCTGTACCAGCTTTTCCAGAGATTCTTCATCCTCTACCAGCAAATACCTGTGTGAGGTATTCGACAGAGAGTTGAGATTCCCCTGCAACAGGGCATCCTCATCAAAAAGGGTGGAAGAAAAGATGGCAGGCTGGCCGGTTTCCCTGATACGACCCAGTACGCGCTCCGCCATATTTCTGAATTCCAGTTCCTGGAAAAGGGCCGCGAGGGCTTCCGGATCGGGAGGATCAATCATTAATTTTTTCTCTTCCAGCTGCACAGGAACATCCGTTGAAATCGTAGCCAGGCGGTACGAAAGCTCCACCTGTTCCCGGAAATTATATAGGATTTCTTTTTGCCTGTCGGTCAGATGGTCCAGGTTTTCAAACAGCGACCGGATGCTTCCGAACCGGCCGATCAGCTGCTTTGACTGTTTTTCTCCAATCCCCGGGGCGCCGGGGATATTGTCTGAGGAATCGCCCCACAGGGCAAGAATATCGATCACCTGTGACGGAGAGGACACCCCGAATTTTTCCTTCACTTCCTCCGGGCCCCAGATCTCGGCTCTTTTACCCGCCCTGGAAGGCTTGTACATCTTAATATGCCCGGTTACCAGCTGGCAAAAGTCCTTGTCGGGGGTCATCATATAGATTTCGAAACCCTGTTTCTCTGCCTGCCGGGCCAGGGTTCCGATCACATCATCGGCTTCATATCCGGGAACCTCCAGCACGGGAATATGGTATGCTTCGGCCAGCTTTTTAATGTAGGGAACCGACCGGCGGATATCTTCCGGTGTCTCATCCCGGTTGGCTTTGTATTCCGGGAATATTTTGGTACGAAACGAACCTTCCGGATGATCGAGCACGATGGCCATGTGGGTGGGCTTCTCCTTTGACAGAACCTCCTCCAGTGCATTGACAAATCCGAATATGGCAGATGTATTGAGTCCTGCCGAATTCATCATGGGATTCCGCATAAAGGCATAATATGCCCTGAATATCAGGGCATAGGCATCCAGAAGGAAAAGCTTCTTTTCAGAGGTTTCGGTCATTATTCGGTTTTTAGCAATCCGTTATCGCCGGCATACCAGGAAGCCCATGAGGACTCGGTTTCCTGGAGGGTAATATGGTGAAGGAGAACACCGTCCGGAAGTTTTTCCCGGATCCGTCCGGCAAAATCGGTAACCAGGTTTTCACAGGTAGGCTGGTAAGGCAGTATTTCCACCCGGTCGAACATTTGTTCCACCTGCTTTAGAAATTCGTGAGGAGCCTGACTGTTCACCACCACACTATGGTCAAACCGATCAACCACCGTCTTTTTCACGATGTTTTTCAGTATCCCGAAATCGATCACCATTCCCTGCTTGATAGCTTCCGGGTCTTTTTCCGGAACGCCAATAACGGTAACCTGCAGTTTGTAACTGTGGCCGTGAATGTTCCTGCACGGACCATCGTAGTTCCACAGGGCATGAGCCATTTCAAAATGAAATTCTTTGGTAACCCGTATTTTTGCCATGATGATTTCCCTCGAGATACAGACAAATATAAGTAGTTTATTTCTTCCTTCCGGATCGAGGAAGAAAAAGAAATACCCGGTCAGCACCGGGCATCACCACACACATCCTATACATAAGTGAGAGATTATTCCATTGTGCACTGGCTAACACATTCGATAATCTGGCTCAGGTTGTTGTGTTTCAGAAAATAATACGTGTTTTTCCCATCCCTTTGAGAAGCCAGCACTCCTTTGTCTTTTAAAATACCCAGGTGATGGGATGTGGTTGACTGCTCAATGTTTAGCAGTTCATGAATCTCGGTAACTGTCAGTTTCTTCCCTTCTTCCAGGTAATTGAGTATCGCGATCCGCATGGGATGGGCAATGGCTTTCAGCATGTTTGCTGCGCGTTCAAGCTGTTCTGTACTTAATTCATTTATATTCATTTTTTGCATCCGATAAAATTTACATTTCAGACATGTACAAATATATAAATATATCATACACCTTAAACTTCCCGATACAGATTATTTGGTAAATTCAACGAATTGAAGGCAATTTTCAATTTTTTATTCTAAATAAATTCCAAACAAAAGCTCAGGAGGAAGTTCATTGAATTCCACCCTACCTGTTTGGTCATGAAATTATTATCTTTGAAACCTTAATTCCATCGTTGTGGTAAACATTGAACAGATCAGGGAGCCCATCCGGGAAGAAATGAAACGGTTTGACAGTCATTTCGCCTCTTCCATGAAAAGCCAGATCCCTCTGTTGAATTTGATCACACAATACATCCTTCGCCGGAAAGGAAAACAGATGCGGCCCATGTTCGTTTTTCTTACGGCGCGGCTGTACGGTGAAATTACCCCATCGGCCTATACCGCCGCCTCACTTATTGAGCTATTGCATACGGCCACGCTGGTACACGACGATGTAGTGGACCATTCGTATGAACGACGGGGTATTTTTTCCATCAATGCCCTGTGGAAAACGAAAATTGCCGTTCTTCTTGGAGATTACCTTCTGGCTAAAGGACTTCTTCTGTCTATGAACAGCGGGGAATATAAACTTCTTGAAATTGTTTCGGAGGCTGTCAAGGAAATGAGTGAAGGAGAGCTGCTGCAAATACAGAAATCCAGGAAACTGAACATTTCGGAGCAAGAGTATTTTGAAATCATCCGGAAAAAAACGGCTACTCTGATTGCTGCCTGTACGGCCTGCGGGGCAAAAGCAGCGGGCAGAAACCAGGAAGAAATCAGCCGGATGAAATCCTTTGGAGAAAAGGTAGGCATTGCCTTCCAGATTAAGGATGATATATTTGATTATCAGCGTAATAGTTTAACAGGAAAACCTGCCGGCAACGATATTCAGGAAAAGAAGCTTACCCTTCCTTTGATCTATGCCCTTCGTCATGTTGATTCCAGCAGAAGGAGAAAGATACTGCGAATTGTAAAAAACCACCGGGATAACAGGAAAAAGGTGCAGGAAGTGATATCTTTTGTACGTGAAAACGGGGGAATTGAATATGCCGAAGCGCAGATGAATGCTTACAAAAACCAGGCCCTGGAGCTGCTTGACCCCATTCCCTTTTCACCGGCCAGGGATTCACTGATTCAACTGGTAGAATACACCATTGCCCGCGAAAAATAACGTCTATCCCTCCTCCTGGAAGTACCGTTTCAGAATTTCCGCACGTTTTTTACCCAGGATCTGCATCCACTCTTCATATCCGGCATTTTTAATCTCTTCCCAGGTTTGAAACCGGTCATATAACTTTTTCACCGATTCTTTTCCTATTCCTTTCAGTTGTTCGAGATATGATACGGTAAGCGGTCCGGATCTTTTCCGCCGATGAAAACCGATGCCGAACCGGTGTGCCTCGTTCCGCATGTGCTGGATCACCCGGAGTGTTTCCGAGCGTTTATCCAGATAGAGCGGAAGAGAATCCCCCGGATAATAAATTTCTTCCAGCCGTTTGGCAATGCCAATGACCGCCACTTTTCCACGCAGACCCAGCTTATCCAGGCTGTTCACGGCAGCATTCACCTGCCCTTTGCCTCCGTCTATCACCACCAGCTGGGGTAATTCCCTTTTCTCCCGCAACAGGCGGCTGTATCTTCTGGTGACCACCTCGCCGATGGAAGCCACATCATTGATCCCCTGCACGGTTTTAATATTGTAATGCCTGTATTCCTGCCTGCTGGGCCGGGCATTCCTGAAAACCACACAGGCTGCCACCGGATAACTACCCTGAAAATTCGAATTGTCAAAA
>Ga0209834_10002296_pt1 | contig 10246 bp, 8 predicted proteins | sample Mar14236cmmetaG_FD_184134 | JGI IMG/M metagenome (GOLD analysis project Ga0209834, IMG submission 184134) | Marine hydrothermal vent microbial communities from Guaymas Basin, Gulf of California to study Microbial Dark Matter (Phase II) - Marker... ...
CAGTTGTCTAAAAGCTCAAGTCACCTAAAGGTGACTAAACCTATCTCTAGCGAGATTTCGAGCGCCAAAAGCGCAAATTGACTGTCTACTGTTATAAATCTTGTGTTTTTTTAGTCACCTTTAGGTGACTTAAGCTTTTAGACAACTGCTTTAGCTGTTGGCTGGGGTGGTCTGATCATTTCCGCTTTACTGCACTAGGATTATCCCTACTGGCAAGCTTCGCATTCTTCATTTTCATCTAAGCTACAGCTTGGGGCGTTAACGGCATTGATTTGAGTCTTAATGGCGGTACTTTTTTGAACACGAGTTGCGCCCATTGTTCGCAGATAGTAAGTCGTTTTGAGGCCTCGTAACCAAGCCAGTTTGTATAAGTTGTCTAGTTTGCGGCCAGAGGGTTCTAGCATGTATAAATTCAGCGATTGGCTTTGATCAATCCATTTTTGCCGCCGCGAGGCGGCTTCGACTAACCAAGTGGGATCAATTTCAAAGGCTGTGGCATACAACATTTTGATGGCTTTGGGAATACGATCAATTGATTGGATACTGCCATCATAATATTTTAAGTCATTCACCATCACGTCATCCCAAAGTCCCAGTGTTTTGAGATTGCGTACCAAATAAGGATTGATGATGGTAAATTCGCCTGACAAGTTCGACTTGACATATAAGTTTTGATACGTCGGTTCAATGGATTGCGTCACACCGCAGATATTGCTGATGGTGGCGGTAGGCGCTATCGCCATCGTATTAGAATTACGCATACCGACGGTTTTAACGCGCTCGCGTAAGCTTTCCCAATCTAAGGTAGAGGTGGTAGACAAGTCTAAATATTGATTACCACGCGCTTTTGCTAGATGTTGAATACTGTCAATCGGTAAAATGCCTTGATGCCATAATGAACCTTTAAAGCTTTCATAAGTACCTCGTTCTTCTGCTAAGTCGGTAGACGCTGAAATCGCATAGTAGCTAATGAATTCTTGGGCGTAATCTGCAAATTCAACTGCTTCTTGACTGGCATAAGGTATGCCTAGTTTGTAGAGTGCATCTTGGAAGCCCATGATGCCTAAACCGATTGGGCGATGGCGCGAGTTAGCAGTACGCGCTGCTGGCACGGAGTAGTAATTAATGTCGATAACGTTGTCTAATGCCCTCATAGCTGTCTGAATCGTGGTTTGAAGCTTTTCTCTATTCAATTTGCCTTCTTGAATATGGGCGGGTAGATTGATACTTGCTAGATTACATACGGCCACCTCTTCACCCGCTTTCGTGTTCAGGGTAATTTCGGTACACAGGTTAGAACTATGTACGATTCCGACATGCTGTTGTGGACTACGCAGATTGCAGGGATCTTTAAAGCATAACCAAGGATGGGCTGTTTCAAAAAGCATGGTGAGTATTTTACGCCACAATTCGACTGCCGAAACACGTTTCCACCTCTGAATCTTGCCTTCGTCTGCTGCTGCTTCGTATTTTTCATAAGCTTCTGTAAACGCTTCTCCATACAATTCGTGCAAGTCAGGCACTTCATTTGGAGAAAACAGGGTCCATTCTCTATTTTCATAAACCCTTTTCATCATTTCATCTGGTATCCATGATGCGGTGTTCATGTCGTGAGTGCGACGGCGTTCATCCCCTGTGTTTTTGCGAAGTTCTAAAAATTCTTCAATATCAATATGCCAGGTTTCCAGATAGGCGCAGCCGGAACCTCTTCTTCGTCCGCCGTTATGCACCAGCGCTGCTGTGACTGTATAAGAGGGATCACCATCAACCACAAAATCATAAACGGTGTCTTGATAATCAATGACATTAACGGCATTGACTCGTTCAAACAGCTTATTGTTATGGTAAACCCAATACGGTTGTTTATAAGGACTGATTCCAAAATGGTTTGCGAGTTCCTCAAAAGCTGGGATAGATAACTCGTAAGTTGTAAAGGGTTTATCCACTTTAACTCGTTCACCTTGACGATTCGTAAAGGTGGCACTGTCTATATGTCTCACATGTCCAGATGCTAAAACGTGGTACTTTTTAACCATATACCTGATGGCTTCAATTAAGCCAAGAGATGAGGATGTGAAGCTAATGCGTTCGCCCCCTTTTAAGTAGCCATCAGTTTCAATTAATCCAATTAATAATGGGGCAATGAGGGGTTTTGGCAAATGAAGCATATTTCGATGGACAGATTTAGCCCCATTGCTGTCATACAGGTGTTCTCGATTGAGCCAGGGTAGCTTGGAAGCCGACCAATTGATGTATAAACAATTACCATCTATCGTTTGCCAATAATGTACCTTCTGGGCAGTCAGGTAGGCCTTAACAAACACTATCGTTTCCGGTTTTTTGCTGATGCCTAAAGAGACACCGGCATTACTCTGCTCTCTTTTTTGTATATGCCCATCCCCCAGCATAATGCCATAAAAACGGGCATCGTCTGGAGACAGGTTAAGTGGATTACTGGATTCAGTCGGAATCACATGCCCAATCATGTCGGTATCTGTGATTTCCCCAGCGTTCACCCATTGTTTCGGTTTCGCATCAAGATTTTGCCGTTTAAATCCATTATTCCGATTGACACCACGCATGACAAAAATAGGATGCTCATCAGTCACTCGTAGAGGCCTGAATTGTCTTTCTGTCTTAATCTCAATCACTCGCTTAGGCTTGCCCTCTACCAATCCTTCACTACACTGATAAACATGAATGGCTTTAACCGGACTAAAAACCCCTTGCGCTGTCAAGAGTAAATCTTCCCCAATTTTCACCTCCTCAACAGCTTTAACCCCATCAGCAGTAATCACCATAGTCCCTTCCCCCAGCGATTGATTCACAGCAATAAGGGTGTCATTAGCGACTTTTAAAAACGGCACCACGCCCTGCGATTTCCCATTCGTTCCCTTAATATGCGATCCCATACCGCGCACTGGTGTCCAATCATTGCCCAAACCCCCTGCATATTTAGATAATAACGCATTATCTTTAATCGCATCATAAATCCCTTCTAAATCATCAGGCACTGTCGTGAGATAGCAACTCGATAATTGTGGACGCAATGTGCCAGAATTGAACAATGTCGGTGTACTCGTCATGAAATCAAATTTGGACAGTGCTTCATAAAATTCAATAGCACGCGCTTCGCGATCATCTTCATTCAGAGCAAGGCCCATTGATACGCGCATAAAAAAGGCTTGGGGCAATTCAAAACGGACGTTTTCCCAGTGCAAAAAATAACGATCATAAAGCGTTTGTAATCCTAAATAGGTAAATTGCAAATCCCTTTCTGCTTTGATCGCGTTGCCCAGTCTTGTCAGATCAAATTCAGCCAATTTTGGTTCTAATAATTCATTGTCAATTGCACATTGCACATAAGCCTTAAAATAATCTGGATAATAATGGGCAATATTGCTTGCTGTCGCAAAGACGGATTGCAAATTAATAAAACTGAAGGCCTCTGAACGCAACTGATTTAGCAGCAATCTTGCTGCAACATAAGTATAATTTGGTTCTTTTTCAATCAGAGTGCGCGTTGTCATGACTAAGACATGATTGACATCCCGTTTAGAAATCCCATCAAATATATTTTTCAAGCTGTCTTCAAAAATCAGGTTTGGTGTCACATCTTCTAAATCGGCACACGCTTCAGTAATCAATGCCCCTAAACGATCTTCATCCAAAGGGCAACGTCGGCCGGCTTCATCGGTGATATGAATCACCGTTTTCTCTCTTTTTTCAGCGCGTAAGTGAGCATGTTCTTCGCGGTAAAGCACGTAAGCACGGGCGACTTTATGGAAGCCGGCTCGCATTAAAGCTAATTCGACTTGATCTTGTATATCTTCGATCTGCACCGTGCTCTCTTCGGATAAATGCCTTGAGATGCCTTTAATAACTTGTTGAGTTAATTCATTGACGGCATTTTGTATGCGATTTGATGCTGCCGCAGTATCACCTTCAACGGCTAAAAAGGCATGCGTCATAGCGGCGATGATTTTTCGGGCATCAAAACAATTCAATTGCCCATTACGACGGATAACATGATAGTGATCGAGTGTCGCAAAATCGCCTGATGTGATCGCTTGATCAAGTGAAGGTGCAGCAGATTCATTCGTTTCGGATTCTGTCAGTTTTTCAGATGGCATGGTGTGTTTCTCGGCTATAAATGGTGGGCAACAAACACACGTTACCCACCCGACATAGAAAATGGTGGGCAACAAACATACGTTACCTACCCTACATAGAAAATGGTGGGCAACAAACATACGTTACCCACCCGACATAGAAGTAGAGATTTCAAAATGATTTAAAATAATACCGTACTGTCAAAGAAATTGCGAAGTCTATATCTTATTGATTTTTATATAATACATTGTTACTGTTGAACTTTTTGAAAAGCAATTTTTTCCATTCTAAATGATAAATGCGTTTTGCCATTAACAAATAGCGAATAGCGAATAGCGAATGGCAAATGGCGAATATCAGTATTATGATGTTATATTTCAATCAGTTATCTAAAAAGCGTGTTTTGTGCAATAGGCAATGATAATGGTATTTTATTATGGCGAAGTTTGAATATAACTGATTATTTTTATTCGATTTTATGATTTGATTTATGCCTAAAAATGTGTGTTTTAAAATTAGCCAATAACCAAATGAACGACGGCATTTAAATCACATAAAAAAGAAATGGAAAAAAGCGAGAAAGGGTTTTTGGGGGTAATGGGAATGGGTTCAATATCGAATTGAATAATGATGAATTATCAATTGTCAATTGTGAATAGTTTGAATGGCGTATGTGAATTGTGAATTGAGTACAAGGAATTAGGAAACGAGCTTTTCGCAAAACGAATTACCCTTGATGTTATGAAGAACTTTTCAAGTTCCAGCAATATAAAGAAAATTGTAAATCGAAAAATATCGCAGTCTTTATACGGTAAAATCCTTTTTTATACAATCCTTGTAGTTGGTTTTTAAATATTTCTTTTCAAATGAACTGAAACTCTGTAGAATGCGTACCCGTTTTTTCATGTTTTTCACCTCCTAAACAATATGCCCGTTAGATTGTAAGTCTAACGGGTTTTTTTATTTGAGGCTTGATTTGAAAATTAATCGTTTGATTTCAGGGGGTTATGACAATTCGTGCCTTATGGTATCGGGCTGTTTAAGTTGCCTTTGTGCCCACCTAAATAATTTCTCAATTTCTGAACTTCTTAATTTTTGAACTTCAAAACGCCTAAACTTCATGAACTCATGAACACATAAATTCATGAACGCCTCAATTCTCCTCACATACCGCGCACAATACAAATTGATAGGTACCATAATTAACAATTAACAATTAACAATTATACCCATTCTGGATTGAAACCCATATATACTCTTTGCTGGAATAAACTTAACTTTTGGCAACCCCAGGTTGCCACCTGGGGCTATTCACATTCAACCCCCTACGGGGTTGTGCTTTTTAATCTTTTTATCATTGATTTTTTGGCAACCCCAGCTTGGAACAAAGGGCTATTCACATTCAACCCCTACGGGGTTGTGCTTTTTAATCTTTTTATCATTGATTTTTTGGCAACCCCAGGTTGGAACAAAGGGCTATTCACATTCAACCCCTACGGGGTTGTGCTTTTTAAATATTGGTATTACCCCCCTCCAATCGCCTGCACAATTTCGACTTTATCCCCCGTTGCCAAAATCTGATGCTCAAATTGACTGCGTGGCACAATTTCTAAATTCACTTCAACGGCTAACCGCTTGTTTTTTAACTCTAATGTTTGAATCAAAGCGGCCACACTGCAATTGTATTCAACGGATTGCGCTTTACCATTTAAAAAAATATCTATCATTTTAGCTTTGCCCATTTGACTTTTGAAAAAATGTTGATTACAATGCCCACTCCTTTCACCTAGCGGGTGTAGTTCAATGGTAGAACCTTAGCTTCCCAAGCTAACGGCGTGGGTTCGATTCCCATCACCCGCTCCATCCCACACTAATCCCCCCCCACACATTATTTATAATAAAACAATTCATCACCTCAATTCACTCATCCACCCTTTTCACTTAATTAATTACTTAGCCAGCGTTGTTTTTTTCAAAGCCACATTTGAACGTTGAACAAACAACATGTCTTTCGTAGGGTCTTTTCATTCTTCAACATAAACTGTCTTGATTTTAAAATTTAAAACGAAACGCAAGAGACGCAAATGACGCAAACGACGCAAGGAAACAAGATTTCTCTAATAGCGTCTTTAGCGTCTTAAGCAAAAAAGCGCGTTTATTTCTTTTTTAATCGCTAGTTCTAAGGAATAAAGGATGGTAGGGGAATGGTGGGCTTTAAAAATCCGTTACCCACCATTTCAATTTAGCTAAATACAAAACAGACTGGGATAATTTACATCCAAAATGTTTGCACATCATATTGTGGGATGATTAAATCTTTCGTAACTAACAACGCACCATGATGATTCGCTTGAATAATTAACAAACGATCAAAAGGATCTTTATGGATATTTGGTAACAGCGTAGCATCAATCATCTCATCCACGCTTGGATTAATAAGTTTAAGATTGGTATTTTTGAAGAGTTCGGCTTTCCAAGCGTGAATGTTGTTAAGTGCTACTTTGCCTTTCTTGACCAATAAAGCTATTTCCCAAAATGAAATAGAAGAAATGAGTAAATGCCCTAATTTGTCTTGTTCATCCAAAAATTGTACGAATTTCATCGACATTTCTTCTTTGAGATTCCAAAACATAACGGCATGAGTATCAAGGAGATAATATTTTTGCGTCAAACGTAATCCTCCCAAATTTCCGACAACGGCATGATCAACTCATCCACTGACACGTTGAGTTTTGGTTGTAATCGCATCCGATCACGCCAATCTGGGGAGTGACTTGGAATTAAACGAGCGACTTCTTGTTTATGACGTTTAATAACAATAGTATCACCATTTTGAACTTGTTCTAAATATTCAAATAAATGCGTTTTCAGTTGGGTAGCAGAAACGACCGTCATTTTGGCTCCATTTTATGTAAACATTGGGCCTTCGCAAAATAAATTTTGCACTCCAATTGACCGAAGCAAAATAAATTTTGCACTCCAATTGCAAAATAAATTTTGCAACGAAAATAGGGCCTTCAAGAGATTGATAGAATACGCCTCTTTCGAGTAGAAACTCCAGTCAGTTTCTACACCACTTCAAAACGGCAATTTCAACGCTTTATCTATCGCTAAAAATTGCCGCCGAAATGTTTCTTGAATTTTCTCTAGGGCGACTTGATTATCGGCCTCAAAACGAATCACTAAACAAGGTGTCGTATTTGACGAACGCACTAATCCCCAACCATCTTTAAAAGTCGCTCGTATGCCATCAATGGTAGAGACTTCTGCTTCTTCAAACTTAAAAGTGTTGCGGATGGTATCCATCAGTTCATAATGTTTACCGAACTCTGAAAGTTCTAATTTTAATTCCGGTGTATTCACCGCATCTGGCAGCGTCGAAAACACCTCTTCTGGGGAACGACTGTCTTGAGATAAAATTTCTAACAAACGGGCCGCTGTGTATAGCGCATCATCAAAACCATACCAACGTTCTTTGAAGAAAATATGCCCACTCATTTCACCAGCCAATAATGCCCCGGTTTCTTTCATCTTGGATTTGATAAAAGAATGTCCCGTCTTCCACATCAAGGGTTTCCCACCCTTTTCTTCAATCGCCTTGGCAAGATGCCGGGTGCATTTCACATCGTAAAGAATCTCTGCCCCTGGATGACGCTTTAACAAATCTGTCGCATATAAAATCATTTGCCGATCTGGCCAAATAATACGCCCTTTCGCATCAACCACCCCTAAACGATCACCATCACCATCGAACGCTAAACCTAAATCAGCGCCCTCGCTTTGTACCGTTTTAATCAGATCGGTTAAGTTTTCTGGCATACTGGGATCAGGATGGTGATTGGGAAAATGGCCATCCACTTCACAATATAAATTAACCACTTCGCACCCTAAAGCGTGCATCAGATGGGGAGCAATAATGCCAGCAACCCCATTTCCACAATCCAGCACGACTTTGAAAGGACGGGCTAATTTGATATCTTTATGAATATGCGAGAGGTAAGCGTGGTGAATGTCTGTCGTGTGTCGTGAACCCGTGCCACTGATCAAATCACCCGTCTCTATGCGCCTTTCCAAGGCTTTAATCGCTTCCCCTGACAGCGTTTCACCCCCTAACATAATTTTTAAGCCATTGTAATTAGGGGGATTATGGCTACCCGTCAACATCACACCGCTACCGGTTTTTAAATAATGCGTCGCAAAATATAATAGAGGCGTAGGCATCATACCGATATCGATCACTTCACGCCCTGCCGCTTCTAGGCCTTCAATCAACGCTTCAATTAATTCAGGGCCAGATAAACGGCCATCACGGGCAACAACGATTTTGGCTTGATTTCGGACAAAAGCCTCGCTACCGATTGCTTGCCCCACTTGGGTAACGATTTCTGGTGTAAGAGATTCGCCGACAATACCGCGAATATCGTAGGCTCTGAAAATAGACATTTTAGTTTTTTCCGTGTTGATATAGTAGATAATTATTGATTTTCAAAAGGGCAACCACAAGGGATTGCCCTGATTGTGGTTGCTCTGAAATTCTTGAAAAACTACAACTGCTCCCTCAGATAGGCCAACATCTCTTTTGTCTCTTTATTCATAATCTCACGAGGTGGAAAAGTGAGGCTGTGATTAGCATGAACATACACATGTTCCAAATTAGGTAACAAACCCAATTCTTTCGGTAAAGCCGTCAAGAAATTCCAACGCAGATCCAAGATTTTTAACTGAGTGAGTCGTTCAACGGCAAAGGGTAAGGTCGTCAGATGAGTACTGCTGAGGTGTAATTCAACCAGATTAGTCAGATTATCGATTACTGAAAGCGAGGAGATTGTCGAGGAGGTTATAGGATTACCACCAAAAACATCACCCAGAACCAATATTTTGAGCTGAGTCAATTGACCAATCGTTTTAGGCAATGTTTTTAATTTATTGCCTCCAATGTGGAGATGGATCAGGTTGGTCAATTGACCGATTTCATCCGGTAGTTCTGGAAGCAAATTGTAAGACAGAATTAAGCTTGTCAAGTGCGTCAATTGGCCAATTTCAGGCGGCACTTTTTTCATGAACTCTTCTGAAAGTTCAAGCTCGGTTGCTTTTGTCTTCGCGTTTTCTTCAATGATTTGAAGCACTTCTTCGTATGTCATCGGAGAGGTTCTCTGCACAGGATCGTCTGCCATGATTTTACCCTTGTTGTTTAAGAAGTTTGTAGTCCGCAATTTTGTTGCCACATTGCAGACTATAAAAGATTGGGCAATCCGTAGGCTTGCCCAATGCCATATCGTATCGGGTGTCGGTATGCCCCTACAAAATACAGCGTATTTATGGGCTGTAGGGGCAGCCCGATCGTGTTCGCCCTGGCTTAACTTCAGTACTTAATCACATCCTTTAAATTCGTTCCCGTCAAATTGGCATCCTTCAAATTAGCGCCCCTCAAATCAACCCGACTCAAATCGGCATGTTTTAAATTGGCTCCGCTTAAATCGGCCTCGCTCAAATCGGCACCCGTCAAGTCGGCATAACTTAAATTAGCGTCTCTTAATTGCGCCCGATACAAATCAACCCATCTCAAATCTCCATAACTTAAATCCGCGCCACTTAAATCCGCGCCACTTAAATCTGCCTCACTCATATCTGCTCCTTTCAAATCCGCTTCTCTCAAATCGGCCATTCTGATATCGGCATTTCCTAAATCGCTTCCCCTTAAATCGGCACCACTTAAATTGGCTTGAGTCAAAATCGCTCGAAATAAATAAGCACAACTCAGATCAGCGCCCTGCAAATTCGCATTTTTCAAATCTGCCCCATTTAAATTGGTTTCACTTAAATCAGTTTCCAGCAGTTCACATTCCTTGCATTGATGAATGTTTTTAAGTTTTTTAATCAGATTCATAAAAATAATCCACCTTTGAGGATATCAGCAACCCGGTATCATTATCAATACGAGAAGTATTATTAAATACATTATGGCAGACTTGATGCGGTGTCTTATATTGAGAGTACAACAGATTGGCTTTAATCAACGGATTTTTTGTTAAACTAACTGATGTTACGCACTCAACTTCCGTTTCTTCAATAACACAAACAACAATTGCTGCTGGATTGGTGCTGGATTTGAGCCGCCCACTTCAATCAGTCG
>Ga0209834_10002299_pt1 | contig 10239 bp, 7 predicted proteins | sample Mar14236cmmetaG_FD_184134 | JGI IMG/M metagenome (GOLD analysis project Ga0209834, IMG submission 184134) | Marine hydrothermal vent microbial communities from Guaymas Basin, Gulf of California to study Microbial Dark Matter (Phase II) - Marker... ...
GAGCGATCCGTCTTCGCTGCGCTACGCCGTGACAGGAGAGAGAGGAGAGAAGAGCGCAGATTTACCCCTTGAAATCCTGCAAAGCAGGAATCCCGATGTGTCGGGATTATTTCACAGGGTGAACGCTGATAATACTGATAAAAACTGATTCAGAAAAAAAATGAAGAAAAATAAATTAAATTCTTAATCTGTGTAAATTTATCCAACCTGCGCGGAGCAGCGTGCTATTTTTATGATACTAAATTCCCGTTTTCACGGGAATGACATGCCCTATTATTTTGCGTTATATTGCCACAAGTTAAAAATCTTCTGCTTGACACAGCGTAGTCTCAATAGTCTGAATGAAGTCATGATTATATTTTTCCTTGCTCTTCTCTCTTTACTTTTCTTCTCTTTGATTTTCTCTGTGCTCTCTGCCTGCCAAGGCGTAATGTAATGAAGACTGGTGTTCTCTGTGGTGATTATTAAATTTATCGTGTACTTTCACCTGCCCCGTTGAATTTGTTTTTTATTTAACTGGGGTGCTTTTCGTGGTTTAATTTATTTTTCCTGTTGATTTAATTTTCCCAAAAATTGACAATTTTCCCCAATCTCAAAAACTACATAGCTAAAGGTCGTTCAATGAAAATTCTATCAAAATACATTCTCAGGGAGCATGCAGGTCCCTTTATACTCTCAGTCATGGTGATCACCTTCATTATGCTGCTTGACAGAGTGCTGGATCTGCTGAATCTCATCATCACAAAGCACCTGGACCTCTGGACGACCACGCAGGTTTTTGTGCTCAGCTTACCATTTATGCTTGCTCTCGCTATCCCAATGGCTGTGCTCGTTGCCACGATCATGGCATTTGGTCGGCTCTCATCCGATAATGAGATCACTGCATTCAAAGCAAGCGGCATCAATATTTATAGTATGATGAAACCCGTGGTGATCGCAGCGATCCTTATTTCTCTTTTTATGATATACTTCAACGACCATATCCTTCCGGAGAGCAATTATAACCTGAAAAATCTGCTTATAAAGATAAGCACTCGCAGACCAACTTCGGAACTCAAGCCCGGACTGTTCACAGAATTAAAGGATTATAATTTTTATTATCACGATAAATCTGAAGATGGCAAACGCTATAATGAGATCGTTATTTACGATAAGAACAACGGCAAATATCCCAGAACGATCACTGCAGAATATGGCAATATCGAGCTTTTCAATGGCGGGAATTCCCTGCATGCAACTCTATATAACGGACTGATCCACGAAATTTCTAAAGACGATCCGCAGGATTATACAACTATCGTATTCAAGAAATACCTGATAAAAATCCCTGACCTTGGCATCGGCGTGAGTGAAGCCCATCTTGCACAGCGTGGGGATAGAGAAATGAGTTCTTCGGACATGAAAAAGCACATTAAAGAACTTGATACTCAACGACAGGATAAGATCAAAGAAAGACAAAAGTATGAAACCCAGCTTTCAGCAATAAATGAAAATCCAAAAGAAGGAGATAACAAAGAAATAAGCAAGTTGAAACATCTCATCGGAGTGCGTGATCAACGCATTTACAGCTTGAGCAGAGAAATCAGTAAGTATCAGGTGGAAATAGACAAAAAATACTCGATCGCCTTTGCCTGCCTTGTGTTCATCCTAATCGGGGCGCCAATTGGCATGATGACCCGGACAAATTCCAAGGGAATGGGTTTCATAGTGAGCTCGCTGGTTTTTGTGGTATATTACGTATCGCTTTTTGCAGGCGAGGAACTGGCGGACAAGATGATCATCTCCCCATTTATCGGTATGTGGATATCGAATATTATCTTCACCATCGCAGGCGTATATCTTGTGATCTATTCTATGCGGGAGCGAAAAATAATTCACCTTGATCGAATTAAAAACATCTTCAAACGAAAGCAGAAAACAGAAGCATCCCATGAAAATAATTGATAAATATCTCTTCAAAAGCTTTGCCCGTCTATACCTGATCATTCTCGGATCTTTCACAGCAATTTTTCTGGTTATTGAATTTTTTGAAAAATGGAGCAGGTTTTTCAGCGAGGACCCGGCATTCTGGGATGTGGTTTTCTATTTTCTCTGCAGGATCCCCTACATTATGGTGCTCTCATCTCCTGTAGCGATCCTTCTTGCAGGACTCTTCCTTATGCAATACATGGGCAAACACAACGAAACAGTGGCAATTCGCAGCGCGGGCATAAGCATAAAAAGGATGTCCGTTCCGCTTTTTGCGTTTGGATTTCTTGTTACAATACTTTTATTTGTTTTCGGTGATACGGTCATGCCGTGGGCAGAAGATACGCGTGTGTACATCGAAAGAGTAAAGATAAAAAAACGTAACAAAGCCGACATTCGTGTCCGGTCTGACATCCAATATAAGGATAATAAGAACCGACTGTACTATATCGGTTTTCTCGACGGTTATAAAAATAAGATTAAGAATATCGACATCTCTATCTTTAATAATGACAGTCATATTGTGAAAAAGATACATGCGGAACACGGTATCTGGAACGCAGAAACAAAGCAAGATGATCAGGAAATGAAGCTTACTTTTTATAATGGATACATCCGTGAATTCGAGGATAATAAATTAGTTGCATACACTAATTTTGAGGAACAGCATTTTGATGATATTCATATACAGCCGGAAGATCTGGTGAAGAGTACAAAAAAGGCAGATGAGATGACTGTCTTTGAGTTGCGCGACTATATTGAACGCTTACGGAGAATTGGGGAAAAGCACCAAAAAGAGCTGGTGGAAATGAATCTGAAGATAGCATATCCTTTTGTGAATATGATCATGATCCTGTTCTGTATTCCCCTTTCCACGCTTTCAAAAAGAGGAAAATCCCGGGGATTCGGCTTTGTGATCGCTATTGCAATCTGTTTCCTATACATTTCAGTTGTCAGACTCGGACAGAGTCTCGGTTATAATGAATTGCTCTCACCCGTGATGGCTGCATGGTTTGCAAATATCATTTTCTGTGCACTCGGGCTGATTGGACTTTTCAGAACTTCTACATAACAAATCATGAAATTCATAGCTGATTTCCATATTCACTCGCATTTTTCCATTGCAACAAGCAAAAATCTCATTCCCGAAGAACTCGACAAATGGGCGCAAAAAAAAGGCATTACTGTTGTGGGAACCGGAGATTTTTCTCATCCTGGATGGCTTCAGGAGCTTAAAGAAAAACTCGAGCCAAAAGAACCCGGTCTTTTCACACTTAAAAAAGAATTTCAAAAATACAATTCTCATAATCAGACACGCTTCATTTTAACTGCTGAGATAAGCAATATTTACAAGAAAAACGGTAAGGTTCGCAAGGTGCATAACGTGCTTTTTGCACCTGATTTCGAAACTGTTGAGAAGATTCAAAACAAGCTCTCACAAATTGGAAATATCACTTCTGACGGCAGACCGATCCTCGGTTTGGATTCCCGCGATCTCTTTGAAATAGTACTGGAAACTTCGGACGATGCTTTCCTTATACCTGCGCATATCTGGACACCGTGGTTTTCTGCACTTGGTTCAAAATCCGGATTCGATACAATTGAAGAATGTTACGGAGACCTTGCCGAACACATTTTCGCAGTCGAGACCGGGCTATCTTCCGACCCGCCTATGAACTGGGTATGCTCATTTCTTGATAAGTACACACTCATTTCGAACTCTGATGCCCACTCACCCTCAAAACTTGGGCGTGAAGCAAATCTTTTTGATACAGAACTGAGCTATCATGAAATCCGTGATGCAATGAAATCCGGTAATGATAAGCAATTTTTAGGGACAGTCGAATTCTTTCCTCAAGAAGGTAAATATCATTTTGACGGACACAGAAAATGCGGTATTTGCTGGGATCCTGTTGAAACGCTAAAGCATAAAGGCATCTGCCCTGTTTGCGGGAAAAAGGTTACTGTTGGTGTGCTCAACCGCGTTGCCCAGCTTGCAGACAGAACCGATCCAAAAGCAAGACCACAGAGACATAATTTTCATTCTCTTATCACATTGGATGAAATTCTTTCAGAAATTCTCGGTGTAGGCAAAAATTCAAAAAAAGTTGCCCTTGCCTATGAAACGCTACTGCAAAAATTTACTTCCGAATTTGACATTCTCTTACATACTTCACTTGATGATGTGCAGAACAAAACCAATGAAATCCTTACTGAAGCCATCAGAAGAATGCGAAACGGACAGGTACACATCGAAGAAGGATTTGACGGCGAATACGGAAGAATAAGAGTTTTCACAAAGAACGAAATAAAGGATTTGCAAAACCAGGAAGCACTTTTCTCAGATTTTACTGAAGAGAGAAAAGCCCCACCTCCAAAACCACTTATTAACTTTGACATCGCATCGTTTAAGAAACTTTATACAAAAGAAGAAGAGCCCGAATTTTTTCTCCAAAAGAAAAAAAAAGTAATAGAGCAAACTCCTTCTGATTTTCTTGAAGAACTCAACGAAAAGCAAAAGCTTGCAGTACAACATTACCCGGGACCGCTGCTCATTTTGGCTGGACCGGGAACGGGGAAAACGAGAACCCTTACTGCACGCATTGCTTATCTTATCAAACAGTGCGGTATCAAGCCGGCAAATATTCTTGCTGTGACCTTTACCAATAAAGCTGCGGATGAGATGAAAGATCGGCTCGATACAATTTTGGACAACACCTCAAAAGAGGAACTGAATATCTCAACTTTCCATTCTTATGGATACTCGATCCTTAAAGAGTATGCATCATATTTCAAGAGGGACTCACAATTCAGCATTCTTGATGATAAAGAAAAGCAGCGTTTTCTTATCGAAAAAGTGGGGTGTGGTAAGAAAAAAGAAAAGGCACTTTCAGAAGAAATTTCGCATATCAAGCAGCAGGCAATTCCACAATCAAAGATTAGAAAAAAAGCGACAAAAGAGCTCTTTTTAAAATATGAAAAAGCTCTGCGGCAGTTTAATCTTTTTGATATTGAAGACCTGATATATAAACCAGTCATGCTTTTAAAGAGCGAGCAGAAAATCCAGAAAAAATATCAGAAAAAAATACAGTTCATTCTTATTGATGAATTTCAGGATATCAATGCTGCGCAGTATCAGCTTATTAAACTGCTCAAACCGGAAAAGCAGGCAAACATCACAGCTATCGGCGATCCGAATCAGGCGATTTACGGCTTTCGAGGAGCTGATGTTGGTTTTATCAATAAATTCCAGAAGGACTTTTCTCAGACTACTATCATTTCCTTGCAACAGAGTTACCGCTGTACCAATACAATTTTGAGAGCATCCAATCAGGTTATTGCAGAGCAGGAAATGCTCTCCGGCTTGCAGGAAGGTGTTAAGATCAATATTTCTTCTCATGCCACAGATAAAAGCGAAGCTGAGTTCATCGCCCGTGAGGTAGAAAAACTTATTGGCGGTGTGCGATTTTTCTCGATGGACAGTTCTATCACCGATGGAAGCGAGGGCTCGAAAGTGGGCAGTTTGTCCGAAGTCGTTATCCTTTGCCGGCTGAAGGCACAAATGCCTACGTTGGAAAAGGCGCTCAATGATCATTCGATCCCCTATCAGAAAGTTACAGAAAATTCCTTGTTTTTTGAAGAGCCGGTGAAATCTGTTCTCGATGTGCTGCGTCTTGCACTCAATCCGAGAAATATGTTCCTTATAGATGAACTTATCAAACGGAATATTCTGACCATCCCCGACCTGAACGAACTCAAGACCTGTCTCATAGAAAAAAACGTGCAGCAAGCACTTGAAATGATAGTTAAAAAATTTTTTAAGGGAAAGATATCCCAGCTTGATGAATCTATAAAGAAATTGATGAACTGTTCAGATGGATTTGATGATGATTTCGATGCATTTCTGAATTTTGCAATTCTTGGCTCCGGTGTTGACACAAATGACTTCTCGCTCGAACGAGTGAATCTACTCACACTTCATTCTGCGAAAGGACTTGAATTTGACTGCGTTTTTATCGCAGGTTGCGAAGATGGCATACTTCCCTACTCAATGCTTGAAAATATAAAATGCGACTCTGAAGAGGAACGCAAGTTGTTCTATGTTGGTATGACCCGTGCAAGGAATCTGCTATATCTGACAAATGCACAAAATCGTTTCCTTTATGGAAAAACTTACAATTTATCCCAATCTCCTTATATTAAAGCGATCGAGCAGGAGCTTCTTGAGGAGAAAAAGATAGAATATAAGAAAAAGAAGAAACCCCCAAGTCCACAATCGCAGCAAGAGCTCTTCTAAAAAATGGCTGATCAATCACGTATCATTATTATCAAGTGCGATAAATGCAAAAGTAAAATTTTCAAATATGAAAAAGTAGGACGAGGGCATATTTTACGCTGCTATAAGAAACGAATTCTTGAAGATAACTCGGTTCATGAAGGAAAAATCCTCAAATGTTCATGCGGAAATAAAATTGGAGTTGACAAAGGAAGGTTCATAAAAATGAATGTAGTACATAATGTATGATTATAAAATGAAAGGATGCAATGGAAACAATAACTGAGAATGTGAAACTTTTGCTTTCCGAAGTGCCGGAAGGTGTTGAGATCGTTGCAGCAGCAAAGACAAGAAAAGTTGAAGAAATTCTTGAAGTAATCGATGCAGGAATATCCAAAATTGGTGAAAATTATGTGCAGGAAGCCGTTGCTGTTCATGAACTCGTAGGTGAAAAAGCGCAGTGGCATTTTATAGGACATCTTCAGAGCAACAAAGTTGTGCACGTCGTGCCTATCTTTGATATGATCGAGACAGTTGATTCAGCCAAACTCGCTCGAAAGATCGATAAATATGCTAAACTGAACAACAAAATAATGTCCATTCTTATTGAAGTAAACAGCGGACGTGAACCGCAAAAGAACGGCGTGATGCCCGAGGATGTTGAGCAACTTATAAGAGAAATTGCTCCTCTCTCACACATAAAACTACTTGGACTTATGACTATGGGACCCTTTACCGGCGATCCTGAAGATGCACGTCCATATTTTGTGGAAACACGTAAAATTTTTTCTCATATTAGAGATATGAACATTCCAAATGTTGAAATGAAATTCCTTTCCATGGGCATGAGCAATTCCTACAAAATTGCAATAGAAGAAGGGGCAAACATCATCCGAGTGGGCACAAAAATATTTGGGAAAAGGATGTGTAAATTTGAGTAAAAAAGACAGAAACATTCGAACTCTCAAAAAAGGTAAAAGAATCGCACAGATAATGAGCTACGAAGAAGGTATAAAACTCGAACTGCCAATGTATAAATCGGAGATCAAGGCCGGATTCCCATCTCCTGCCAGTGATTATATTGAATCAACTCTCGACCTTAACCAATTTCTTATAAAACATCCTGCAGCAACTTTTTTTGTACGCGTGGAAGGTGATTCAATGATCGATGCAGGGATACACTCGGGAGATATTCTCATCGTTGACAGAGCAGTTCAAGCCGAAAAACAGAAAATAGTGATCGCGGCAGTAAATGGAGAACTGACTGTGAAAAGAATATGGTATGATGGAGACAAACTCTTTTTACAATCTGGAAATATTAATTTTACCCCCATCGAGATCACACCAGATATGGATTTCCACATCTGGGGCGTGGTTACCTATGTAATACATAAACCGGTGTAAGAAAGAATGGGACGCTGATAAACGCTGATGATGCTGATTTACCCCGTGAAATCCTGCAAAGCAGGAATCCCGATTTATCAGGATTATTTCACAGGATGAACGCAGATTAAGAAAAGAATAAAATGAAAAATGAAAGAATGTATGCAACTAAAACACCAAGACACTAAGTTTCGCAAAAAGGTTTGAATATAAAATTAGTGTTTCTTGGTGTCTTAGAGTCTTAGTGGAAGAAAAAAATAAAATGAAAATAAAATTAAATTTTAAATATTTATCAGCGAAAATCAGCCCGATCTGCGTTCATCAGCGTTCTATTCCATTATGAAAAATATCGTTGCCCTCGTTGATTGTAATAATTTCTACGCTTCATGCGAGCGTGTGTTCAGACCCGACCTTGAAGGTAAACCTATTATTGTACTTTCAAATAATGACGGCTGTGTTGTAGCTCGTTCCAATGAAGCAAAAGCTTTGGGAATGCCTTTTGGAAAACCTGTTTTTAAAGCAGAGCATCTTATTAAGAAGTATGATATTTATGTCTTCTCTTCGAACTATTCCCTTTATGGCGACATTTCCCATCGCGTGATGCAAACCCTGGAGCAATTCAGTCCTGACCTGGAAATCTACTCAATCGATGAAGCATTTCTCGGGCTTTCCGGTTTTGCAGATCGAGACTTGACTGAATATGGATGGAAGATTAAAAACAAGGTTACGAACTGGACGGGCATACCGGTTTCAATAGGTATTGCAGAGACAAAAACACTGGCAAAAGTCGCAAACAGATTTGCAAAAAAGAGCAAGAAATATAATGGAGTACTTGACCTTACATCTTTCAAAGAACACGAGATCGATGATTTCCTTAAAAAGGTAGATGTATCAGACATCTGGGGCGTAGGATGGCAATACGAAAAACTGCTCAAACGCAATAATTTTCACACGGCTTATGATCTCAAATATGCCCCAGATAAATGGGTAAAAAAAAATATGACGGTCATGGGTCTTACTACAGTTTTTGAACTACGCGGCACCCCCTCGATCAATCTTGAAGAAGTTACTCCCCACAAAAAGGAGATCGTGAGTTCGCGTTCATTTGGGCGACCTGTTGAAACTCTTGAAGAGATTGAAGAAGCTGTGGCGACATATACAACAACTGCCGCAGAAAAACTTCGTAAACAGAAGTGCCTTGCATCTTTCATCCAGGTCTTTGTGGCGACAAATCGATTCAAGCCAAGGGAACCTCAATATTCAAATGCCTATATGTATGAGCTTCCGGAAGCGACAGACAGTACGACAGAACTCATTTCCGCTGCACATGGAAATCTTAAAAAGATATTCAGAAAAGGATACCGTTATAAAAAATCCGGAGTAATGCTTAGCGGAATTGTTGAGCAGGATAAGTACCAACTCAACCTTTTCACAGAATCCTATTTTCGCAGCAGAAATAGAAAACTGACACAGATGATAGACAACATCAATGAAAAATGGGGAAGCGATACCCTGCACTATGCAGCAACAGGTATTAAAAAACCATGGATGATGAAGCGTATGCATAAATCCCCGCATTTCACCACGCAATGGGACCAGATCCTCGTGGTGAAAACCGATGACGAAAAGGAGTAATAATGTGTGGAAGATTTGCTCGAATAAATACTGCCAAAGAGATAAAGGACATATTCAATCTCGACCAAATTGAGATCGAGCTCGGTCCAAGCTATAATATTGCACCGACTCAGGATGTGGCAGTTATAATCGAAGATGGCACATCCAAACTCACCGCAATGAGATGGGGACTAATCCCTTTCTGGGCAAAGAATATTTCAATTGGTTCCAAACTTATCAATGCACGCGGAGAAACCGTTGATGAAAAACCAAGCTTTAAGTACTCATTTCATAAAAGAAGATGTCTTATCATTGCAAACGGCTTTTACGAATGGCGGAAACGCGGCTCGAATAAATTCCCCTACTTCATTCATTTAAAGGACAAGAAGCCCTTTTGCTTTGCAGGAATTTATGATAACTGGAAATCCCCGGATGGTGAGAAGATTACTTCTTGCAGTATAATTACTATAGATGCGACAAAAAATCTGAAAAATATCCATCCTCGTATGCCGGTTATTCTTCCGAGAGAAAACTTCGCTTTGTGGTTCAAGAATAATGATACCAATACATTGAAACAGCTGCTCGTTCCCTACCAGGAACATGAACTCGATTTTTATGAGGTTTCCACAGATGTAAATTCACCTGCAAACAATTATCCTGAGCTGATTGAGCCATACACCGACTTTCTACACAACTAAGATTAACTTTTGTAAATTTGAGAATTTTAACTTCGTTTTTGTTTAGGATTTTAGGTTGAGAGTTAAGAATTTTTGTCATCAGGGAATGATAAACGAAGACTCTAAAAAAATTCATTTATATTTCTCTACGCTTCGGCTCTACTGCCGGCTAACTCGTGTTGAAGACACGACTCAGCTTGCAAAGATGAGTCGGGGCGAAACCGTGCAAATTACATCCCGAGTCGTTCCCTTCACGACTGACTAGTGATTCGCTGAATATTCCTTGACGCAAAATCCGCAGATTTGTTCGTTAACCAATAA
>Ga0209834_10002302_pt1 | contig 10226 bp, 17 predicted proteins | sample Mar14236cmmetaG_FD_184134 | JGI IMG/M metagenome (GOLD analysis project Ga0209834, IMG submission 184134) | Marine hydrothermal vent microbial communities from Guaymas Basin, Gulf of California to study Microbial Dark Matter (Phase II) - Marker... ...
GAGAGAGTGGTCTAGATTGTGAACAGGCGACAAAGGAGGCTGAAGTGTGCTATATCCCAGAGCTAGAAGAACTAATAGATGCTTGTGGAAAAGAAATGGATTGTTTAGAGAGGTTGGGAAGAGGGTGGCACGTTTGGAATGGAAGATTAGATAAAAAAGAAATAGCAGTTAAGGGCAAAACCCCTTTAGAAGCAGTAGCTAAACTATATATTAAATTAAATACATAATGAATCCAGAAAAACTTAACATAGCAATAAATGGCGTACTCCAACATAAAGATATTGACTTTACTGTTATGGGGCTAGATTATCCTATGAGTGATTACCTTAATTATTGTATGAAGAATATGAATAATATAGAGTTTATTAAGCGGTGTGAGATGTTAGAGAAGCCATCTAAGAAGTATTACGTTCACGTTGACCATTTGTTAGTGATACAAAAGATAGATGAGATAATTAGTCATAATAGGAATTGAGTAAACGGAGAACAATATGGAAGAAACAATGGAAGAGAAAAAAGAACGTATAAGGCAATGGGAAAAAAGAGAAAAGGAAACGGCAATAGGACAGAAAAAAGCCCAAGCTTTTTGTAGTTTTAATATTGGAGCTGATTGTGAATGTGGAAGTTGCGGTGCGAGGTGGTAGAAACCACTTGACAAGAATTAGCCACAGCGTATACTAAACTAATATACACTATTCCCTAACCAAGACAACGGAGGGGAGCTTAACAGCTCCTCTTTTTGTTTAATAATTATGGAACACCCAAATTTAAGAAACCCTAAAGACTTTGATGAAGTCAGAGAATATCATTTTGAGGGAATACCTAATACTAAAGAGAGGTTAGACCCTAAAGAAGAGTTAGACCGTATGGAAGCGAGAGAAAGAAACCAGAACAAAAATAGTAGATAAATAATTAACTTGTAATTCCTGTGTTGAGCCTTTCTTACAAGTTGGGCTTAACACAGGGATATAAATAATATGCCATCAGGAGTTTATAAACATAAGAAAGGATATAAAAGACCGCCATTTTCTAAAGAATGGAAAAAGAAAATAAGTGAAAGAATGAAGGGAAATACATTAGCACCAACAGAAGAAAAAAGTCCACAGTGGAGAGGAGATAATGCTGGAATGGCAGCGATGCACGATTGGGTAAAAAGATGGAAAGGGAGACCTAATCATTGTGAAATGTGTGGAATAACAACTGCGAAAAGGTATGATTGGGCTAATGTTGACCATACCTATAAAAGAGTTTTAGACGATTATATTAGAATGTGTGTCTCTTGTCATAGGAAGTATGATAGAGATAGGGGAGTAAAAATAAATCAATGGTAAATAATAATAATAACTCAAGATAATGAAAATATTACAAGAAGCAGAAACAATAATATCTAATTACGACAAAACTATTGACCTAGTCAGTGGTTTGAAGTTTAATCAAAAGGAACAAATCAATACAATAGAGTTCTATAATAACAGCAAATACCTTAATGGAATGAAAGACGAGCTTGGTAGAGATAAGCCTTTCTTTCAAATACTTAACGCTATTTGTGATGTGGAGAACTCAGCTAAAGATTTAGACACTAAAGATATTAACATCACTTCTGATGACCCAAAGCATTATTTAGAGAGCTGGTTATTATCTAAAGATATATATAACTGGATGAAAGAAGTAAACTTCGCTAAGACTCTTAACGATACGAGAGATATGCACACTCGTTATGGTTCTGTATTAGCCAAGAAAGTTATGAAAGACGGTAAACTAACAATAGAACTACCAGAGTGGAAGAACACTATTACAGACCAAGTAGATATTATAAAAGGAGCTATCATTGAAACTCATTGGATGACAGCTATGGATATATCTAAAATGACGGAGTGGGATAAAGACGAAGTCAGGAAGATATTAAAGAAAATGGAGAACTCAGTTCAAAGAATCCCTATTTATGAGATTAGAGGAGAGTTCCCACAATCATATATTAAAGAGCTTAACAAGAAGAAAATAACCGATAAAGATGAGATAGATTTCTCTTATCAACTATATTACATAGCAGGAGAACCAAGCGAGAGTGGTGGTGAACACCTATTTACAGCCACAACTCCTCTTTATTGGGAAGATGATACAGAGAGAGTGTATAAGTATTTAGCCCGTAAGCCTAAAGCTGGTAGAGATTTTGGTGTAGGTGTAATGGAAGAAGGAGAAGAAGCTCAAGTATGGACTAACGATGCTGTATTGAAACAACATAGAGCGATGGAATATACCACAAAGGTAATTGCTCAATCAGCTTCTAAACGATTAAAGGGTAGAAATCTATTAAACGAAACTGATGATGGAACGATCCTTGAACACGAAGAGGGTAAACCTATCACTGCTATAAACTTATTACCAAGTGGCGGATTACAACAATACAATAATCTAATTACACAATGGTATTCTCAATTAGAAAAGACTACCAGTGCTTATGCAGCACAAAGAGGAGAAACACCACCATCAGGAACTCCATTTAGATTACAAGCCACATTATTAAATCAATCATCTAATGTATTCCAAACCTTACAACAAGAGTTAGGTATCTTTATTACGGAAATCGTAGAAGATTGGGTAATGCCTTATCTAGCAGGCAAATTAAGCAAACAACATATCCTCGCTTATGAGTTCTCACCAGAAGAATTGAAAGATATTGATAAAAAATACTCTATTAAACAAGCAAATGAGCAATTAGTACAAGCCTTTTTAGACGGAAAGGATTTGAACCAAGAGGACTATGATGCTTGGATGCAAAACGCTGATGAGTTTATTAAACAGACTAAAGGAAAGAGATTCATAGACATATTAAAGGACTCTTACAAGAACATTCAAGCTAAAGTAACTGTTAATACCACAGGAGAGCAGAAGAATAAAGCAGCTACATTAGAAAGCTTGAATAACCTGTTAATAACTCTATTAAATCCAGCTATGGCTAATAACCCATTAGCAGAATTAATTGTTAGTAAGATAGCCGAGTTATCAGGAGCAGGATTAAGCCCAGTTCAAATATCAGCAGCGATTAATGAACAGAATAAGAACTTGGAACAGCAATTAGCTCAACAGCCACAACCACAACAAGCACCACAACAAAAAGACCTATCATTAGAAGCCACAGGGGCAACGGTATAATAAATTAAAAGGAGAAAAAAGATGGATACTACATATAGTCAACAACAAGCGTTAAACACATTAATCGGTGGATGCACAATGACCGAAGTAGATTTAGCCACAGATGCCGATGTAGTCGTAACAGCATCACCAGCTCTTTTATTAGGAATATACGTCAATGTCGTTCTTTCCACTCACGTTGTGGAAGTAAAGAATGGTGCGGATTCACAACTCACTCTACCAGTAGATTTAGCAGCAGGGACTAAGATAGATTGTCATAGTGCTGTATTTGATACAAATATAACTATTGAATCAAACGATTCTGCTACTGGAAAAATAGTAGTATTTTGGAGAGCAAAATAATGAAATCTTTAAGAGAGTTCTATAATAATAAAGACCAGAAAGAAAACGTCTATAATTACTTAATAGACGAACTACAGAAAGAAGCAGTTATAAGAGTATTCTTAAAAGAAGATACAACTGGTATAGCTGACGCTAAGATAGTAATAGATAAAGCATTCAGTAACTTAGACACCTTATTTGATTCAAAGGCCGAGCCAAAAGAACAAGTTAATGAAGCAAGATAAATATGCCTAAGAAAGAAGTTAAAAAAGAAGTTAAAAAGAAAAAGCCAGCCAAGAAGGTAGTTAAGAAGAAGGAAGTAGAAGAAATCGTAGAAGTTAAAGCTACACGTCAAGGAAACATCAAAGTAGATGGTTCACTTAACGCAGGACAACAAGGTGGAGTACCTGTAAATGGCTCTCCAAACGACTAGTTACTACTTACAGCCTCTTACGGGAGGTTGCAAAGTGGCAATTAGCCACGAGGACACTGGCTCTCCAAATACCAGCTAAACGCATTGTAGCTCTGCATAAACTACAAACAATTCTATGGAAGAAGAAACCACAGAAGTCGCTACGGACACAAACGTAGAGGTTGAGGAAGATACCAATATCTCCACAGAGGATGAAACCTCTGAAAGCACTGAGGATAGTGAGGCTCTACAAGCTAAGTTAGATGATGCTCTAAAGGCTAAATCTGAATTAACTGCTAGAGCTAAAAGAGCCGAAGAAGAAAACAAAGCTCTAAAAGCTACTCAGGAAGATAACAAACCTAACGACCCAATGGACTCAGATGAGCTTAGGTTAATTGCTCGTGGATTATCTGATGAAGCGATAGATAAGGCGAAGATTATTGCAAAAGGCAATGACATCTCCCTTCAAGAAGCCTTAAAAGACGATATGTTTATTTCATATCAAGCCAAAGTGGCTGAGGATGTAAAGAAGGAGAAAGCTAAACTAGGTGCTTCAAAAGGTTCTGGCGAAACTGTAGAAGCAGTTAAAGGAACTGAATCAGGTTCATCACGAGATGACCACCAAAAGGCATTTAATGAGAAATTGGGCAAAAAATAGAATATGGCGTTTCCTAGTAATACAATGAGCGAAACTACTCTTGCTGTATTTATCCCTAGATTTTGGGGATGTAAAATCTTTTCTGATTAATGGGGAAAACCCGTATAAAGTAAGCGGGCAACCCTCAAGAACCTTTCAAAAAATGAATAGATATGGTACACTAACTATGGATAAGTAATTAAACAAAATTAGTGTATGAAAATATCAAAACAATATATTGCGGGATTCGTAGATGGTGAAGGATACTTTGGACTTATTAAAAAATCTTCTAAAGTATGTACTCGTGGTTATTATTACACGCCAGTTCTAAAAATAGCTCAGGCTTGTAAAAATGATGGAGTACTTAGAGCCATTAAAGAATTTATTGGATATGGAAACTTAGAGTTTCGTAAATCTTTAAAACCAAACATTTCTGATAGTAGCTCATTAGAATTTAGAGGTATGAAACGAGTTGTTCCAATAATAGATAAATTGTTACCATATTTAATTGTTAAGAAAAAACAAGCCGAACTTCTAAAAGAATTTTCAAAAATTAAAATAGGAAGAACAGGCTATTCATACGATATAGAAACAGACCGTAAGAGGACTGAAATATATCACAAAGTGAGATTTCTTAACAAGAGAGGACTTGCAGAGACTGAGTGAAAAGACCCCGAAAGGGGAAGCGACAGTCCGAACTGCACGAATAGATAAAGGTGCAGAGATAGGCAGAAATGACCTATCCCCTCAATAGAGGAGTAACAAAATGGAAATTTGGGGTGAGAGAATCAATGACTTTTACCGTTCTAAATTGGTAATCGCATCATTCTTCACAGACAGGAGTTCAGAACTAACCGCAGGTGGTGATGTTCTTTATACCCCTAATATGACAGAGTTTACTGCTGCATCTAAAACAATTGAAACAGCAGTAACTTTGAATTATCCTACAGAAACAAAGATTACTTTGACTGTAGACCAGTGGTATGAAGCATCATTCGCTATTGAAGACAACGAAGCAGCACAAGTCAAACATTCTTACTACATCCAAGAGAAGTACGCTAAGAATGCTGGATATGCAGTTGCTAAGAAGTTAGAAGTAGCAATGGCACTATTGTTTGATAACTTTAGTCAAACAGTAGGAGCTTCAACTTCAACAATAGCTGATAGTGAAATTAGAGAAGCTATCGCTTACCTTGAAGCAGCAGAAATTGATACTACTGAAGGTTGTGCATTCTTTTTTCATCCAAACGTGTTTTGGAAACAAATTCAGAATCTTGACAAATTCAGTTTAGCTGTCAATTCACCAGTTAACGACCCAACTGGTAAGACACCTAAAGCCAGTCTATATGGAATCCCTATTTATATTACAACTAATATTCAAAGGATTTCGGGAACAGTAGGTAGAACTAATTGTTTAGCAGAAAAAGATGCTTTACATTGGGCTACTTCTCCTATCGGAACAGGTGGTTCTATGGGAGGCGGTTCTAAGAGTGGTAAGTACGGAGTAAGAGTTCAAGCTAACTACATTCCACAATATCTTTCAACTGTTACAACTGCAGATTTACTCTACGGTGTAATAGAAAATAGGGATACTTCTGGTGTAGCAATCTGGACATCAGACTCATAGATTACAATTAATTTAATTGTTTACACCTACCTGATTCGGATTGAGGGATAGGTGTAAATCCGAAAATAATTATGAAAAACGCAAATGTAGTAATATCGCCAAGTCCAATAAAGACGTCAGATAGAATAAATCTTAATGGCGATACAATAAACCCAGAAACAAAACAAATAATTAAGAAGAAAGAGGTATATATTCCACCTCCACAAGCTACTGAAACCCCACCACCAGCACCACCACAGCCACCACAACCCCCTGTAACGAGTGAAATACCAAAAGATGATGGGTTGAGTGTCTTGGAGCAAATCAGTGCTACAAAGAAGAAATTGAAAGATTTAGAAGAACTTAAAAAATTAAAAATAGCTCAAAAGAAAAAGGAATTAGAGCTACTAGAAAATTAAAACTATGAAAGTATATTATGTAGGAACAGGATTAGAGGGATGTTATAATGTTCGTTGCTTATTCCCATTACAAGAGAACGGCTGGAACGGGGATAGAACAACATTTATGCTAAACAAATCAACCCCAGAAGATAAAGCCAAAGCTTCCTTAGACGCAGATATAGTAGTATTCCACAGACCTCTTGGAAAAGATATATTAGAATTAGCAAGGATATTAAAGAGTCAAGGCAAAAAGGTAGTAATGGATAATGATGATACCTTAAAAGACGATAATGGATTTAAGTTTAATGAGTTTATGGATGAGAAGCGAGTAAAGAAAGGTATGGAGAAAATGAATCGTGCTTTAGACACATTCGCAGCAGAAGCAGATATGGTAACTTGTACAACCGAGTTCCTTAAAAAGGAGTACGAGAAGGTAAATAAGAACGTGGAAGTATTGCCTAATTGTGTAGACCCATTCTACTATCCAGAACCAATAGAAAACGATACAGACGTAATAAGGATAGGTATGACTGGTTCTGTAGGAGTTACTAACGATATAGAAGCCTGTAAGCCTATCATTAAGCATTATGAGAACGATCCACGAGTAAAATTAGTTCTTCTATCAGTGCCACCAAAGGGACAGAATGATATTTATAAAGAATTATACTCAGAACAATACGCTTACTGGAGTTCCGTTAATATAGAATGGCATCCGTTTGCTAAGGTAGATGAGTATTACAAGGTATTAAATGAGTTAAAGCTTGATATGGTTATTATTCCACGGGCTGATACTTACTTTAACAGGTGTAAGAGTAACTTGAAGTTTTTAGAGAACTCAATGCTTGAGATACCAACAGTAGCACAAAGCTTCCTAACTAATGATAGTCCTTATGAGGTTAATAAAGAAGACGCTAAACATCTTTTATTAGCAGGTAACTCTGATGAGTTTATAGAAAAGATAGAATTGCTTATAGCTGATAAGGAATTAAGAAAGAAGATGGGTAAAGAAGCTCACGAGTATGTTCTAAAGAACTATACCATTGAGGATAATGCTCACCTATGGGAAGAAGCTTATAACAAACTAAACAAATAATTATGAATTACCCTAGAGAACATAAAATAGAAAACGAAGAATTAAAGAAGCTTATTATTAAAAAAGGTGAAATAGTTAAAAAAGGTAGAGCTAAATCTAATGAGATAGCCGAATTAGAGATTGAAATGGATAAGATTAACACAGAGCTAATGGCAGAAGAAAAGAAAGTAGATTTAAAGGAGTTCGGTAAGAGAGAAAAAGCGATCACTGATACAATGGAGAAGTGTATTAAGGATATGGATAAGGTCAAGTTAGATATATACGCTAAAATGAAAGAGGAAACTTCTAAAGATTTAAGAGCTAGATATGATGAAGCTAATAAGAGTAAAGAGAAGAAAGAGAACGAGAGAAACAAGATTGCTCTGAAGGCACAGAAGTTTAACGATAAGATTATCCCACTGGGCAGAGAGATAATGACTCCTTTCTTAGAAGACGAGTACGAAGATTATAGTACAATTATGGTTAAAGATGGTGAAATTATCGCCACCGTATTCTCTCACCTTCAAGATTGGAAGATAGCTTTTAACAAAAAAAGAAAAGTATGATGAAGATTAAATTATATGGTAAAAACGGAATTGGTAAGTTTGCCCTAGTTGACGCAGAAGATTTTGAAATGCTTAATAAGTTTAGGTGGCATCTTTTAAAAGTTGGTTATCCAGCTTATAGAGAAAAAGGAAGAAGGATTGATTATAAGGAATATGTTTTAATGCATAGATTAATAATGAACACTCCCGAAAAAATGCTCACTGACCATATAAATATGAACAAATTAGATAATAGAAGAGCTAATTTGAGAGTATGTACAAAAGCAGAGAATATGAGAAATAAATTAAAAACAAAATCTAATATTTCTGGTTATAAGGGCGTATCTTGGGTAAAGGAAAGAAAAAAATGGACTGCTCATATTATGAAAGATTATAAAGGATTTAATTTAGGATACTTTGAAGATAAAATAGAAGCCGTCAAAGCATACAACAACAAAGCAAAAGAATTGTTCGGTGATTTTGCAAAATTAAACATAATTAAAACAAAAATATGTCTTTAACATATTCCCAGATTACGACATTGATTAACGATAATGTTGACACCACAGATACGTCTTACCCACTAGTCAAGAAAGTGGTTGACGTAAATCTTGCTATAGACAAGTTCTTCGCTATCGCTCTACAAGAATGTGGTCAGTGGCAGTTTGATGATTCTAATCATACGAAAGACCCCATAATAACTACTAATCTTGTATCCGGACAGCGAGATTATCACTTTACGGTAGATGAACAAAGTAATCTGATATTAGAGATACAGAGGGTAATGGTAGCTGATGAGAATGGGATATTCTATGATTTAGAGCCAGTAGATCAGCAAACTAGGGGTTATAAAGCTATAGGATTCGTAGACGGACAAGATACTGAAGGCAAGCCGAATAAGTATGATAAGACAGGAAGTGGTATCTTTTTAGACCCTATTCCTGATTATAGTTATACGAATGGCTTAAAGTTCTTTATTAGCAGACAAGCCCATTATTTCGCTAGTGATGATACGACAGCAACATTTGGTGCTTGTGGTTTATTCCACGAGTATCTAGCGTTAAGACCGAGCTATTTCTACGCTAATAGGAAAGGACTAAAGAATAAGCTAGATTTGTTAAACGAGATGAACAAGATGGAACTAGATATTTCTGAGTATTATAACAAAAGGTCAAAGGACGAACCAACTAAAATAATTCCTAAATGGAGAAGTAGTCGTTAATAAATTAAACAAATAATAAAATGGCAAGTTTCGCAAAAGTCAATTCATTCGTAGAGAACCTAGCCGAACAGGCAATAGACTTAAGTGGCTCAGGGCTAACAATAGCTCTAACAAACACAGGGCATACTGCAGCTTGGGACGAGTTAGCTGATTTAACAGAAGTAAGTTATGCTAATTGCTCATCACGAGTAATCACAGTAAGCACGTCAGCTCAAACAAGTGGGACATATAAATTAGTATGTGCTGATTTAGTATTAACAGCTAGTGGAGCAGTCGGACCATTCAGATATGTATATATTTATGATGATGATTCAACTGGTGATAAGCTAATTGCTTATTACGATTATGGTTCAGCAGTAACGTTAGCTGATGGAGACACGTTTACGGTCAATTTCTCGGCTGATGATGGCGTGCTTACGATAGCGTGATGAGAAATGAAAAAGGACAATTTGTTAAGGGTAATATTCCTATTATGAAAGGTAAACAATTACCACACCTTACAGGAGAAAACGCTTGTCATTGGGGAGGTGGAAAGATAGAAAAAGAATGTGCTTTTTGTATGAAGAGGTTTAGTGTTTATAAAGGTAGAAAAGATACCGCATTATATTGTTCAAGAAGTTGTTTTGCTAAAGCATCAGTTGGTAAAAAGGCAAAACATTGGAAAGGTGGATTATCAAGTATAGGTAAGATAATACGTGGAGGAGAGCAATATAATGAGTGGAGAAAGTTTGTTTATAAAAGAGATAATTGGACTTGTCAAAAATGTCTTATTAAACAAAAACATCCAATAGCACATCATATAAAGAATTTTGCTGAATATCCAGAATTAAGATTTGATATAAATAATGGGATAACAC
>Ga0209834_10002304_pt1 | contig 10217 bp, 8 predicted proteins | sample Mar14236cmmetaG_FD_184134 | JGI IMG/M metagenome (GOLD analysis project Ga0209834, IMG submission 184134) | Marine hydrothermal vent microbial communities from Guaymas Basin, Gulf of California to study Microbial Dark Matter (Phase II) - Marker... ...
CCACATTGCCGTAATCATGGATGGAAATGGACGTTGGGCGAAGAAAAGGGGACTCCCCCGTGTAGCCGGTCACCACGAAGGGGTAAAATCGGTAAGAAGCGTTGTTGAGGCTGCCGGCGATATCGGTGTGAAAGTTCTTACACTCTACACTTTTTCCAAGGAAAATTGGTTCCGACCGAAACAAGAAGTGTCGGCACTGATGAAATTGCTGGTCAACACCCTCCGAAAAGAAATTGACGACTTATTAGATAAAAATGTTCGTTTACAGGCAATTGGCGATTTGGAAGACCTTCCGGCTTATGTGTACGACGAGATGATTTACGGAATAGAGCGGACACGTCACAATACTGGTTTGGTCCTCAACCTGGCTCTAAGCTACAGCGGCAGACAGGAAATAATTGATGCAGTACGGGATATTGCTCAACGGGTTAAATCGGGACTTCTTCGTCCGGAGGAAATAAATGAGCGTGTTTTTGCTGCGCACCTTTATACCGATGATTTACCCGATCCGGATATGCTGATTCGAACCAGCGGCGAGTTGCGGGTCAGCAATTTCCTCCTCTGGCAATTAGCCTACACTGAAATATATGTTACCAAGGTCCTCTGGCCCGATTTCCGAAAATCAGCGTTTTACGATGCCCTGATCAATTATCTGAACCGGGAAAGACGATTTGGAAAAGTAAGCGAGCAAGTAGTTCAAAATGCAATCGGATAATAAGTTTCTGCGCAGGATAAATTCCGCCCTCAAATCCATCTGGAATTTTCTGTATTCCTTTCGTAAAATAATACTCATTTGGGTAGCTATTGCTATTTTCGTAACCGTAGCAATTGCACTTGGTTTGGATCGGAAGGCAGTCGCTTTTCTGGTAATTGTAATCGGCTTACTAAGCCAGGCTTTTATCGGGTTGTTAAATATTATTGCGCTCATTCCGATTGTTGGACCCATTATCGCAAAAGTACTGGCTCTACCCTTTTACTGGCTGCTCAATTCGCTTGGGTACTTTGTTTCAGTAGTTGCAATAAAAAAGGGCTACAAAAAGGAGGTGCTGAATTACCGGGTGCTGACCGTAGTCTTTTTAGTTGGTCTGTTAGTCGGGTTTGTCTTAGGAAAAATAATTTAGGGACAATCTCCGGAAAAATTTAAGAAAACTTTTACGATTCAACCGCCCGGTTTGCTCACTTACCCTAAGACACACTCAAACTCAAAAGCCTTCATGAAAAATTATGCTGAAACCATTCAATATCTTTATGACCTCCAATATTCCGGGATAAAGCTGGGGCTGGACAACATCAGCCGCCTGCTTGATTTCTGGAATAACCCGCAGGATAAATGGAAGGCAATTCATATCGCGGGTACGAACGGGAAGGGATCAACCGCGGCGTTTATCTATTCGGCTTTGCGCGAAGCGGGGTATCGGGTGGGACTCTACACCTCGCCACATCTTATCGATTTTACCGAGCGCATCAGGGTAAACGGACAATCGATTTCCTGGCAAACGGTTGTGGACTACACCGATGAATTGAAACCGGTCATTGAAACGGTGCGCCCTACTTTTTTTGAAGCCACTTCTGCCATTGCTTTTAGCTATTTTGCAGAACAGGAAGTGGATATTGCGGTGATCGAAACCGGGCTTGGCGGTCGGCTGGACGCCACCAACGTGGTTAATCCGCTTATCAGCGTGATTACGCCTGTCTCGCTGGATCATACTCAATATTTGGGAGAAACTTTAGAGCAGGTAGCCCGGGAGAAAGCCGGTATCGTCAAAACCGGGATTCCTTGCGTAACCAACAATGAGCACCCGGAGGCGGTGCATGTTCTAAAAGAGAAGTGCCAGGAGGTGCAAGCGCCATTTTATTTACTGAACCGGAAACGGACTATTCAACCGCTGGAAACAACCCTGAGGGGAAGCACGTTTAATTTCAGCCTTGACGGAATGGGAACACTTGGCGAACTCAGCATTCCCCTGTCGGGTGCACACCAGGTATCGAACGCCGCGCTTGCCGCCGCCAGTTTATTGCTTCTGCCGGAAATTTCCATTTCCGTGGAAACCATTCGCACTGGTTTCGCCCGAACCCGCTGGCACGGGCGCCTGGAAATTGTCGAAGAAAACCCGCTGACCATTCTGGATGTAGCTCACAATCCGGACGGTTTCCGGCAAGTGTTTCACTTCCTGGAACAACAGGTACCGGAAAAACGCATTTGGGTGTTGGCAGGCCTGGCAAAAGACAAAGACTACCAAACCATTGCCGGAATTCTGAGTACCCATGCTTTCAAAATTGGTTTGATTCGCCAGTTCTCACAGCGGGGTTTACCCGCCGGAATACTTCGCAAGGCACTGGCTGTACGTGGAGTGGAAGCTATTGAATTCGAATCGATTGAAAAAGGCGTTTGTAACTTTCATCATCTCATGGAATCTAATGATTTGATGCTAATTATTGGGTCGCACTTCCTGGCGGAAAAATTTTATAAAAATTACAAAAACGTTGATTTAATTCGCATGATTGAATAAATTGTGTTGGCAGTAGCTTCGTTGGTCTTCTCTCATTCTCCCCATCTAAATCATTCTGATAAAGTTGGGAATCTTCTGGAAAAGTTGGGATGTAATCACGATAAAACAATTCACTTAAAAAATATTTAGAGGTAACGTCTTATGTTGGATCTGGATTCATTAAAAACATTAAAGATTTCCGAGCTGGCGCAGGTTGCGCAGGCATTAGGAATTCAGGGCACGTCAGGGATGAAAAAACAGGAACTTATTTTTAAGATTTTGGAAGGACAGACTGCCCAGGAAGGACTTATTTTCTCAGAGGGTGTTTTGGAAGTCCTGCCTGATGGGTATGGATTTTTGCGCTCACCCAAATTTAATTATTTACCGGGACCGGATGACATTTACGTGTCTCCGTCTCAGATTAAACGGTTCGATCTCCACACCGGCGATACCGTTTCCGGTCAGATTCGCCCGCCCAAAGATAACGAGCGGTTTTTCGCCCTGTTGCGGGTTGAGGCGGTTAATTTTGAGGCACCGGAAAAAAAGCGTGACATCCAGTTTTTCGATAATCTCACCCCCATTTATCCGCTCGAAAGACTGGATATGGAAACCAATCCCAAAGAATACACCATGCGTATCATGAACCTGCTGACGCCTATCGGTAAGGGGCAGCGCGGGTTGATCGTTTCACCGCCACGCGCCGGGAAAACTGTGATCTTGCAGAAAATTGCCAACTCGATCACTGCAAACAACCCGGATGTGATCCTGATGGTTTTGCTGATCGATGAACGACCGGAAGAAGTGACCGACATGGAAAGAAACGTAAAGGCAGAGGTAATTTCCTCTACCTTTGACGAACCGGCTGAGCGACACGTGGCAGTCTCTGACATGGTGCTGGAAAAAGCAAAGCGCCTGGTAGAGTACCAAAAGGACGTGGTAATTCTGCTGGATAGTATTACCCGGTTGGCGCGCGCCCACAACACAGTTGTACCGCACTCCGGAAAGATTCTCTCCGGCGGTGTAGACTCCAACGCCCTTCAACGTCCCAAACGTTTTTTCGGTGCCGCTCGAAACATCGAAGAGGGAGGCAGCCTGACCATTCTTTCCACGGCACTGATTGAAACCGGTTCGCGGATGGATGAGGTGATCTTTGAAGAATTTAAAGGAACCGGTAACATGGAAATTGTGCTTGATCGTCGTCTGGCAGACCGGCGAATATTCCCGGCAATCGACATCAATCGCTCGGGAACCAGGAAAGAAGAACTGCTGCTTACCCCGAAAGAATTGTCCCGCGTTTGGGTACTACGTAAATTGCTAAACGAAATGAACCCCATCGAAGCAATGGAATTCCTGCTGAACAAGATGCGTGGAACCCGGAGTAACCAGGATTTCCTGAATTCGATGAGTGCGTAAACCGGTCTGGCTTGCAATGCTTTGCAGCAGCAGGAACAATTCAGCACAGAATTCATTAAAAAACAACGAAGAGTTCCGTTAACGGTAAAGTGCACAGAACAAAAATTTTGTATGCTTGATTTCCGGTTTGCGGTTATCTATATTTGCAAGCTTTTTTTACAAGGTAGGATTAGGAGACAGAAAATGAAAAAAGGTATTCATCCGGAATATAAAATGGCGAAAGTAACCTGTGCCTGCGGAAACACCTTTGTTACCCGTTCCACGGTAGGCGATTTGACGGTGGAAATTTGTTCCGCCTGTCACCCGTTTTTTACCGGTAAACAAAAATTAGTCGATACCGCCGGCAGGGTTGAGAAGTTCCTGAAAAAATACGGCGAACGCCGTTAGCTGCCATTTTTTACATTTTCCAAAACGGAATACCCGTTTCATTGGGGTATTCCGTTTTTTGTTGTTTTGAAATGAACAACGCTGCAAAAATTGGCATCGCTTTTTTGCGGGGTGGGTAAAAATGCAAAGTAAATAAATGACAAAAACAGCTTCGAACTTTCCGGCGCGAGAAATAATTCTGAAGATATAAGGTAATAAGTGATGGCATTTTCACAGACAAACAATGAACCTGAAGAAAAAATTATGCCCATCGGCGGTCAGGCGGTTATCGAGGGTGTGATGATGCGTTCTCCCGAACGAATTGCCACCGCGGTGCGCAGGACGAACGGCGAAGTGGAGATAAAAATCCAGGAATACCAGTCCTTCATCCAGAGAAAAAAATGGTTGAACATTCCTATCCTGCGCGGCGCCATTACGCTGGTGGAAGTCATGATTTTGGGTATCAAACACCTGAATTTTTCCGCCGATGTTGCTATGAAAGATGCCGAGCAAACCGAACAAGCAAAGGAAACCAATTCCGGGAAGACGAAGCGAAAACGCAAAAAGAAAAAAACGGAAAAGCCAAAAGGTATGAGCACTTTTTCCGCGGTGACCACCGTTACATTTGCCCTGCTGCTTGGTCTGGCACTATTTTTCGCATTTCCCCTGTTTGCCACCACCAAATTATTCAACATCGAAAAAGATGCCTTTACCTTTAACCTGATTGCCGGTCTCATCCGGATTACTATTTTCCTGGGCTACATTTACGCCATCTCGTTACTGAAAGATGTTAAACGCTTGTTCCGTTACCACGGCGCTGAACACAAAACGGTGTACACTTTTGAATCGAAGGAACCGCTGACTGTGGAGGCAGCTCGCCCGTTTACCACCCTGCACCCGCGCTGCGGCACCAGTTTTCTGGTCATGGTGATGCTGGTAAGTCTGATCTTTTTCAGCTTCCTGGATTCATTTATTATTTTATTTCACGGCAACATCACCTTGCTCATCCGCCTGCTCACCCATTTGCCGCTGGTTCCGCTGGTAGGCGGTCTTTCCTACGAGGCAATTAAAGCCTCGGCAAAAAAACCAGACAATCCCATTGTCAAAGCGCTGATTTCTCCCGGGCTGTGGCTGCAAAAAATTACTACCCAGGAACCGGACGACAGTATGCTTGAAATTGCCATTATCGCCATGAAAGCGGCATTGGGTGAAAATTACCAGGAGCTTATTGAAAAAAACAGGGTAAAAGAGACAGTAATGGAATCTGCATAATGAAAGACAGTGGTAAATAAAATGTTAGAAAAAATCCGACAATTCGAGACCCGCTATGATCAAATAGCCCAGGAGATGGGCAAGCCGGAGATTGTCTCTGATCACGAGAAATATTCGGCACTGGCGAAAGAATATTCCGATCTGGAAGGGGTTGTGAAAACCGGTCGGGAATACCGGGAAACGCTGACCCATATCGCGAAAACACAGCAGATGTTGTCAGATGAAAACGATGAAGAAATGTGCGAAATGGTGAAAGAGGAATTAGAGCAGCTTCAGGAGAAAGCCGCGAAACTGGAAAAAAGGCTGCGGGCGCTCATCACGCCACCGGACCCCAACGACACCAAGAATGTGGTCATGGAAATCCGCGCCGGAACCGGCGGCGACGAAGCCGGGATTTTTGCCGGCGACCTTTACCGGATGTACCAAAAATATTTCGAGCGCAAGGGGTGGAAAAGCGAAATCCTGGATGCAAATTATTCCGAGCGCGGCGGATTCAAGGAGATCGTGTTCTCTGTGAACGGCAAAAACGTGTACGGGCGCTTGAAGTTCGAAAGCGGGGTCCACCGGGTGCAGCGGGTACCGGAAACCGAAACCCAGGGACGAATTCACACGTCCGCGGCAACGGTTGTAGTGCTTCCTGAGGTGGAAAGCGTGGAAGTGGATATCGATCCGAATGATCTGAGAATTGATGTGTTTCGCGCCTCCGGGCACGGTGGGCAACATGTAAACACTACCGATTCAGCCGTGCGGATTGTTCACCTGCCCACCGGCATTATGGCGACCTGCCAGGACGAAAAATCCCAGTACAAAAATAAAGCAAAAGCCATGAAGGTGCTCATGGCGCGTATTTACGATTTGGAAATGCAAAAGCAGCAGGACAAGATTTCCAGCCAGCGCCGCTCAATGATTCGTAGCGGCGACCGCAGCGAAAAAATCCGCACCTACAATTATCCCCAGGGACGGGTTACCGACCACCGGATTAATCTCACCCTTTACCGGCTGAATGAAATCATGGAAGGTGATTTGGATATGTTGATTGATGAGTTACAAATGGTTGAGCAGGAAGAGAAACTGAAAATCGAAACCGAACAGGTTTCCTGACCCGTCTTTCCAGTCTGTTTCACCTTATTAAACGTTGTTAATCAGCCCACGAAATACACGAAAAAAGAAAAGTGAAAAAATACTTCACCTGAGAATTGACTTTCATACTGTCAGGAATATTGCGTGGGGGACATAATTAAAATTCACATTTCGTGTATTTCGTGGGCTCTACTTGTCTATCCCGTGCTGTTATTTTAAAATCAAAACCGGAATTGTGTGGTCAGCGCAATATCCACACTGCGGGCGCTGCGGAACCACCGAAAGTTGTGGTTTAAATAGCCCAGTTCAAGCTGCCAGTATTTCAGGTTAATCCCGGCGCCAAGTCCCAACGCAAAACCATTTTCACCACCGAAAGCCATCCCCATTCGCAACGGGAAAACAGAGAGCGGGCGATATTCTGCGCCAACCGCGAGCAACGGCTTGGTATAATTACCCAGTGATTTGTTTAACCCCTGCCGCCAGGTAGCCGTGAGCACCAGGTTTGGGCGGTACTGATATGCTGCCGAAAAAATCATCGCACGGGGCAGACCGGTGCTGAAATTTCCGATGGGTAAAACCGTATCAGTTTCGGTGGTTGCAAGGCTGTCCAGGTCATTGATTCTGATACTGTCGGCTTTAAACGAGGCGATGCGCAGGGAATCGTTTTTCTTCCATTTTATTCCCCCGATCAGGTTTGAGAAGCTCAGCGAGAAAGTCCATTTTTTATGGTAGTCGGCTAAAAACCCCAGGTCTAACCCGAGGCCGGAACCGCCCTCGCTGATTTTGCTCTCCAGGTGACCATCCACCGAAATATAGGTGTCCTCGGTAACCAGCTTCCCGGTAGCTGTTTCTATTTTCCCGTATCCCAACCCAAAAATATATTTGGGTGCGATTCCTACCGAAACGAAATCGAATTTGTCCGAAAAATATTTGGTAATCGGGAAACCAATAGCGAAGCTTACGGCGGCAGCTCCCCATGCTTCGCCATCCAGGTCATCCAGGTGGTATTCTTTTTTAACCGTATTTCCATAAAAGGGAAGTTCGAACGGGTCCTTGGGCAGGTTCACAAATGCGTTGCCCATCCCGTACAGGGTGAGGCTGAAGGGCCGGGCGTAAATGGAAAACGTTTTTACTCCCAGGGCACCATCCAGGCGCATGCCATCTCCCGGAATATGGTTAAACAGGTTGTCGATATCCTGCGAAGTGAGCGAATCGCCGGTGGTAAAATATTTATCATAATCTTTCAGGGAGTAGCTGTTGTTCTTCACCATAAAATGAGCCGAGAGCAGATGCAGCTCGAAATTGAAATCTCTTTGTTTCGCCAGCGTTGCCGGGTTGCCGCCCACAAACTCGGTTCCTTCGGCAATGGCATAATTACTACCCGCCATTCCCAGGCGCCGGGCATCGGACAATCCCTGGCTGACTGCACTTTGCCACAGGAATGAGAAACTGAGTAATACATAAATTAAATTAGATTTTTTCATATCGAATCATCTTTTTTTATGTACGATTGTATTTCACCAATTAGATTATGCCTGATCAAATTGAATTACTTACTTACCGGTTGTCTTAATAAAAATTCTTTTAACCCGATATAAACCGCTTTCCGTAGGAACCACTATGTGGGAAGCGGTTATTAAAATTAGGGGTTGAGTATCGTGCTCACCTTGCTGAAGCAAGGTGTTATTCCAATATGCGATTAAGTCAACACCCATATTTATCTGGGTGAACATACAGAAATCCATCATATAGTAACTGTTTCAACGGTTTTTAACATAATTAGCACAACGGGTTACTTATTTTTATCCTTGAATAATACAGATACCCCGACTTTCCCCGAAACCTCGATAAAATCGGTGCCGCGCAACTTAACCACCCCGTTGGTTGGTTGCAGCTTAAGGATAAAGCCGAAACGCACCGGCGGATTCTGGAAAATAGTGAGCTCCTGTTTGCTTAGGGCGAAATTGATTTGGCTTTCCATCGACTGGGTAACAAAACCGGTTACCGGGTCGACCGGTGCCATAGCAAGCTGGATTTTTTTAACAAATTCTTTCTGCGGATTAAACTGAACGGTAGTAGTGTCGTAAATATCCTGGTGCAACGGGTTGGCGCTGAAATAGATTTCCACCGAGCCGCCGATGGGGCTGTGGTTTACCGCCAGCGCGGTAAAGCTTGCCGCCTGAATTTCATCTCCGACCGCATCCCGCACATCGGTGTCGATGTCTTTGTCGAACAGGGTGTCCGGGTCAAATTTGAACGGCTTCGTTTCCACAATATTAATCGCAAATGGTGTGCTGAATTTAAATGTTGCCCGAATTTCATCACCCACCTGAACATTTGCATTACCCTGGTAAATGACCGAGCCGAAACCTCTTATATCGGTGGGCAAAATATTTAACAAGCCCACCACATCCGGACCGTCAAACAGCAGAGTGTCGTTTCCGCCGATGCTGATAAACTGGTTTCGGATATCCAGTTGGCTCGAATCGGTAATGACTCCGGCATCGTCTTTATGGTATGCGGTCAGGTGCAAATTTAACAGCAGCGAATCGATCCGGATTTGATTCTCCAGCATAATCTGTAGTTGTGCCTCATCAAATTCGATCCCCCCGCTAAAACCTTCGTAATCAACCAGGTCGTTTGCCTCGAATGAATCGATGGATAAACTGTCCCGGGCGAGAACGCCTTCAAATGTATTCAATTGGAAATCGGAGGTGGTGAGGGCGACTTCAAAAGAATCACTTACTTTTATGTGAACAAATCCGGGAGATTCCCTGGTATCGACCTCAAACTGAAATTCCAGGCTGTCCAGAATTTCCCCGGGATGCTGCAAACTCTGGATTTGATAATTTTGCAGATTTTCGGAAATGGTGGTTTCCTGGTGCGGAAGAAGCCAGCCGGTGGATGCCTGGTAGGAATTACCGGCGGGGTCTTGAAGATCGGAAACGGTAAATTGCAATTTCAGGTCAACCGGTAGTGGATTGCGCAATTTGAGTTGAAATGTTCCTTCGCCGATTCGGGCTTTGATAATTTTATCTTCCTGGTCCAGGGCAAACTTGACCGACGATTCCAAATTCTGGGCGGGAAGTTTTCCGATGAATTCCTCGACCTGTAAATTGTAAAGCGAAATATCTACCTCAAACCCGGCAGTGTTGATGAGCTGCTGGGTAACCGTAATGGTTGTGTCGTGGGCAATGGGCAGTTGGTATTGAAGCTGTAGCGGGGTGTAAATAAAATCCTGCCCATTGCCAATCGGTGCGCTGGCGGTCGCCTGACCGCCGGGAGGAATATTTTGGGTGATGTTCAGGTCGGTAATTAATACCCCCAGGGAATCGTAAACCAGAAGCTCAACCCCATTCGGGTTGCTGCTATTCGGTCCAAGGGTAAAGGGCAAATTGTTGTAGAGGGTAAGTTCTATAGTGCCCTCTTTAATTTTTACCGCCCGCAAATCTGCCGAAGCCACTTCCCGGGGCGGACCTGATAGGGTAATCGCCGGAACGAAAATCGTTTTCCCGAGACTGTCTTCGAGAAAAGGCAGCAGGGTTTTGATTTCAATTCGGCCGGTACTCATTGCTTCCAGTGAATCCACTTTCAGGC
>Ga0209834_10002309_pt1 | contig 10213 bp, 10 predicted proteins | sample Mar14236cmmetaG_FD_184134 | JGI IMG/M metagenome (GOLD analysis project Ga0209834, IMG submission 184134) | Marine hydrothermal vent microbial communities from Guaymas Basin, Gulf of California to study Microbial Dark Matter (Phase II) - Marker... ...
CCTGACTATGTTCCCTACTGGGATTTTAATGACCCGGAGATACCAAATACAGCAAGAGACAGTTCTGCTGCGGCTATAACCGCTGGTGGGCTGTTGGAGCTATTTAGAGCAAGTGGGGAAGAGAGGTTTAAAAGTATTTCATCCAGCATTTCAAATTCCCTATGTAAATATTACTTAGCAGAGGAAGACAAAGATGGAATATTAAAGCATGGATGTTTCAACAAGCCGAGTAACATCGCTATTGATAGTTGTTTAATTTGGGGAGATTATTATTATTTAGAGGCGTTGACTAAGTTAGTATGGGGTGAGTAACATAGATATGCAGAATAAAATAAAAATCGGCAATACCTCGGTAGGTGAGGGCGAGCCAACTTTTATCATAGCAGAAGCTGGCTCAAATCACGATGGTAAATTAGAGCAGGCGAAGAAATTAATCGACATTGCAGCAGAAGCTGGTGCAGATGCGGTTAAGTTCCAGGCATTTAAAGCAGATAAGTTGTTTAATAAGGTAAAAAACAAAGAGATCGTTGATAAATTAGAAATATTAGAAGTTCACAAAGACTGGTATGAAGAACTTCTCAATTACACAGACAAAAAGGGGTTAATCTTCCTATCAAGTGCTTTCGATGAAGATTCCGCTGATTTACTGGATAGCTTTGGAATAGCTGCCTATAAAGTAGCATCTTATGAACTTACACACATCCCTCTTCTGGAATATATCGCTGAGAAAAACAAACCAGTAATCCTTTCAACAGGCATGGCTAACGAGTCCGAAGTAAAGGAAGCAGTTGAATGCATATATTCGGCAGGAAATGGGCAGGTCATTATTCTTCATTGTGTTTCTCAATACCCTGCCGAACCGGGAAATGTTAATCTTAAATCGTTACTGGCTCTAAAAAGAATTTTTGACTGCCCCGTAGGTTTTTCTGACCACACTGAGACAATTTATGCACCGATAGCTGCTGTTGCATTGGGCTCAACAGTGATAGAGAAGCATTTCACACTGGATAAGTCCTTACCAGGTCCTGATCATGCTTATGCACTGGAGCCTGAGGAATTGAAACAGATGGTGTATAGAATAAGAGAAGTTGAAAGAATGCTTGGTACAGAAGAAATTAAACCGACAGAGAGCGAGATTAATGAAAGAGGGTGGAGAAGAGCTATCTATGCTGCATGCGATATTTCAGAAGAAACAATCATTACTAAAGATATGTTAACGATTGTAAGACCTTCTCCTGAGGGGTCACTTGCCCCCAAATATCTCAAAGAACTTTTAGGTAAAAGAATAAAGAAAAACATCAAAAAAGGAGATTTTTTAACAAAGGAGATGGTGGATTTATTATGAAAAAGGTCGTGGCGATAATTCAGGCGAGGATGGGTTCAACGCGTCTGCCCGGCAAAGTCTTGATGGACATCTCTGGAAAGCCAATGCTATGGCATGTTATAGAACGGGTTAAGGGATGCAAAAAGGTTGATTCGATTGCGGTCGCGACAACGAGCAGAGAAGAAGATAGAGCAGTAATAAAGTTAGCTGATGGATGTGGTGTTGATACCTTTGCCGGAAGCGAAGACGATGTTCTGGATAGATATTATCAGGCTGCAAAGAAGTTCCATGCTGACCCAATCGTGAGGATCACGGCAGATTGTCCTGTTATAGATCCACAGATAGTTGATGAGGTGATAAACGAATACACAGAAGGGGGGTATGACGTCTGCGGCTTATCGGGTGAATTTCCCGATGGGCTGGATGTGACCGTATTTTCTTTCAAGGCACTGGAAGATACGTGGAGAAATGCAAAGCTTCCATCGGAAAGAGAACATGTGGGTCCCTATATGGGGAAGCACCCGGAAAAATTCAAGCTGGGAGAATATGTGAAATTTAATGATCTGGGTCATCACCGGTGGTCAGTTGATGAAGAGAGTGACCTGCGTTTTATCCGGGAAATTTTTTCCAGATTATACAAGCCTGGAGAGATCTTTTTAACAGGGGATATTTTAGGCGTATTGGAGAGCGAACCGGATTTGTTAAAGATCAATGCAGGCATTATCAGAAATGAGGGCTATATTAAATCACTGAAAGAGGATGAAGAATTTTTAGAGGAGAAATAATATGAAAGGGCAGGAACTTTACAAGAAGGCGCGCAGGATCATTCCGGGTGGTACCCAGCTACTCTCGAAACGCCCGGAAATGTTTTTGCCCGAGTTGTGGCCCGCATATTATAAAAAGGCGGAAGGTGTGAATGTCACCGATCTGGATGGAAATAAGTATATAGATATGAGCATTTTTGGCGTTGGTGCCTGTATTCTTGGATATGCGGACAAAGATGTGGATGATGCTGTCAAGCAGGCTATTGATAATGGGATAGCCGCAACGCTGAATTGCCCTGAGGAGGTGGAATTAGCCGAACTACTTTGTGAACTACATCCGTGGGCAGAGATGGTGCGTTATGCCCGGTCCGGTGGTGAAGCAGTATCGATGGCGATCAGAATAGCCAGAGCTGCGACAGGGCGGGACAAGGTTGCTTTCAGCGGGTATCATGGTTGGTGTGATTGGTATCTGGCTGCGAACCTGGGCGAGACCGACGCATTGGATGGACAACTCATGCCAGGGTTAGAACCCGCTGGTGTACCTCGTGGTTTAAAAGGTACCGCTCTACCATTTCATTACAACAGACTGGAAGAACTTGAAGAGATCGTTTCTGAGCATGAAAAAGAGTTGGCAGCGATAATAATGGAACCGGAACGAGGAATGGCACCGGAGCCCGGTTTTTTAGAGTCGGTCCGGAAAATTGCATCTGCTACAGGTGCGGTTTTGATTTTTGATGAGATTACTTCCGGTTTTAGAATGAATACCGGTGGAATCCATCTGCGATTTGGAGTTAATCCTGATATGGCAGTTTTTGCAAAATCGATGGCAAACGGATATTCAATGGCTGCGGTGATAGGTAAAGAAGAAGTGATGGAGGCTGCACAGTCCACATTTATCAGCAGTACCAACTGGTCAGAACGAACAGGACCCGTTGCTGCACTGGCTACCATCAGGAAGTTCGAGCGAGAAAATGTGGCGGAACATCTGATAAACATCGGAGAAAAAATCCAGAATGGCTGGAAAGAAGCTGCTGATGGCGCCGGTTTGATGATAGATGTTACAGGGATTCCCCCCCTAAGTCATTTTTCTTTCGAATATGAAAATGATCTGGCGATTTCCACACTGTTTACGCAGGAGATGTTGAAAAGAGGCTTTCTTGCATGGAATCAATTCAAATCTTCTTACGCTCATAAAGATATCCATGTTGAAAAATATTTAAAAGAGGTGAGAGGGGTCTTTGCTGAGATTGCAAGAGCGATTGAGAAAGATCAGGTGGAGAAATTACTGGAAGGACCGGTAGCGCAAAGGGGATTTTATCGTCTAACAAAATGAAATACAGTAAGTTAGGAAAAACGGGTATCCAAGTTTCCCGGTTGGGATTGGGTACGGTGGAATTGGGTCTTGATTATGGGATCAATGAGCCCGGGAATTTTGGGAAACCGGATGAGGAATATAGCACTCATCTGTTGCGCAAGGCAGCAGACGCAGGGATAAATCTATTCGACACGGCACCCGCTTATGGGTGCAGCGAAGAAATATTGGGTAAGGCGTTTGCAGATAGAGATGACTGCGTAATTGCAACTAAGGTAAACATACCTCCTGAAAATGTGGATATGAGGAGATTTATTGGAGTTTCATTAGCTCAGAGCCGTCAGGAATTACGGAGAGAATGTCTTGATATTGTGCAGGTGCATAATGCAACATCTGACACGTTTTTACATTCTGACATTTTTAAAGTTCTTCTGGAAGAAAAAGATGTGGGGGGTATCCGATTTATAGGTGCATCGGTTTATGATCCGGAGAACGCATTGGCTGCGATAGATTCAGGGACGATTGATGTGTTGCAGATCGCCTACAATGTTCTTGATCAGAGAATGGATGAAGAGGTGTTAGATGAAGCAGAATCCGAAGGGATTGGGATTTTAAGCCGCTCAGTATATTTAAAAGGTGTTTTGACCGAGAGGGCTGAGTGGCTTCCTGACCATTGCGCACCTTTGAGGGAATCCGTTGAAAGCATAAAAAAGGGAATGGATTTAACCTCCTGGGAGGATTTATCCGGTTTTGCTTTAAGGTTTGCTCTGTCAAACTCGCAGATTGATTCTATTCTCGTTGGTGTGCGCAGTGAAGCTGAACTGGACTTTGCGCTGGATACGTTTAATAAAGGAAAATTAAGTGACGATGAACTTGAATTGGCTTATCATTGCAGGATGGATGATAAATTCTGGTTAAATCCTTCTAATTGGGGGATTGACTGATGAAAATCGTCTTTCGCTGTGATGCCTCTTCTGATATAGGATTGGGTCATGCAGTCCGGTGTTTGGCAGTTGCAAAAGAATTGAGAAAACAAAACCACATTATTTTTGCTACAATTGAAGACAAAACAAATTCATACATTAAGGATAAAAATTTTGAAATTTTTTTTAAAGAAGGAGATGAAACAGAAGAAGCATTTTTGGACAGGGTAAGCTCTATTTTGAAGCCAGACATTATTGTTATAGACAAAAAATACCCTTATCGTTCAACCTTTTTGAATTGTTTAAAGCGAAACAAAGTTAAAATCGTAATGCTGGATAATATTTGTGAGGGATTGTCTGCTTCGGATGAGTTTGTTTTTCCCATAGCGCATCTGGATAAAAATCTTCTAAAAAAATATCTGTCGCAGGAACAGATTGCGCGCGTAAAAACCGGTCCCGAATATGTGATACTGCGCGATGAGATATTGGAGTTGAAAGGTCAGGGCAGGCATGATTTGCATATACCGCTAAATATTGTTGTGACAACAGGCGGCACTGACCCTGAAGGAGTTTTGCTTAATCTGATTCCGTGGCTAAACGAGATGGATTTGGAGGCAAATATTTTGATATTGGTTGGACAAGCATTCAAATTCCAGGACGAGTTGGGATATCTGGTGGATAATTTACCTGACAACTTTAAGATCATTCCGTATTCACTACAAGATCTCATAAAGGGGGACATTATAATCTGCACCTTTGGTGTGAGCATCTATGAGATGATTTATCTGCAAATACCAACAATATGTATTTCACATAATCTCGAAAATGCTTATGGTGCAAGAATATTAAAGGAAAGATACGGGGTTATCGAGAACACAGGTTATATTAAAGATATTAATCCACAAAGTTTATATGTAGCAATAATAAGGCTATTAACAGATAAGAGGTATTACAAAACTATGGTTGAGCGATGCGGTAATCTGATTGATGGGGAAGGTGCAAAGCGAGTTGGGCAGATAATAGTAGGTGGTGTGTAATATGTCAGAAATAAAACATTTTATTTATCCACCAACTGGTGTGGAACATCATGGTGAAGTAATAGACACGAAAGAGGGTTTTGATGTGATTGAATGCGAGACATGCGGGTTTAAACATGTTATTCCTATTCCAACACCCGAAGAGTTAGAAAAATTGTACGAGGAAGAATTTTATTCCACCGAAAAACCAAGATATTTCAAAAATGTAGAAGAAGACTTGGAATGGTGGGAAACGACTTACCGCAATTATTATGAATTGTTTGAAAAATATTGTCAAAAAAGGAACAGAAGATTATTGGAAATAGGCTCAGGACCCGGATATTTTTTGAAATGTGGAAAAGAACTTGGTTGGGATGTTTTTGGATTTGAACCCTCAAAACAGGCTTATGAATATTCACAGAAATTAGGTGTGAAAGTTATAAATGATTTTTTTAGCGAAAGAAATGCGGATAAATATGGAAAATTTGATGTTATATATATGAACACAGTTATTGAACATTTGCCTGATCCTATTTCATTAATTAAAACAGCCAAAAGTGTATTAAAATCAAATGGAATTATTTGTATTATTGCACCTAATGATTACAATCCATTGCAGAAGATTTTAAGAGAAAATTTGGGTTATGAATCCTGGTGGATTGTTCCACACCACCATATAAACTATTTTGATTTTAAGTCAATAAAAAAACTTCTTGAAAAGCTTGGATTTGATATAGTTGAATCTATGGGAACATTCCCAATGGAATTCTTCTTATTAAGTGGAGATAATTATGTGGGAAATGATGAACTTGGGAGAAAATGCCACTTTAAGCGGAAAACATTTGAAGTAAATATGTATAAATACGGAAGTGAACATTTAAATATGATTTATAACTCTTTATCAGATCATGGCATTGGAAGGGAGTTTGTGGTTATTGGGACGGTTAAAGGAGGGGTTTAAAATGGACAATGTAGGAAAGAATACTAAAAAGGTTTGGAATGAATTTTTTTGGGTGATTGGTGGGGGATTACTTCAACTCCCATTGATTTCAGAAGTGAAAAAATTAGGATATAAAGTTATTGTTTCTGATAGGGACTCTTCCTGTGTTTGCGCTAAAGATGCCGATATCTTTCTTGAGATAGATATTTTTGATGTTCAAAAACATTTAGAAGAAGCTTTTCATTTGAAATGTTCTGGTATAAAAATATCAGGAGTATTAGCTGCGGGAATCGATGCTACTGTAACAATGGCTGTTTTAGGTAGATCTTTGGGGCTTCCAGGTGTGGACCCAATAATTGCTTATATAACAAATAATAAAGATATATTTCGGGAGACTTTAAAAAAAATGGGATATTCGGTACCAAAATTTAAAGTTATCAGTATGAAAAATTTTGATGATATAGAATCAACTGTAAAAGAAATAGGCTATCCCTTAATTGTAAAGAATACAGATAGTAGTGGAAGTAGAGGTACCAAAATATTCTATGAAGAGAATTTAGAGGGTATAAAAGAAGCAATTAAGTCTGCTATCTCTGTCTCCAGGTCAGGACGTGCTTTAATTGAGGAATTGTGGGTCGGTGAAGAACAAACAGTGGAAACAATCTTTGATATTAATGGTAATTTTCACCCTTGCTTTATTACAGATAGGATATTTGATAAAAGTAATAGCTATGCGATAGAAATAGGATTAAGACATCCTACTTCGTTACCTTCCCAAAAACAGAAAGAATTGTATTCGTTGGTTGAAAAAGTGGCTAGAGATTTAGGAATTCATATTGGAGCTGCGAAGGCTGATATGATGTTAACAGATAAAGGTCCGAGAATAATTGAAATGACAGTTCGTTTATCAGGTGGTTTTGATTGTCAATATTTACTTCCCGCAGCCACCGGAAAAAATGTTATGCGGGCAGCTATTCTTACTGCTCTAGGAAAGCCATTCCCTCGGGGATTATTGGAAGATAAAAAAAATAGAATCGGTCTCACCGCTTCAATTTGGCCAGAACCAGGTAAAATTGTTGCAATAGAAGGAATAGAAGAAGCAAAGAAAATACCTGGATTTGAAAAATTATTTTTTAGATACAATGTAGGTGATATTGTGGAACCCTACATAGACTGTACAAAAAGGGTATGTTTCATAATTGTGACCGGTAAAGATGAAATATCTGCTAAGAATACTTTGCAAAAGGTATTGAACACCATTAAGATTAAAACAAAAAAGGAGTATGAAGATGACTAAAACATTATTGATCTATGGTGCAGGTGCCATTGGACGCGGATATCTCCCTTGGGTTTTTTCTCCTGTGGAATATGATTATTACTACGTAGAGACCAATGATAATTTACGTAATTTACTTAACAAAAACAAAAAATTTACTACTTTTAAAGTAATAAATCAAGAGTACAAAGACATGGAAGTGCCTGTGAAATATTGTTATCATTTAAATGAAGAAAAAAAGAAAATATCCGAGGCAGAGGCTATTATCACTGCTGTTGGTCCTCGAAATATTTTATCAATTACAGAGAACCTAAAAAATATCACCACTCCAGTTATATGCTGTGAAAATGATTCTTCCATACCAGAATTAATGATTTCTATTACAAATAATCCCAATGTCGTCTTTGCCATTCCCGATGTGATTACTTCAAATATCGCACCTCCTGAATTAAGAGGGAGAGACCCTTTAAGTATAGTTACTGAGGAGGGTATTTGTTATATAGACCATAAAGTAGCCCGGCTGGGTGGAAATTGTGTATATGTACATAAGGATGAATTAAAAAAACAATGGCTAGCAAAATTATATTTACACAATACTCCCCATTGCATTGCTGCTTATTTAGGCTCTATTTTATTTGTAACTTACCTACATGAATCTATGCAAAATAAGAGAGCTGAAAAGATTGTTACAGGTGCCATGCATGAAATGGAAGGTGTTTTGTTAAAAAAATTCCACCTCGAGAACGATTTCGTAGAGTGGTATGCAAATAAAGAATTACAAAGATTTAGAAACACCTTACTCTATGATCCTATTAATAGAGTTGCAAGAGAACCCTTTCGTAAATTAGCTCCAAATGAACGGCTTATTGGAGCCGCCCAATTATGTATTAGTTGTGGAATCATACCAGAAAATATTATGTTAGGAATTACGGCAGCTTTTTGCTATGATAATCTAAATGATCCCGATGCTAATATTAAATACTTAATAGAATCTCTGAAACCTCATGATTTTCTAAAAATAGCTATGCAACTCCATCCTGGAGAAGCATTGTATGAATTGCTATTAGATAGATGGGATTCTAATTTAAATGAATTGAGGGGGTTAAAAGAATGAATAGAGAACAAGTATTGAAAGTTGCTATGTATGCAGCTGTTGAGGCTGGGAATCTCCTATTAGAACACTCCAACGATTTTCTAAAAGCATCTCCTAAAGAATCTTTACGTGACATCGTTACTGAAGTGGATAAATGTGCAGAGGAAAAAATTATTGAGATTTTAAAAGATTATAACCCCTATAGCACTATTTTAACTGAAGAATCTGGAACAATATCTGGGAAAAATGAGAAAAATCACTGGATAATAGATGCTCTGGATGGAACTGTTAATTATGTAAATCATATTCCCTTTTATGCTGTTTCCATAGCTTTTATAGAAGATAATTCTCCGGTCGTAGGAGTTGTTTATAATCCCATGTCAAGTGATTTATATTACGGAGCTGAAGGAATCGGGATATATAAAAATCACACCAAAATAAAATCGAAAGACCGAATAGCTGAAGAATGTTTATTTGCTGTTGCTTTTTCTGGGAAAAAATATGAACCTGCAACAAGAAGCGAAGAATTTCTAATGTTTGAAAAAGTAAACGATTCTACAAGAGGCTGCTTACGTACTGGTTCAGCAGCGATGAATCTTTCATATCTTGCTGAAGGTAGATTTGGGGGGTGCTGGGGAAAAGCAAATAAAATATGGGATGTTGCAGCAGGGATTTTGTTAGCCAAGCTATCAGGTGCTACTGTTGAATATAGATACGTTAGTAAAGAAAAAAATTTAGTAAGTTGTATTGCGACAGTTCCTTCCGCTTGGAACTTTATAAAGGAGAAAATAAAATTATGGTGAGCAGTGCAAAAAAAACTATTGTTTATGATATACTGGAACGAAGAAGACATAAATGCTGACCCGGGACGTGACTTGCGAGCCCGGAAGAGACCCCTCTTATTGGATACTGAAGGAACTGGACAAAAACGATAAATTCAAGGTTTACAGCACGGCAAACAAGCTTGTGGATAGTAGTTGCTTTAAAAATATTGAATTTCTAACGCTTGGTTACAAAGGCGACATTCAAATTCAGAAACCTCTGTATAATTATGCCATTTATAAGGCTTATAGGAAAGTTGCGAAGGATGTGAAAAAAATCCACCACTGGGAAAAGTTTCAGGTTGGTAAAGGGTATATAATTTGATTCCTTTATTATCCCGTATCAAAGACAAAGCATTGATAATTGGTCCGGTACACTTCCCCCACTTTGTATTTGATAATGATTATTTAGCAGGCACGTCAGGAATAAACAAAACATTAAAAAAATTTGAATTTAAGAATAAAAAACTTTTTGATGCTGTATTTAAAATGCTTTTCAAAAAGACAATCGTAAGAGCTGATAAAGTAATTGCACCCAACCAACAAGTAAAAAAAAAGAGAGCAGGCTCAAATCATAACGGCAGTTTAGAACAGGCAAAGAAATTAATAGATGTTGCTGCAGAAGCAGGAGCAGATGCCGTGAAATTTCAGATTTTTAAGGCTGAAGACCTGTATTCAAAATATACTCCTGAATTCAATTATTTAAAAGGGCAAAATACTTATGAACTGATTAAAAGCATAGAA
>Ga0209834_10002312_pt1 | contig 10203 bp, 9 predicted proteins | sample Mar14236cmmetaG_FD_184134 | JGI IMG/M metagenome (GOLD analysis project Ga0209834, IMG submission 184134) | Marine hydrothermal vent microbial communities from Guaymas Basin, Gulf of California to study Microbial Dark Matter (Phase II) - Marker... ...
GTCTACGGCATTAGCCCTCTTCCCATGATAAAGGGTATTGGCATCAGTTAAAAATGGTTTGCCACCTAAATCTTTAATCAATTTTACAATACAAGCTGCGTAATTAGGTCGAATATAAGAAAGATTCCCCGGCTCCCCAAAATGAATTTTTAGGGCTGCGAACTTATCCTTAAAATCAATCTCTTTAATCCCGGCTTCTAAAACCAATTTCTTTAATTTATCCAGCAAGTTCTTTCCCGGTTTTGCCCTTAAACCTGTAAAATAAACTTTTGCTTTATTCATTGTATATCCTTCCCACATTGATTCTGTTCTATTATTTCTGTAAAAATTATCTCTAAAAATTAAACAGGCAATAAAAACCTCCATAGCAAAAAGTAAATATCGAACATTATTAAAGATCATCTATGATAAAAATGAGAAATTATCAGTCATTAATTTTTCAAAAATATTTTATTTGAATAAACAAGCTTAATAGTCTTTTTATAATCTTTTCTCTGACATATTAAACTCATAACCAGGTTGTGTCCATGGTATAGGAGCAAAACAAATCAAATATTCTATTTACTTTATAACGCTTACTTTGCTTTTATCAAAAGTCACTGCCACAGCAACAATAATTAATAGACCAAGAAAAGCTTGTTGTTGATATACATCTACACCTGCAAGAAGTAAACCGTTTCTAATGACACCCATGATCAATGCCCCCACAAATGTATTTAATATTCCTCCAACTCCTCCTGTTAGAGCCGTACCTCCAATAACAACTACTGCAATAGATTGTAATACATAAATATCTCCAAGACTGGCATATCCGCTGTAAAGAGTACTAGCTAAAATAATTCCTGCAATTGCGGACCCAAAACCGGAAAATACAAAGGCAAAAACCTTTGAGCGATCAACGTCTATACCTGATATCCAACACATCTTTTCATTATTGCCAATAGCATAAATTGTCCTTCCAAAATAAGTATAATTTTGTGAAATAAAATAGAGTCCAAGTATAATTAAAGCAACAAACCAGATATTTTTTATTCCGATTACTGAACCATTAACTGCATCTATATATTTAAATAGTCTATATGGAACTGATAAGGGAGCGGGAGAAAGAAGATATGAAATACTAACAAAAATCCCACCAGTACCTAATGTACATATAAAAGATGGAATGCGCAATTTAGTATAAAGTATTCCATTTAATAATCCTGCCGTACATCCAATAATCAGAGTTAAGGGGAATGATAATAAACCAAACTTTTCTAAACCAATAATATATACTATAGACACAAGCGACATAATTCCTCCTACAGAAAGATCTATGCCACCACGGAGAATAACAAAACACTGACCTGCTCCTACAGCTAAAAGTATAATAGAGGAATTCAATATCGCTTTAATATTATATAATGATAAAAAATTTTTGTTTCCAATAAAAAAAACGATAACTAAAGCTAAAAGTAGGAATAGTGATGTATATATTGCTGGTAACTCACTTAATAACTTGCCTATTTTCTTTAAGATTAATTCTATTAATAAAATTAAATTTGTCCCTTTTTTTGATTTCAATATATATTTCCCCTTTCATCAATATTCTACTCAATTACCAATTAAACAATATAACTAATTATGTCCGCTGGTGTTGGTTTATTATTTACAGAACAGGTCAGTTCTTTAGTTACGTTCCCATCTTTCATTATTATCATCCTATTACAAAGTCCAATATCTTCTTCTAACCTGTCAGATAACAGTATTATAGCCATTCCCTCCAAGGCAAGAGAGCGAAGTATTTTGTAAAATTCTTCCTTTGCTCCAACATCGACACCTCTAGTTGGATGATTAAGAATCATTATTTTTACGTTTACGGCTAACCATTTTGCTAGTACAACTTTTTGCTGATTACCCCCGCTAAGGTTTTTACAAATTGTTTTTAATGAAGGAGTTAAAATAGAACATTTTTTTATCCAATATAAAGCCTTCTCTTTTTCTGCCTGAGGATCAATTAATCCATTTCTTATAATTTTTTTTAGCATAACCAGTGTGATATTAGACATCACATCCATCTGTAGAGCAAGTCCTTCTTCTCGCCGATTTATAGGAACATAACCAACACCCGCTTTTACCGCATCTTCTGGTTTATTTATTTTTACTTCTTTCCCTTCAATTGAAATAATTCCATTATCTGGTTTCATTATTCCAAAAATACATTTGCATATATCTTCTTTCCCTGATCCGACTACTCCTACAAGACTAAGAATTTCTCCTTTTTTAACCAAGAAACTTATGGGCCTAAAACTGCCCTTCTTTTCCAAACTATTTACCTTTAAAAGAACTTCATCTTTTGGTTCATTTTGTCCTGATTCATTATAATATTCTTTAGATAACCCACGTCCAATCATTAAGTTTTCTACTTGATGAATATTTGTCTCACTAGTCTTTATATTTGCCACATTTTTACCATCCCTAAGAACAACAATTCTATCAGAAAGTTCAAAAATTTCTTCTAATCTATGGGAAATAAAAATTATAGACGTATCATTTTTTATTTCTCTTAGAATATTGAATAATTTTTCAATTTCCTTGGATGTAAGCACTGTTGTCGGCTCATCCAGAATTAGAAGGGGGTTCTCGATATGATAAATATCAGACAACCAAAGCAGACGTGCAACCTCCACCATCTGCTGATAAGCTTGAGAAAGATTATAAACATAAGTTTTGGGATTAATATTTAATCCAACTCTATTTAATTGTTTTTCAGCTTCTTTCATAACTTTAGACATAGATATCAATCCATATCGTTTAAATCTATTCTCATGACCTAAAAACAAGTTCTCCGCTATTGTCAGGTTTGGAATAAGACTTCCCTCTTGAAATACCATTCCTACGCCCATCTGAATAGCCATTCTTGAATCAGATAATTTCACACCTTTTCCATATAACTTCATTTTTCCTGTGTCCATTTTATAAATACCAATTATTATCTTCATTAATGTTGATTTGCCTGCTCCATTTTCTCCAACAAGTCCAACAATCTCATTTTGATGAACATCAAAATTCACATTTTGAAGAGCTTTTACACCTGGAAAGCTTTTGTTAATATTTATCATTTCTAAAATAGAATTAGAATTCACTTATTTCGCCTCCATAATGCCATTAATCAGTTAACTTAATAATCTTATTCTTATGTTTTTATTTACATTCACTAAATCTAATATACATTTATACTAATTATTAAACAAATAATAAACTTAAATTACTTAATTATTCCTATCTTCTCACGATCAATCGTTATAGCAACTGCCCCAATTAATATAACCCCCATTATAGCACCTTGGAAATATGGATTAATTTGCATAAGTACCATTCCATTGTTCAAGCCAATAACTACTAAAGCTCCTATGAAAGCATTTAATGCCCCCCCTATTCCTCCAGTTATTGCTGTCCCGCCAACAATCGTAGCCGTAATTGCCGGAAAAAGGAAACCCTTGCTTAATGTCGGGTTAGCACAATTTAGCCTTGAACATAAAAAAAATGCCGCAATACCATAAAGGCAACCAGCAAGAAGGAAAACACTTATTTTTGTTCTTACCACATTAATTCCAGCTTGTTCAGCTAATGCTTCATTCCCTCCAATAGCATAAATTGATTTCCCTAGGGGCGTACGCCTTTGCATCATTAATAAAATAATACACAAAATTACAGCAATTACAGTTATGTTAGGTATTCCCAGGAATCGACTTCCGTTTGCTAAATCTTGAAACCGGGGATCCAAGAAAGGAATAGTTGCACCTCTACTAAGTATAACAGCTAATCCTTGGGCTACGTAACTCATCCCTAAAGTCGCCATGAAAGAAGGAATTTTTAATTTTGTATTTATTAAGCCATTTATTATGCCGACAATGGAACCTATTATCATAGCTACCGGTAAGACCCAAAATCCTATATCGATATTCGTTTGAGAGTTTTTTACAAGAAACCCACAAACTACAGCTATTAAAGATATAATGCCTTCAACAGATAAATCGATACTTCCTATGAGGATAGGCATAGAAATTCCTAAAGCAATTATTGCTAACACTCCTGATAAATTCAAAATAGTTGTAATGTTTTCCAATGAGAGGAAAATACCATTTGTACCAATTGTAAAAATAATTGTTATTAAAAAAAGAGCTAGTAAAGGTCCAAATACACTATGAGATATAACAAACCGGAAATTCTTTAAAACTCTCTCTTTTACAGATAATCTACCACTGTTTAGTAATTCTTTTTTATAAATCACATCCATATCTCCACTAATATTGTTTTAATTGAATAATTTTTTTATATTCTTCGATATTTTAAAATTATTTTAAAGAATCATCCCTGACCTTTTGGATCAGGGAGGATTCTTTTTAGATAGCATGTTCCAAATCTAAATGGTGTTTATTCAATGCCTCTAAGCCAACGACCCCAGTAATCAGTCCAATCGTACTCAGGAGTACCTTCCAGGTAAGCTTTAATAATTTCATCTATATTGTCAGCATTAATATTAACCATTTTTGCATAAAATTGGCGTTTTTCTTTTGGAAGGGAAGCTACATTTATTTTTCCTTCTTTTGCGGCAAGAGCAATTGATAAGCCTATTCCACCTTGCCATTTTGGATCAGGCAAACAGGTTGCAGATGCTTCTCCTTTAGCAATAGCTCTTAGCATCTCTTCGATACCATCTACACCACAAACTTTTACTTTTCCTGCTAATCCAGCAGCTCTCAAAGCTTCCAATGCACCCATAGCCATATTGTCATTGGCAGCCCATACTCCGTCAACATCCGGATGCGCAACAAGCATGCTTGAAACTTTTTCAAAAGCCTTAGCTCGATCCCAGTCACCAGCTTCATATGCAACCATCTCAACACCAGGATTAGCTTTAAGTGCTAAAGAAAGTCCTTCCCAGCGCTCTATGGCTGCAGCATTGGCTAACATACCTTGAACTGCAATAATTTTCCCTTTATTTGGTGTTTTAAATGTTTTGAATAGCTCTGTGGCTATATACTGTCCAGCAGAAACTCCGTCAAAGGTAATATGACTTACCCAATGAGGATAATCCCAAACTTTTAGATCATCTGGTTTATTCCAAAATGTCACAAAGTAAACACCAGCCTCTTCCAGTGCTTTGGCAATGGGGACACAATTTGGTGATTCATTCGGATCAACACAAAAAACAACATTAGCCCCTGTTTTAGCAACTAAGGCCTTAATATCATTAAACTGCTTCTCACTACTCCCTTCACATGTTTGGATTACATGGGGACACCCTACAGTTGCAGCAAACATGTCTCCGCCAGCTGCCCAATCGGCATGGTATGGATTTTCGAGAGATCTGATTGCAGTACCAAGTGAAGTCTTATCAGCTGCAAAGACTAAAGAAGATACCAAGAATAACCCAATTAGTACTGCTATACTAATATTTAAAATTCTTTTCACAGTAACAACCTCCTTAAATTTTTTTCTTACTATTAATTACTCGCTAGCAACTCTTAATTAACTCTCTTGCTTAACATGCAACTATTTAACAAGTATCATTTATTTCATCATCTATCACCCCCTCACTTAAGTTTTAATGTTCTCACATAAGTCTTTGGAGAAAATCTTTTTTTGCGTGTTTCTAATCCAAATTTTATTAAATGGCCCTTTTGGTTTTCCACCCTAAATAAAATAAAACTTGTCATGGTATTTCCTTCTTTGAGGATAATTTTATTCTTTAATAATATTAACAATATTTTTCGACTTACAATTGTATTATTTATAAGTTTGCATATATGGTTTGTATGGTATAATATCTAATATATTTAATCCTAACCAACCGGCAAACTCTATTAGCTCATTTGTTAAATCACCATAGATCATTGGATAATGATGATCTACCCGGTTAACTATTATTGTATTCATTAGATCAAGCAGGGATATTTCTCCTCCATTTACTTTCAAATTATTTATCCAGCCACTTGACCCATAATATGTTTTTTTATCTTTCATTACATCACCGGTCATTATAAAAAGGTTATCAAAATTATTATCCATTCTAAATACAGTTATCTTCCCGGGTTTAAATGTTAAGTTTGCAACAGTACCATTACCATTCCACTTACCATTTTCATATGAACCAATATTAAAATGTTCATTCCAGCAGACACCATTTTTATTTGCACAACTTTTTGGTGCAACTCCACAGTGCCACATATTTATACTTAAATCATCCTCATCAAGGGCAACCAAATCATTTATAGTAGCCTTCTGGCCGCTCATAGCGTTTAATACTAACATATTTATTGCCCCTGGCACATCGCCTTCGCAGGAAGCGACGATGCCTGATTCATTTAACCAACTCATAGCACTACATACAGCAATACCGTAAATTTCCTGGAATTTAGGCCAACAGCTAATAGCAAGGGCATTATAATTATTTTCTTCAGCAAAATCTTTAAAAGCCAGGTAAATTCGAGATGATTTTTTTAACTCTCCCTCGCTCACTTTTTCTATATCCCAGTTTCCTTCTTCTAAAACCTGTTCTAAATTTTCATTTACTCTTTTCTCGTCTAATTCCTTCGCTTTGCTGACAATATCTTCTACTGTATGCCGACCTTGAATATAGGTGCCAAATCTCTTATCTAAATCCCGCTCATCGAAATACATATTTTCAAACCCATTAGCAATCCCACCGATTAATCCTATCCTGGACTCTCTTACTGTCTTTATGCCTTTCATCGCCTTCAACATGATGCAAAATCTTTTTAGAAACAATTCCGAGTCCGGGTATCCATAAAACCATTTAAAGGGAATATTGTAATTCTTAAAATACTTTTCAATAATTGCACCATACATATTTAGACCACAAAATGAATTTAATTGTAAAACACCTTCTTTGGTAGGCTCAGGTATCGACCATAAACCAAGATAACTATTCACCTTTGCCAATGGTAAAATTACCCTGCCAAATCCTAGGCTGGCATTAAATACCATTGTAAAGTCAACATTTTTATCTTCAAATTGTTTTCTGGCATTTCTTCCATCTTGTTCTGATTCTAGCGGTCTATTTACAGTTACTAATTCAAAATTCATTTTATCCTTCAGTTCTTCCATGGATTTAATAATTTTTTTATAAATTCCCCGGTCATCCCCAGGCATATTTGGATGAACTACCGAAGTTAGCCCAACAATTACCTTAAAACCTTTCATATATAAATCTTCCTTTTTATTTTAATACCTTAACAATATCTTTAAATCCTTACCTTTTTTTAATAAGTCAATAGCATCAATAATTTTAGTAATAGGAAACTCGGATGTGATAAAGTCTTTGTAATTAACCTTATCCTCTTTAATCCACTTAACAAGAGGTTTTTGGGCAGCAATTTCCCTTGGTCTCGTAGGCCATTGATGGATTAATAGATTAAAATTATAAGGACCTGTACTTTTATTGAGGCAAATAGCTGGTTTATCAATTACACCATAGACACAAATAGAACCAGCCATTTTTATTAAAGAAACTGCGGCATTAATAATATTTTCATTGCCAACAGCGTCTATAACGGCATCTAACTTATTCCCTAAATAGATTGGAAGGTTCTTCAATTTGGTTTCACCGGGAACAAAAACCTTATTTGCCCCCATCTTTAGAGCCATCTTTCTTTTTGCTTCTATAGGATCAACAACTCCAATAAACTTTATTCCTAGATTTTTCAAAAACTTTACAAAACTCAATCCTACGGGGCCAGCTCCAAAGATAAGTATATTATTCATTTCATCATTATTTATTATATTAAAATCACTGAGGCCTGCATAAACTTCTCTCCAAGTACAGAGTAGCACTGCTGATTCAATGGGAATCGATTGGGTAACTTTGCTTTGAATCTCATAAACCTCCGCCCAGCCGTGTTCTTTATTGTTAGTTCCATCCTCAACCATCGCCCTGTGATCCGCAGCTAAGTTATATTCTGAAAATCCACCCCACCCACTGCTATAATCAGGGTCAGGAGGATTTAACATCAATCCACCAATCAGTCTATCTCCTTTTTTAAAATTCTTTACCTTCTCTCCAACAGATACTACTTTACCTACTGATTCATGCCCCAGAATAAGCGGATATTTATCAATTCCAGGAAAATGCCCTTCAATCAATTTTCTATCTGTAGCATTACAAAGAGTAGATACCTCTGTTTTTATTTTTACCTCATATTGTTTTGCTTCTGGTTCAGGTATTTCAACTAATTCAACCTTGCCAGGCCACTTAACAGCAACAGCGAACATTAAAAATCCTCCCTTTATTATTCACTTGCATAATAAACTATTATGATTAATCCACCCCTAAAACAATTAGGAAGTCGATCCAAATATAAATTTCTAGCAACTGTCGTACGATTAATAAAATCCTTCTTTACTTATATAGCTCAACCTGAACCTTTCCTTTATCTCCTCTGAAATGCGATTCAAAATAATCCATTATTATATTCTCTTTAGTATAAGTTATATTCTTCATTAGGTGTACTGGTGCACCTTCTTTTATATTTAAAAGCTCCGAATCATACTTTGACGCTACAATGGCCTCCAACGTAGCCCTCGCTTTATAAGCAATTAATCCATACTTTTCAGCAAGAGTTTGATAAAGTGATTTATCTGTTAAATCTTCATTTATTAAATCAGGACATAATTTATATGGTATATGGTTTGTAACATGTACAATAGGCTCATTCTCAATATATCTAACACGCAAAATATATATAATTTTTTTATTTTTTTCAATATTTAAATTTTTTGCTATCGCCTTACTTGCAGGTTTAATTTCCTGTTTCAGAATCTTTGTTCTCATTGTATAGCCTTTTCCAACCATATCATCGTAAAAGGTGGTTAATTTCTGAATAAACCCGTAATTTATCTTAGGTTCGCATACAAATGTTCCTCTTCCCTTATCCCTATAAAGCAACCCCTCTCCAACAAGCTCTTTAATTGCCTGTCTAACAGTCATTCTACTAATCTGGTATATTTCGCTTAATTTATTTTCTGATGTAATTCTTTCCCCAATCTTTAATTCCCCAATTTCAATTTTCTCACGAATGATTTCCTTCAATTGATAATATACAGGAATTGGAATATCTTTGTTGATTTCTTTAAAATTCATTATAAATCCTCCGTATAGTCTTATAGTTGTATATACATCTACACATACTTTATCAATCATCTTTCTAAATGTCAAGGAAAATGTTGAATTTTTTTCCTCTAATCTTTCTCTAACTACCCCACTAAAGTTTACACTAACAAAAAACCAATTGAAAGTTCAATATTTTAATATAATTTCTTGCAAATCCGTCTATTTGCAAAGGTAAATATGCAAGTAAAGAAGAGAATACGGAAGATAAAGAGAGAGAAAAAGAGATATGATGACTAATAATTGGGAATTTCGCGAACCACGAAAAATAAGAGCTTATTTAAGCGTGTTTTAAGCACCTATTTTAAAGTGGCTGGTATGATTCATTAAGTTAGGATAAATACGCCTCGTATACGCCAAATACGGAGCTTTTTTTAAAAATGCTAAAACCCTTATGTTCCAACGGTTTCATTGATTTTTAGCAAAATCAACCCGTAATTCATTGATTGTCTGCTTGATTTCCTTGATTTCAGCAGTAATACTATGGGAAAATTCCTTTTGATTCTTCACGATTTCGTTAATAAAAAACTCTAATTTCCATACTAAATACACAGAAAGCACCAGGGGAAAGCCGTTATTTGCTATTAGTTTTAGTACATATTCAATATCCAATTCACCTATTTCCTTTCCAAGTGTGCTTTGGTCCGGGCCTAATATCAAGATGTAAGAAATTTTTATCTTCATAAAAGCCAATACCTTTAAATCCAATTTCACGAGCATAAATGAGAAGATCATAAAGTAAATAATCTTTTACATGAATATCTACCGCCATACCCAGGAGATGATAAGAACCGGGAGCTCCCCCGACCTTATGATTTTCCTCCGGACATCGATAACCTGAATTAATGTATATCGGTCTATTTATCACCCTTCTTAGATGGTTCAGTCTGGCCAAAAGGTCCGGAGACAGCATAACCCGCTTACAGCAGGGGCACTCAAACTCATATAAAGAAAAATATTCAGCTATTTTTATATCATTAATTATATCCATAATTTATTTATATCTTAAAGTCCTGCCATTTCTCACTGTA
>Ga0209834_10002313_pt1 | contig 10202 bp, 11 predicted proteins | sample Mar14236cmmetaG_FD_184134 | JGI IMG/M metagenome (GOLD analysis project Ga0209834, IMG submission 184134) | Marine hydrothermal vent microbial communities from Guaymas Basin, Gulf of California to study Microbial Dark Matter (Phase II) - Marker... ...
TCTCTCTCAGCTATCCATTTTACGTCACTGCAACACTCTATGTGACGGCCACTCTGATATTTTACTTCTTCTTTGCAAAGTATAACAAGGTTTAAGCGTTTCGACAATTTTATAGGTACTGTCAGGATAAGTTAGGGGAGTGTTAGCTCATGAGGCTTGTGATTGAGTTTATGGTGAATGATGTGAGAGTTGGTTAGGAGGAATTATGAGTGATGCCTAAGGGTTAGTTAAAAGTTTCAAAAAAAGGTACAAGTGGGCGTAGGAATTCCCGCTTTAGTGAGGTTAAATCCCACATAGGATGGAAGATAATGTTAATAGTTGTAACTTTAGATTAAATAGATACTGTTAGCATAATTTTTCCATTTGAGCACTTCACAATCCAAACAAATATGAAGTATAGGTGAAAGAATGAGAGGATTGAATAAAGGAGAATTGAGAGGAGAAAAAGGGGGGAAAAGTATTAAGAAAAACTTTCTCCTAAATTTTTCTTTGATTTTTACAGCTGTTTTATAAACGTCTCCGCTTTTTCTGGAATCCTTATTCTGACGTATGAAGGATCCACTCCTAAGAAGTCTGCTCCATTCACAGCTAAAATCCCCTTCTGGAGCAGGTAGCTATAGGTATCAAGGCCCTTTTTGCCAGCGAGCAAGATTGGGACACTCATCTCAGTTTTTGCAACCTTGAAGCCCGCTTCCTTCAAGTGACCCACCATCTTTTTCTTTTCCTCCGAAATTTTCCTTATACTCTCTTTAAGAAACTCTGGGTGCTCTAGAACTTTTACTGCTATTCTCTCGGCTAGGGTACTAACTTGGAATGGTAGATTTACCTTAGAGTACAACTCTCTGAGCTCTTCCCCCTTTATTACAACATAGCCGATCCTCAAGTTTGCCAATCCTAACCCCTTCGAGAATGACTTCACAACTATGAGGTTTTGATAGTCTAGATTTATTGCAGAGTTCTCTTTATCCATAAAGTCTCCATAGGCTTCATCAACGAGCACGATAACGTCTTTGCTTGCGGCTTTCCTTACTATCTCCTCAATAATGTCCAACGGAATCACTTGGCCAGTAGGATTGTTCGGGTTGTCTATGTAAACAAGTACGTGTTCCTCTGTTATCTTTTCCATAAGCTCCTCTGGAATGAACTCGAAGTCTTTCTCTTCTTTAAGTGCCACGTATTCGTAGATTCCACCCATAAGCTTAACTTCAGTTATGTACTCTTGGAACTGTGGAACGTAGCCCAGCACGCGAGAGCCTTCAGATATTGCGAACTTGTTTATCTTTTCGAGGCATCCAATTGAGCCGGAGCTTATGAATACTTCGTCTTTGCTAAAAGCGTCTCCCCAATACTCAACAAGGCTTTCCCTTAAGAGATCATTATATGGAGAGGGATAGTTTGAGAGATCAAAACTCTCTAGTTCTATTTCTTTTAAGATTTCTTCAGGAAATCCAAAGGGATTTGTGCCAAGAGAGCAATCTAAGAGATTCTTGGGGGTACTCTCTTTGACGTAACTCTTTTTCTCAAACTCGAAGAGACTCTTTCTAAATTTTCTTTTAAAGCTCATTTGTATCACTCCAAAATAAAAAATAGAGTTAGGTTATTTGCTTGGTTCTTCCTCCTGCAGCGATTTTAAATAATGCGCGTAGTCAGCTAAAGCCTTCATGACCTTTGCGGCCTTCTCGATGGACAGGTATACTGGAACACCGTTTTCCTCAAAAACCTTGACATTGCTAAACTCCTTCCCAAATACGTTAACAGCAACTAAAGGTTTTTTATATTTTTTAACAAGATCCGCTATTTCCTTAGCTGTGGAATCTTCCCTTGGTATTATGAATGGCAAATCCGAGATCCTCCCGAAGTTCCCATACCCCAAGAGCATCAGCATGTCAAAGTCCTCCTCCTTCAGGAGAAGCTCTACGGCAACCTTAAATGGCTCCGGCTCTACAAGTGCCACGAGATCCATGGGGTTTCTTCTGTTCCAGAAGGGTGGGAGAATTTCATCCATCTTTCTTATCACATGCTCTGGTAAAGGAGGGAGCTTAAGCCCCAAGCTTTCAAGAGCATCAGAAGCCTCCACACACCACCCCCCGCCAGCGGATACAACCCCTACTCTATCGCCCTTTGGCAGCGGAAGGTTTGCAAATGCCCGAGCTATGTTAAACATGTCATCAAACTCATAAACCCTGATAACTCCATATTTCTTGAACACCACATCATAAAGCTCATCTCTTCCCACCATGGCTGCGGTGTGCGATGATGCCGCCTTGGCACCGCTTGAGGTGCGCCCCAGCTTCATGACGACCAAAGGTTTCTTTGAGGTATAATATTCAAGCGCCCTCATGAACTTTCTACCATCTTTAACACCCTCTATGTATGCTATGGTAACCTTTGTAGTATCATCATCGGCCAGATACATTAGGTAATCACTCAACTCTAAATCAGCCTGATTGCCCACGGATATTGCCGCGCTAAACCCTATGCCCCTCATGGTTGCCCAGTACATCATAGTGCCTGCAAAAGCGCCCGACTGTGATATAAACGCTATGTTCCCGGGTTTAGGCGCTATTGTGGTGAATGCCGGGTCAAATTTACTCTTGGCAACGAATAATCCCATGCAGTTAGGGCCCACAATCCTGATGTTGCCCTTCTTGGCAATTCTTACCACTTCCTTTTCAAGCTCCCTACCTTCGGGCCCTATTTCACTGAATCCTGCAGTAATCACAACCGCTACCTTAACTCCTTTTTCTACGCATGCTTTCATAACACGCGGAACAATTTTTGCTGGCACGGCAATGATGGCTACATCCACATCACCAGGCACATTTCTAATATCTGGATAGCACTTCAATCCCAAAAGATTGTCTGCCTTTGGATTTACCGGATACACTTTACCCTCGAATCCATAGTTTATTATATTCTTCAGGATTACGTGTCCCCATGCCTTCCGGTTTCTGCTGGCACCGATAACCGCAACACTCCGGGGCTCGAACAGATATTTCAGGTGCTCTATATCGAACTCACTCACATTGCATCCCCCAGATTACCACATAATCTTGCCGTCAAGTTCAAGGAGCTTCTCCCACCTTTTGTTGATGAACTTCTGAATCATAGCAATATCTTCATCGTTTAAGTGTCTGAACCTACCCTGAAGCTTGATGTATTCAGCTACGGGTTTCAGCTTACGGGGCTTAAGGTTCAATTTAAATGTACCGTGATCGACTTCCAAGAGTGGCCACACACCGGTTAGTGTAGCCAATCTCCCTATCTCGACCGTTTTGCTCTCGGGGAACCTCCATCCAGTGGGGCATGGTGATTGTATATGTATGTAAGCCAATCCTTCAGCCTTTTCCACGACCTTCATAGCTTTCTTTATCTTGCTCTCAAAGTCACGCAGGAACGATGGAGACGCTGTGGCTATGTAAGGGATCCTATGTGCAATCATTATGGATATCATGTCCTTGGGTTCCTCCTTCTTTCCATGCCACTTAACTCCCGCAGGTGTTGTTGTCGTCCAGGCATTTAATGGCGTGGTGCCGCTTCTTTGAATACCCGTGTTCATGTATGCTTCATTGTCGTAATTAATCCATATTATCGGCTCATTGCTCTCGGCAGCTGAAGATAGAGATTGCAGTCCTATGTCAGCGGTACAGCCATCCCCGGCTATGACCGTAACATAAACCTTCTTGCCTCTATACTTGTATGCCCTCCGAAGACCTCTGGCATAAGCTGCAGCCGCCGCATAATTAGCCAGGACATAAGGGACACCCATCCAACTGCTGGGGAAGTGCATCGCCAGAGAAGCTGAAACGCAATTGGGAGGAAATACGAGCACTGAATTTTTACCTAGGATTTTTAGCATATGTCTCATAGCCAAGGTAGCACCGCACCCGGCACAAAGCTGAGACCCTGGGCAGTATATAGCATCACTGAATTTCACTGAGGGGTTTTCTATCTTTATGGGGTGTTCTACATACATGGTCTCCCTCACGTTCTCCTTATTCAGCGTATTTGTTAGTTTGTTCACCATGCTCTCAAAGTCCCTTATTGAAACATCGCCTCCGCCCATTCCGGCTATGAAATTGATTATGTTGGGTCTATTCTTAAGTTCATATAGGGTTGCAGCAACCTCAGCACCTAGGGGATCCATTGAAGTTCCATGACTTATCGCTCTATTGACAACCCCTATAGCTTTAACACCATTCTTTTCAACTATTCTAAGTATTTCCTCGGAAGGAAATGGCCTGAAAAATCTCATCCTTACCAATCCTACTTTAACTCCTTCGCCACGCAGTCTATCAACGGCTCTCTTAGCTGCTGTTGACATAGAGCCCATGGTTATAAGCAACAATTCTGCACCATCCGTATTATACTCCTCAACAAGCCCGTGAGTATCTCTCTCAAATCTTTCGCTGAACTCTCTTGTGACTTCACAGATGACATCCTTCGTCCTCTGCATGGCATTCTCAAATATTTTCCTATATGTGGTGTGCAAACTTACAGGCAGTGAAGGATACACATAACTTTCAGACTCTGTTGGATCGGTTGTGTGCTTGTATATCTTTCTTGGAGGTAAGTACTCATCCACTTCGTCTTGATCAGGTATGTCCACGGGCTCTGAAGAGTGGGACAGGTGAAAACCATCCAAGCACACCATCCCGGGTAGCAACACCCTTTCATCCTCAGTGATCCTGTACATTTGAATTACACCATCAAGAGCCTCCTGACAGCTCTCAGCATAGAATTGAATCCATCCTAAATCCCTTGTGGGCATGGAGTCTGAGTAATCGCTTGCCACGCTCCAGTACCACCCCAGTGTTCTATTGGCTACTGCCATTACAAGAGGTGCTCTGTATGCAGGTGCCTGAGCAACAACTTCGAAAGCATAACCAAGCCCTTGGGCACACGTGGCAGTAAAACCTCTCGCACCGCCTATTGTGGCAGCAAGTGCTGCGGCTATTGCCGAGTGCTCCCCCTCGGGATATATGTATTCGGCATCCAGCTCTCCGTTGGCGATGAATTCAGCAAGATACTCAACTATAGGTGTTTGAGGTGTTATTGGATATGCCGAAATTACTTGAACTCTGGAGAGTTTAGCTCCATATGCCACTGCTTTATTGCCTGAAAGTAAATCAAGTTTGCCCATCAATTACACCTCCCTAACCATTTTGATTGCATTCACGGGACATTCATTGGCACAGATAGCACACCCTTTACAGAACTTATAATCTATTATAGGGCCCTTCTCAGATTCTTTAATAACACCCTCGGGACAGTATTGAACACATACCCAGCATTTTATGCAGGCTTCATACTTGATAACTGGCTTTACGACCCTCCAGTGAGCCACTGGCTCAGAGCCAATTTCTTTTGTAGAAATAGTAATAATCTCGGCGTATTCTCCTCTATTCTCCATCTTCTAACACCTCAACCGTGATATTCTCATACCCTGCCTTCAAACACTTTAAATAATCTTCCCAAGCGTCCTTGGGAAATCTGGCTTTAACAGCCTTTACAGCGGAGTCGAATGTTATAAGGTTTGTAACTCTGGCAAGAGCGCCCAACATAACTATGTTTGGTATTGGAACTCCCATATACTTCATTGCAATTTCCGTGGCATCTATTGTGGCAATGATACTAAGCTTAACATCCAGCTCCAGCTCTTCTAAGAGCTCGTCAGGAGTTTTGGTTGAGTTCTGAATATATATGCCTTCTTCTCTGATTCCTCTAGTTACCTCTGGCATCACCTTATGAAGCTGCGGGTCAAGCACCACGACGTATTTAGGATTATAAACCATACTCCGTGTAATTTTATCTTCTTCGCCTATGACCACGAAAGCTGTGACAGGAGCTCCACGCCGGGCTATTCCAAACCACGGGAAACTTCTGGCAAAATTTCCTTCATATAGTGCAGCCCGAGCAATTAACTCAGAATAGAAAACAACTCCTTGACCACCTCTACCATGAAGCCTTATTTCTTCCAAACTTTCCTCAATCCTACTATTAGACACCAATATCACCCCCAGAAAGATTAAACAAGGTTTTTATTTTTCAAAATTTTTTCTATTCTGTCCATAGCCTCTTCAAGCTTTTCATATGCTGTGGCGTAGCTTATTCTTATGTAGCCTTCTCCAGCTTTCCCGAAAGCACTCCCTGGAATCACAACAACCTTTGCTTCTTTAATCATTAACTCACTGAATTCTTTGCTTGTTAAGCCTGTGTTCTTGATGCGTGGGAAGATGTAAAACGCTCCTTTTGGTTTAATCGTGGGAAGCCCCATCTCATTCAAACGCTTCCATACGAGACTTCTTCTCCTATCATACTCTTTACGCATTTCCTCAACTGCCTTCCAGCTCCTCTCATCCTTTAAAGCCTTAGCCGCCGCATACTGGGTGAACGTCGCCGGGCAGGTTGAATCGTACATTTGAAAACGAGTCATCCTCTCAATTACCCATTCTGGTGCCGCAACAAACCCCAAACGCCAGCCAGTCATTGCAAAAGTTTTTGAAAAACTGTTTATGGTTATCACCCTATCGAACATTCCGTTAAGAGAGGCAATACTGTGGCTCTTGACTCCATCATACACAAAATACTCGTAAACTTCATCACTGAACACTATTAAATCATGCTCTATTGCAAAATCCGCAATTTCCTCAAGATCTTTTTTTGTCAAAACTGCTCCAGTAGGATTATTCGGGCTGTTTATGATGAGAGCGCGCGTTTTCTCAGTAACATGCTTCTCAAGATCATCCACACTCAACCGGAATTCATTCTCCTCGTGGGTGGGCACTTCCACGGGTTTTCCTCCTGCGAGAATTACTGAGGGAGCATAACTAACAAACGCGGGTGAAGGTATGAGAACTTCCTCATCACCCTTTAAAAATGTTGCAAAACCCATTAAAAAACCTGGATTCCCCCCAACAGTTATCATGATTTGACTCTTTGGATCAACTTCGATGCCATTGTCTTTCTTCAGCTTTTCCGCTATTGCTTCTCTAAGCTCCCTAATCCCGGCATTGGGACCGTAATGTGTCAATCCCTTGTCCAGCGCTTCTTTAGCGTACTCCTTAATGTGTTCAGGGGTGTCAAAGTCGGGTTCTCCAATTCCCAGTGATATTACCCCTTCAATTCCTTGAGCAAGATCAAAAAGCTTCCTAATTCCAGAAACACTCACTAGCTCTAACCTATCACTCAACGCCATCCATAACACCTCCTAGTTGCTCCAAAAAAATTAAAATCAAGAGCTAGCTTCCGCTTTTGAAAGCCTGTAGAGACCCCATGCTAGTGGGCCATAAATTATTAGTATAACAAACAATCCTACTATGTAAGCTGTGCCCATCTTATCACCCCAGTATGAATTGGGAGACGTATACTATTATTACCACTATTGGATACACATATTTGGCCCATGGCTTCCATATTGCCGGAAATTCTATTAGAGCGCCTTTTCTAAGTTCTTCGTATGCTTTGTCAATTCCAAGCTTAATTAATGCTAATGCTGCAATTAACGCTCCTAATGGGCCTAGATAGACTGTTGAAATATTTATTATCCAATCAAAGTACGTGGGATTTATAGCACCAGGGGCTCCTATCACAAAGGCTAAGAGACCAAAGAGAATTGTAGCATTTCTTCTGTTCATGTTAAGATGTGTAGTTGCGGCTTGTACATTAGTCTCAAGCATTGCGACCGTTGAAGAAATAGCAGCGAAGAGTATCAACAGAAAGAATATTACTGCAAAGATTATCCCTCCAGGCATTTTTTGGAATACCATTGGTAAGGTCACAAAGACCAATCCAGGGCCTGCTGTTGGCTCAAGACTAAACGCAAATACTGCCGGGAAGACTACGAATCCTGCCGTTACAGCGACTGCGGTGTCTCCAAATGCTGTAACTATAGCAGATAGTGGTATGTCTTGATCTTTCTTTATGTAACTTCCATAAACCACGTTTGACATTCCCAAACAGCTCAATGAGAAAAACATCTGCGAAAGCGCTATCATCCACGTTTTTCCACTTAAGATTTTGCTCCAATCTGGTAAGAGGTAGAACTCAAGACCTGCATAGGAGTTTGGCAACGTTACACTTCTTATGGCGAGTATAATTAGCATCACGAATAGTCCCGGCATCATAATCTTACATGCTCTCTCAATACCTTTCTGAACCCCCATTATTACTATTCCTATTGTTATTACTATAGCAATAAACTGCCACACTACAGCTTCTGTACTAAAGGAGATACTACCGAAGAAAGGACCAGGATCTACACCAAGTAACTTTCCTGTCAATGCTGTAACAAAATATTTAAGTGCCCATCCGACTACAACAGAGTAAAATGCAAATATCATCAGCATCATTACATTTACGAAAATTCCTAGGTATTTTCCTCCTGGTAAAGTTTTGCCGTATGCCTCTATTGGTCCTCCTGCTGTCCTTCCAAGGGTAAATTCCACGGTTAATGCTACAACTCCAATAAGGAAAAGCAAGATTAAATACGGTACTAAGAACGCTGCTCCACCGTAAAGCCCTGCTCTCATTGGAAACATCCAGATGTTTCCCAAACCTACAGCACTCCCCATAGCTGCTGCAACAAAACCTACTCTACTTTTCCAAGTTTCTTCAGGCAAGAAAACCACCCCAAGACATTTATTAGGTTGGTTCATTTACATGTTGTGATTAAAAGGTTTTAAAGTTTGCCCTAGTTCAAGTTAAAGTTTGCCCTAGCTAAAGGTAAACTTTGCCTAGCTCAAGGCGTGTTTCTAACCTCCCCTCACCTTAAGGGATCCAGTGTGTAATTCTCATCAGGTTGTTAGAATTATTGAGTTTAAGTTTTTTAAGGCGTGGTCCATATCCATTTATATTATGAGGCTCCAATCCTTTTGGTGTTGTTTTGGGGAAATGGCCAGCAGAATAGTGGCTCGGGCTTGGAGCGACGTCCGTGCGTGGGCTCAGAATCACAGAGAGTGGAAGATCCGATGTGGGAAAATTGAAATCCCCTACAATAAAATAGCAAGGGCTCTGGATGTTCATCCCGTCACTATCTCCCAAACCATAAAAATAATTTTACTTTTTTCTTTTCAACCCCTGCCCTTTAGGATGGGGAGGAGGTCAGAACAAACCGGCTCTTCAGTCCTTCCACAATCTCCCAATTGACTCAGGGACGTTTCCGAAGTGAGGAGAAGTATAGTAAAAGCTTTCCTTCTTGTAAATCATTCCAACTCTTTGGAGTGTTTTCAAAATAAGACTGTACTGAGATTTATAGACGTTGAATAAGTTGAATCCCTCTTCGGTTAGGCCCAACTCCAGGGCCTTCTTGATGATCTTCTCCTGTAACTTTGTCCTGGAGACTACTCTCATTTCTTCATTAGTTTAGATCCTTGAAAATCCGGTGTTCAACATTGAAATCTTTTTACTAAAAAGAGTAGTAAATGGTTTACATGAGTATACAAGTGGATCATCAAGAAGATCCTGAAGTGAAAAAGTTTAATCATATCCTCAATATAAGGTTTTGCCCCAATAGAACGTGAACTATGGAAATAGACAAACAAAAAATAATGGTGGTAATGTTTTTAGGCCCCATCCATGCTTATATTACAGGCCTTGGATTCCAAACATTAAGTAACTCTTGAACCCTACTCCCCAAAACTCCAAGAATTCTGAACTTATGAGTATTTTCTATGGGGATCATAATCACCCAAGGTCCTAAGTAACTACCATTAAGCTCTTTGATAACCCTGCCTTTTCCGTCTCTCCCCTTTAAGGCAAACTGAAACTTGGTTTTATTGTTACCGTCTAGTCTAGATAGATTCAGGGTAAAGAGGGCGTAACTTTCCCCATTCATGAGTTCATGAATCGGCCTTCCCTTGGTGAGTGAAAAACCCTCTATGAGGATTCCAGGGGTGGTCAAGTAATTTGGATCAAAAAGATTCTCCAAGTTGATAGCCTTAACGTCTAATTTCTCGTGAGGAAACCCCAAGTCCAAGAGTTTTTCCTTAAATTCAAAGGCTAGATCAAATCTTTCCCCTTCTTTGGCCCCTTTTAATATAAGCATGAAGTCAAAATCGTTAGGCTTTTCCTTGCCCTTTATGGTAGATCCATAGAGGATCACATCAAAGACTTTCCTATGTTTCTTCTTAAATTTCTTGGCTGTTTTCATGAGTTTATCCAATTCTATCGGTAAGCTTGAGAATGGCATTCCTCAACTCCTC
>Ga0209834_10002314_pt1 | contig 10200 bp, 9 predicted proteins | sample Mar14236cmmetaG_FD_184134 | JGI IMG/M metagenome (GOLD analysis project Ga0209834, IMG submission 184134) | Marine hydrothermal vent microbial communities from Guaymas Basin, Gulf of California to study Microbial Dark Matter (Phase II) - Marker... ...
GAAATGGGCGCAAAGAATGGCGTATTCCCTGTTGATGAGATCACAAAAAAATGGCTGAAAGAGCATAATGTTGAGGAGTATCATGCAGTTTGGGCTGATGATGATGCAGTGTATGAAAAGGAATATTTTTATGATTTGAATGAGATAACTCCGCAGGTTGCTTTTCCTCATACTGTTGATAATGTGAAGGATATTTCTGAAGCAGAAGGAATCAAAGTTGATCAGTGTTTTATCGGCACATGCACGAACGGCAGGTTGGAAGATCTTCATGCTGCTGCTGCGATCCTTAACGGAAGAACAGTTCATCCTTCAACCAGATTGTTAGTACTTCCTGCATCACGAGAAGTGTATCAGCAAGCAACAGATGACGGTACTTTGAGCATTCTCAACAGAGCTGGTGCGGTGATACTTCCTACCGGATGTGGTCCGTGCCTTGGCGCTCATCAGGGTGTGATGGCAGATAATGAAGTGACCATTTCGACTGCGAACCGCAACTTTAAAGGTAGAATGGGTAATAAGACCGCAGAAATATATCTTGCTTCTCCGGAAACAGTTGCTGCGTCTGCGCTCAAAGGCGTGATCACTGACCCGAGAAAAATTTAGAGTGGACATTTTTGGGAAAAATGTAAATTCTATAAAATAAATATGATTGATAACAGGTACAGATCATGACCAAAGAGCAGAAATTTTATTATGCACCGAAGGATATATTTGTGGGAGCAAAGATTGAGGGTGAATCCGGTTATATCAATCTAATGTTGACCAAGTCACTGTAATATGAAAGAATCTCATATAATTGAATTAAAACCTTCCTGGCGAGAGGATTATCTCAAATGGATTTGTGCATTTGCCAATACAGATGGGGGCAGGTTGATTCTTGGTTATGATGATAATGGTCATCCCGTTGGAGTTAAAAATGTCGGAAAAATACTTGAAGATCTACCAAATAAATTTCGAGATATTTTAGGAATCATCCCTAAAGTTAAATTGGAAAATGAAAAGGGCAAAGATATAGTAATAATCGAGGTTGAACATTCTTATGCACCAATATCCTATCGTGGCAGGTTTTATATTAGGAGCGGAAGCACCACACAGGAATTAAAAGGCAGAGAATTGACTAGCTTTTTAATTTCAAAATCAGGAAAGAATTGGGATGAGTATGACGAAGAAAGAGCAACTATTGAAGACATTAATGTTGATACTATAGAAAAGTTCAAGCAGATAGCAATAAAAAGACTACCCTTTGTAAAAGACGAGAAAGAGCCAGCAAAATTGCTTGAGAAGTTGAATCTTATTCAAAATGGAAAACCGAAAAGGGCTGGAATTTTACTTTTTGGGAAAGATCCAAAACGCTTTTGGACAAGTGCGTATATAAAAGTTGGTAAATTTTTAACCGAGACAGATGTCGTTAGTTCCGATGAAGTGGAAGGAAATCTTTTTGAACAGGTAGAAAAAGTCATGGAATTATTGAGAACAAAATATCTTTTCTCACAGATTACATTTGAAGGGATATACAGAAAAGAGGAACTTGAATATCCCGAAGAAGCATTAAGAGAAGCAATAATCAATGCGATTATTCATAGAGATTATATCGGAGCACATACACAGTTAAAGGTATATACTGATAGAATTATATTGTGGAACGATGGAAGTTTGCCAGGGGGTATTAAGATAGAGGATTTAAAGAAAAACCATCATTCTAAACCAAGAAATGAATTATTAGCGGATGTATTTTTTAAGGCAGGATTGATAGAGGCATGGGGTCGAGGTACGATTAAAATCTCTGAAGAGTGCAGGAAAGCAGGATTGCCCGAAGCTGAATTCATTGAGGAGTTTGGTGGATTTTCTGTATATTTTTATAAAGATATTTATACTGAGGGAAATTTGAGTAAGATGGATTTGAACGAAAGGCAGATAAAGGCAATCAAATATATAAAAGAGAAAGGTAAGATAACAAACACGGAATATCAAAAAATTAGTAATATTAAAAAAAGGCAGACAACAGATGATTTAAAAGAATTGGTTCAAAAGGAACTTGTTAAACGCATTGGAGTAACAGGGAAAGGGACATACTATATATTAAGGGGCACCAAAGGGGCAAAAGGGGCACCAAAGGGGTATTAAAGGGGCAAAAGTATAAAATAAAAATGGAAATAAATTTGATATGTTTGATTGGTGTTTTTTTAGTTAGTTGGATGAGACATTTGACGAGATATATTTCCTTTATTATTATAGTAAAAATTCGTGATTATAGATTATTGAAAATAAGTGATGCTAAATTTACTTATAAGAAGACGCTGCAATGTCAGTAGTATGTAGTTTAGCTTAGTTGATTAATATTAAAATATCTGAGGTTTCTATGGAATTGAAAGAAAAAGTATCAAAAGAATTAGAAAAAATTCGTCCCGCACTGAAAGGCGACGGTGGAGATGTGAAATTAATTGATGTTTCCGACGATGGTGAGGTCAAGGTCGAACTTCAAGGGGCATGCAGGGGATGTCCTTTTGCGCAGATGACGCTGAAGTACAGCATTGAAAAGCAGCTCAAAGATAAAATACCTGAAGTGAAAAAGGTAACAGCGGTTTGAGCGTGAAAGCAAAAACTCCATTTAAAAAGATCGCCGGTTACTCGATTCTTGGGCTCGGTATTATAGGATTATTCACTCCCTTTTTACAGGGAATCCTTTTGATCGCAGTAGGGCTGGGATTGATTGATAATAAAAAGTTAAACGAACTTGTCGATAAGTTAAAAAAGAAGTATTTTCCCAAACTCAAAATGAAAAAGAAAGTTTCTGAAGACTGTTCGGGAGAGGAAGAAAGTTAAACGGATTCTTCCTGCTGAGGGAGAATTTTAACCAACACCTTCTCTATTTTTTTAGCGGTAACCTGCTTAATAGTGAACTCATAATTCTTAATTATTAATGTTTCATTGTATCGTGGAATACGCTCAAACTTTTCAATAAGCATTCCTGCGAGGGTTTCATAATCACCTTCATCAAGATCAATATTATAATCTTCAATTAAGCGCTCGATCTCAACCTCACCGTTAACGAGAAGGGTTGTGTCATTCAATTTGTTGATATCATTTTCCTGGGCATCATATTCGTCCTCGATCTCCCCGACAAGCTCCTCAAGGAGGTCTTCTACAGAAATAATACCCGCAGTACCGCCGTATTCATCCACCACCACTGCGATAGGGGTTTTTTTCTGCTGCATCTTTTTAAGCAGGGTAGTTGCTTTCATTATCTCGGGTACAAAATAAGCATCCCGGATAAATTTTTCTGCATTTAATGAAAGGTCTTTTACTTCCAGAAGATCGTGAATGATAAGCATGCCGTCGATATGATCGATATCTACTGAATAAACAGGGAAACGGGTAAACCCGACTTCCTTAACTAAATTGATAACTTCCCGGATAGGAGTATCTGCTTTGACGCCAACAATATTGGTTCGAGGGATCATAATATTTTTCACTGTCAGATCACGGAAGTCCAGCACTTCTTCAATAAGGTCGTGTTCATCCTTCTTAACCTGACCAGCTTTTTCAGCTTCTCCAAGAAGATAAGAAAGGTCATCTTTGGTGAAGAGGTGAGTGCTGCTTTTTTTGTTGATTTTAAATAGTCTAAAGAATGCATTATTGATCTTGCTCAGCACCCAGATAAGCGGATGAAATAAGAATGAGAAGAATCGTATCAGAAAGAACATTTTTGGAATTGAGGTGTTGCAGGTATTTCTGATCAGTATTTTAGGAATGATCTCAGCGAATAAAAGAAGTCCGCCGGCAAGAAGCAGTGCTGCAAGGGTTTCAGACATAACATCCAATTTGATCATGAAGGCAGTGAAGACAGATGAAACAATGATCAGCGATATATTATTACCAATAAGGGTAGTGCCCAGCACTTTATCAGGGTTTGTTATGAAATCGTAAAGACGTTTTTTACTCTTGCTTTTAGCAGCTTCGTGTTTCAACCGGTGCTTATCAAGGGATACAAGACCGATCTCACTGCCGGAAAAAAAGGCAGACCCAATAAAAAATATTGCGACAATAATAATGCTGATCATTTATGTTTTAATCAAAAATGATGTTAATCATTATTTAACATCTCTTCCTGCATGGCAATATGCAGAGCGTCGATGAGTTCGTCAATATTTCCATCCATAAATGATTCTAAATTATGAGAAGTATAATTGATCCTATGATCAGTAATACGTGATTGAGGGTAATTATAGGTGCGAATTTTTGCGCTTCTATCCCCTGTGCCGACCATTAATCTGCGTTGCTTTGCAATGGATTGTTGCTGTTTCTGAATTTCCAGGTCAAGCAATCGGGAGCGGAGCACTTTCATCGCTTTGTTTTTATTTTTCAGTTGTGATTTCTCATCCTGACAGGTTACGACAGTGCCTGTAGGAATATGGGTAATCCGCACGGCCGAATCTGTCGTATTGACACTTTGTCCACCGGGACCTGATGAGCGGTACACATCGACCTTCAGATCATTCTCATCAATATCAAAATCGATCTCTTCTGCCTCGGGCAATACAACCACAGAAGCAGCAGAAGTGTGTATTCTTCCTGAGGATTCCGTTTCAGGAACACGCTGGACTCGATGTACTCCGCTTTCAAATTTTAGAGTGCCATAGGCATTTTTCCCCAGCACTTCAAAGGAAATTTCCTTCAAACCGCCCATGCCTGTGGGATTGGAATTAATGATGTCGATCTTCCATCCTTTATTCTCAATGAAATGAGTGTACATCCTGTAAAGGTCGGATGCAAAAAGAGCTGCTTCCTCACCACCAGTACCTGCCCGTATTTCCATGATAGCTTTTTTTTCATCATTTTCATCTTTCGGAATGAGCATTGTTTTCAGTTTGTGTGTAAGGTTTTCGACAATACTTTCCAGATTTGTATTTTCTTCTTCTATGAGAAAGACAAGCTCATCTTCGTCTTCATGCTTCAGTGATTTTTTGTTCTCTTCCAGGGCTTCGATGTTAGTTTGAAGTTCCTTTGCGTATTGCAGTATTTCTGAAATTTCCTTGTAACGCGCAGAAATTTGCTTATATCGATCAAGCTGAGTAATGATCTTCGGATCAGCAAGCTGCTTTTCCAGTTTGGAATATTCCTGCTTAAGCTCTTCAACTTTATTCAGAAGATTTGTCATCGCTCAAAATTTCAACGTTTGGATGCTTTATTGGCATATTGAGTGCTGCGTGTAATGCACAGATCGCAACCTCGAGCTGCTGATTATCGGGCTCTTGTGTTGTAATTCTCTGCAAAGCCAGTCCTGGAGCGGAAAATGCTCGCACCAACCAGTGATTGATATTTTTTCCGGAATATCTCAAAATTTCATAAGAAATTCCCGAAACAAAAGGGAGCAGCAGTAAATGCAGAACTATTCGAATTCCAAGAGGAATTGCATGTCCAAGTATGAGTGCAAGGATCGTATCAAAAATTGAGAACACAAGTATTGCAATGACCATTACGATCAGCATGAAACTGGTGCCGCAGCGGGGATGAAAGGTTCTGTACTGCTTGGTGTCATCGATAGTAAAATCGGGGTTTCCCTCATAGGCAAAAACAGATTTATGTTCTGCACCGTGATATTGGAATAATCGGCGAACATCCTTGAGGAAGCTGATGAGATAAATATACACTACAAAGAAAACGATTCTGATACATCCGGCAATCAGGTTGAAGAGGATGCTTGTTTTCTCAATATTTATCCAGTAAGCAATGCGGTAGGGAAGAAATACAAAGAGAAGAAAGGCAAGTCCGAAAGCAAAAATATAGGAGAATACAGTATAAAGTTTATCAAGAAAGATGTTATTCTTCTTTTTGTTCGGCTTATCCTCTTCCTCATCCTTTATTGCTTCTTCAGCAGAAAAATTTAGTGTTTTGATGCCGATGGAGAGCATTTCAATAAGAGAGACAAATCCTCGTATGAGAGGCAGTCTAAAAAATTTATTTGTCTTGGTCTTGGATATGAACTCATCTTTTTTCAGAACGATGTGTCCGTCCTTTTTTCGTAGAGCAGTGGCAATATGCTGAGGTCCGCGCATCATCACGCCCTCAATAACTGCCTGTCCGCCCACAGCTATTTCCGGTTTTTTTTTCATAAGCTATTTATTTTTGATATAAGTGTTCTACTGAATCTTTAAGTAAGGTGTGTTCAAGGTTTGTAAAACTCCCCTTTGGAGAAATGCTATTGTTCTTTTTCTTCTTTTTTTGTCTCGAATTTGCTGTATTTTTTTCTGAATTTTTCGATACGTCCTGCGCTATCCACTAATTTCTTTTTGCCTGTATAAAAGGGATGGCATTCCGAGCAGATCTCCACGTGGATTTCCGGCAGGGTATCTCTGGTCTCAAAAGTGTTTCCGCAGGCGCATTTCACAACACATTTTTGATACTTTGGATGAATATCTTTTTTCATATATATGAACTCCGTTTATTACATTTTGTATTGTTGCACAATTTATGACCTCGTTTTGCAGTGTCAAATTTTATAAAGCTGCTTTTATAGTGTGTCATCATAACTCGGATAAACCGGAAAAGATTTAACCACGAAATAACACGAAATAACACGAATGAAAAAGTTGATTAAAAAACTATAACCATGTAAATACTCTCTATAAAAGATTTCTAAGAGATTAATGAAATTATTTTGCCGAAATATGGCAGAATTATAGAATTAAGTGACTATTTTTATCTATGACAAACATAAAAAAAAGACCACTTTCTGAGTGGGAGACACCTTCTACAATTGTTAAAGAAATTGTATTTCAAATTAATTTTATCTCATCCCCACAAATGTAATCAAAGTAAAACTTTTCAAAAAATCGCGTCCCCAAATGTCCCGAAAGCTTTAGGAAGGAACGAGAATTTTTTTGAAACGGTAGTAGCTTTTAAAAATATTTCTCTTTTTCCTTTGCGTTCTTTGCCTGCCAAGCCGAAGCGTTGCGAAGGCTGGCGTCTTTGCGAGAATCTTTATTTCCAAGACAACTTGCTTGTAAGTTTTATTTTTTAAGTGCCTACAGTCCGATTTTTTCAAGGAATGCGAGTGCTCTTTGCAGATGAGTGCCATTCCAATATATTTTTCCGCAACGGATGCATTGATGGAAGTGCTCTTGTGTATTAAACACATACTCTGGCACGAGTCTCTCTACATATTCCTTTTCAATAGAAGTAGTTACATTATTGCAAAGGGGACATCGGGAGAATGCTTTCTTTCTTTGAAGAGGATACTGCTCATTGACCCTGAGAAGCTGCTGTTCAAGAGCGTTGGCTTTTAGAAAGAGAATAGGAACTGGAAAAGGATGTTTAAGAAAATAGTGATTTCTCGTGACAATAATGCGGTCATCACCCTGAGCAATGCTAAGAAGGGTTGCCGGTCGTATTTTATTTCTATAAAAAGTATCATAACCCAGAAGACGGAGCCACTTTGCAAGTCTACCAAGCATTTTATCAACTGCGAATTTTGGAGTGAAATTCATAATACAATATAACAGCATAATGATAAAAAAGTTGTCAAACAATTGTTATGTGGGTATTTTTTCACCTAAATAGGAAATATATGAAAAAGAGGATTTTGCTTCTCTCGATGCCCAACTACACAGTGGGATTCTATAAAGGGATGCGTGTTCCTTCGCTGGGGCTTTCATCTTTATCAGGGAATCTGGATTCATCCTTTGTGGAGAGAGTTATAATTGCAGATCTTTTAATGGTTCAGCACAATATTAAGAACTATATTATCAAATTGTTGAAGAGATTTCACCCTCATATTCTTGGATTGACCTGCATGAGCTTTCAATATGAAACAGCAGTACAGATCGCGAAAATAGTGAAACAGTTCAAAAAAGAAATTGTCATTGTTTTTGGCGGTTACCATCCAACTTTAGCTTATGGGCTCATCTCAGAATCTAAGGAAAAGAAATATATTGATTATCTCGTTCGATGTGAGGGAGAGGTTGCATTTAACAGGTTGATAAAAGCACTGTCCAATAATGATGATGTTACAAAAATTTCAAACCTTTCCTTTAAAGAAAAAGGGAATTTTGTCCATAATCCCGGGCAGACAATTCTCGATCTTGAAAACATAAAACTACCTGATCGATCCTCAAGAATAACAAAGCACTATTCAATTTTTGGTAAAAAAGCCGATGTTGTCGAAACGTCACGGGGCTGTACAATGAGCTGCGATTTCTGTTGTATGCCCCAGATGTACGGAAGAACTTTCCGTAAGTATCCGATCGAGCTTGTTATCGAGGATATAAAACTGGCTTCGCAAAATGGAGTAAAGGCACTGTTTTTTATTGATGATAATATCTTTGTTGATCCTGCTCATCTTGAAGAGTTGTGCGAACAAATTATTAAAAACGGCTTGAATCACATCGATTATACTATTCAGGCAAGCGTGGCAGGCATTGCGCGGGATCCAAAACTTATCGAACTCATGGCACGGGCTGGATTTAAAATAGTATTTCTCGGAATTGAAAATATAAAAAAAGCAAATGTGCAGTTTCTCTCAAAAGACAAACGTGTGCTCGACCAGACGAGTGTAGCAATAGAGTTATTACACAAACATAAGCTCATAGTGGTCGGAGGATTTATTCTTGGCAATCCTGAAGATGATGCACAGATTCTTTGGGAGCACTTTGATTTTGCCAAAAAAAATCAGCTCGATATACCCCTCTTCATGCTACTGACTCCATTCTTAAAAACCGGCATTCGTGAAAAAATAATACGCGAAGGACTACTTGCAAATCCTGATGATTTTTCTTATTATGATCTTTCTCATGCAAATATTCGGACAAAACACCTTTCGCCCTTTGAACTGAATTTTCTTAAAAACAAAATGTATGGAGCGTACAATACATTCCCGATGCTGAAGAATAATCTGCTGCACAAACATTATCCCTGGCTCTTTTTCAAGCTGCTCCTTGATGAACTCCCACGAACAGCGATGAATGTTATACGAAAATTTGCATACGAAAATTACGAGTTTCAAAATTATAAAGCAGGAAGAATAAGGGAGATGAAAAGGATGGGTAGGTGGCTGCTCGATAAGAAAGATTTTATCAAGAATGAACTGACCGGGCATATTAATTAGTTGACAATTAAATCATAATTGAGGAGTTACATTTCTTCAGCAGAGAGGAGAATATCATGAAAATATTTAGATGGTTTATTTTGTTTTCTTTAATTGCTTTTGTGTCCTGTGAAAGCTGGATTCATGAATATAAGATTGGCGTTATATACAATCTCGAAGGTTCGCAATCCTCACTTGATATACCATCTGCAAAAGGTGCCGAGCTTGCTGCTGAACTGATAAACTCACAAGATGGAATTAACGGCAGAAAACTGACGCTTATTCTCTATGACGGAAAATCCGATCCATCAGTGATAAAAAAAGCTACTCGAAAACTCATATTTGAAGATAAAGTTTCTGTCATTATTGGCTTCAACGATACTGATATGGTGCTGGCTTCTGCTCCGATCGCAGCAGAAAATGAGGTGATCTTTATTACTTCCGGTGCGACATCTCCAAAATTACCAGAACAGGTTCCCGCGTATTTATTTCTTTCGTGTTTCGGTGATAATGTACAGGCGGCAGTGCTTGCAGAATATTCGTATGAACGGCATGGTTTGAGCTCATGCTATGTTTTGACTGATGAGAATATGGATTTCACAAAATTGCTATCCCGTTACTTTATGGAGCGATATACAGAATTGGGAGGGAAAATCCTAAAAGAATCATTTTTTAAAGGAGGAGAACAGGATTATTCGGATTTTGTAGTTGAGATACAAAAAATTAATCCTCAACCGAAAATGCTATTCGTGTCTGCTGGTCCGGATGATGTGGGGAATATTATTGCACAATTTCGTGCAGCAAACATCACCCAACCGATCTTCGGTGGAGATAGTTATGATACCCCCTTGCTGCTGGAAACAGCAGGTGCAACCACGGATGAAGTCTATTATACAACGCATTTTTTAGTTGAAGAATATACCGATAATATATATTTCACTACTACCCCGACAAATGACCAAGAGGTTGCCCAAGAACCAATAATAAAATATATCACATCTTATAAGGACAAATACGGCACAATTCCCGTCAGCTCATTTGCAGCGCTTGGATACGATGCGGTTATGCTCGTTGCAGATATGTACAGGAGAGCATCAGGCACGAAACCTGAGGAGCTT
>Ga0209834_10002317_pt1 | contig 10196 bp, 9 predicted proteins | sample Mar14236cmmetaG_FD_184134 | JGI IMG/M metagenome (GOLD analysis project Ga0209834, IMG submission 184134) | Marine hydrothermal vent microbial communities from Guaymas Basin, Gulf of California to study Microbial Dark Matter (Phase II) - Marker... ...
ACCCCGGGTGGCTGCGGTCATGCCGGAAAAGCCGGCGAACATGGATAATAGGGCCCCCGTCACAAAGGCGATGGCCGTCTTCCAGGCAATTCCCCAACCTAAGAGAATAAACACGACGCCGATAAAGATAACAAGAACAGAATACTCCTTCCTCAAAAAGGCCATGGCGCCCGTATGAATGGCATCCTCAAGCTCCTGCATCAGAGGTGTCCCGTTCGGCTGTTTCTTCACATAGTTGTAGAGCAGCCAGGCTATGATAAGACTCAGAATCCCTATGAAGGGCGCGTATACGGTTAATCCCTGCATCAGTTTTTTTCCTCCTTAGTCTGTTAGATTCTGGCAATTGATCTGATTCATTGCCGATTCAACCCCTTCTAAAACAAATAGTTCACAAGCGTTAACGGCCACCCGGATGGCCTTTTCCGCGGGCCCCCTCTCGTCGGCATAAAAGGGCGCAAGTACATAATCTTCCACGGGTTCTCCGTAGCGGGGATGGCCAATACCGACCTTGACCCGGGAAAATTCGCTGTGCCCCAGATGTCGGATAATGGACGAAACGCCTTTATGCCCACCCGCACCCCGGGCCCTGACCACCTTTACCCTGCCCAGGGGAAGATCCAGGTCGTCATGAACCACCAGAATCCTGCCCGTATCCAGGTCGTAGTAGTCGGAACAGGCCCTGACCGCTTCGCCGCTCCTGTTCATGTAGGTCTGGGGACAGAGAAGTATAATAGGTCTTCCCTGGAGCTCGGTCCGGAGGCACTTTGAGCTGAAAAGGCGCCTCTTCAGAACCACCCCCATCTCCCTGCACCACAGGTCTATAACCCTGAACCCCACGTTATGTCTTGTTTTTTCATATCCCGATCCGGGATTGCCGAGGCCCACAATCAGACGCAAGTTCTTGTCTACTGTTCACCCCCTTTCTTTGCTTCTTTTGACTCTTCGGCGCTTTCCTCTCCTGAGGCCGCCGTAACTTCCTCAAGGCCTTCTTCAGGCTCCTCTTCATCGCCAGCCATCCCGCCGCCCGGCGCCGAGACCACGGCCACGGTCAGGTGGCCCTCTTCAGCGCAGGAGATCCCTTCGGGAAGCTCAATGTCCCGGATATGAACGGCCTCCCCTATCTCCAGGCCAGCCACATCGATCTCCAAAGAGTCTATGATCCTGTCCGGGAGGCAGGAGACTGTCAACTCTCTCCGGATGGTCTGAAGAAACCCGCCTTCTGTGACACCGGCGGGCGTATTTATCAGGCGGATGGGGATATCCACGGTAATCTCCTTGTCCATGGAGATCTCGTAGAAGTCCGCGTGGATGTATGTTCCGCTCACAGGGTCAACCATGAGGTCCTTAAGCATGGCCTTTCTGGTCTCTTCTCCCTGATCGGACTTGACCTTAAGGTCGAGAACCATGTTTTCTCCCTTTCCCTGTTTGATAACGCGGGTAAGTTCGGGATAATCCACCGCCAGCATCATCGGCTCGGTGCGAGGCCCGTAGAAGATAGCCGGTAACTGGTTGTCTCGTCGTAGTTTTCGTGCCGCCCCCTTTCCGCTGTCATGTCTGAGGCGGGCGGTTATTGCCAATGGACGCATTTGATTCCTCCGGATTTAATTAAATTTTTCACAAATGAAAAACGCCTGCTTTTTCAGGCGTTTTTCAGGTTCTAAACAAATAAGGTGCTCACTGAATGAGAGCTGTGGCTCCTCTTGATGGTCTCCCCCAGGAGTTCTGCTATGGATAGGACCACGGTCTTTGGGCAGGCCCTTGCCTTTTCATTGAGGGGAATGGTGTTGGTTACGATCAGCCGGTCGATGGGGGAGGCGTCGATCCTTTCCACTGCCGGCCCGGACAGGACGGCGTGAGTGCAGCAGGCATGGATCTTCCGGGCGCCCCTTTCCAAGAGGGCGGCCGCTGCCTGGGTCAGGGTGCCCGCCGTATCCACCATATCGTCCAGGATGATGGCGGTCTTGCCCTTCACTTCACCGATTATGTTCATGGCCTGTGAGATATTGGGGGCCTCGCGTCTCTTATCAATGATGGCCAGAGATGCGGAAAGACGTTTTGCAAAGGCCCGGGCCCTCTCCACCCCTCCTGCGTCAGGAGAAATGATAACCAGGTCGTCCTGGAGGTTTCCCTGGATATACTTGAGCAGGATGGGAGCTGCAAAGATGTTGTCAACGGGGATGTTGAAATAACCCTGAATCTGTCCTGCGTGCAGATCCATGGAAACGACCCGGTTCGCCCCTGCCACGGTGATCAGATCGGCCACCAGTTTGGCACTGATGGGCACCCTCGGTTTTACCTTTCGGTCCTGCCGCGCATAGCCATAGTAGGGTATCACCGCGGTAATCCGGTCGGCGGACGCCCTTCTCATGGCGTCCATTATGATCAGGAGTTCCATAAGGTTGTTGTTCACAGGGGTGGAGGTGGACTGGACTATAAACACGTCCCGCCCTCTGATGTTCTCACCTATCTCTACCCTGGTCTCCCCGTCGCTGAAGGTCTTGGCCAGGATCTTGCCCTGTTCGATACCAAGGTATTCACATACCTCACGGGTCAGGGCCGGGTTGGATGTGCCGCCGAAAAGTTTTATCTCCTGGTTCAAAGCAGATCCTCAAACTGAAGTTCTAAGTGAGCCAAGCCTGTTACGGCGCTCAACGGTTATCCCCGCAAGACGGGGCTGCCCCTTTGGCTGGGGTGGGAGGATTCGAACCTCCGAATGCGGGCTCCAAAGGCCCGTGTCTTACCACTTGACGACACCCCAGTACAGAGGTCGTAAGTCGGAAGTCAGGCGTCGGAAGATGACAAATTTTCTGCACCCCTGTCTTCCCTTCGGCCAGGTTGTTAGGGCAGGCCCTCTGCCAGAAAAACATCCCCCGTGTCCAGGGTCTTCATACGTGTCTTGGCCTCTCTCGCCCTCTCTTCTGACTCAAAGAGGCCGAATACACTGGGGCCGCTGCCAGACATGAGCGCCCCCCCGGCCCCTGAATCGATCAGGGCCCTTTTTACCGCCCCTATAACGGGGAACCTGGCCATTGTAAGTGCCTCCAGATCGTTATCCAGGATATGGCCAGGGGCAAAGGAGCTTTTCTTTAAATTGGCAATTATAAACTGATATTCATCCCTTGTCAACTCTAATTGCTCGGTCTCCCCAATGGGGGGCCAGTTAAGGTTCCCATATACCCAGGCCGTTGAAACCCTCACCGGCGGGGTTACAATAACATACCACAGCCTGGGCCATTCTTCAATAGGTTCCAGGATTTCTCCGATCCCCTTGGCTATGCACGGCCCATCCTTGAGAAAAAAGGGCACATCCGTGCCAAGGTCTAAGGCCAGGGCTGCCAGTTCCTTTTTGGTGAGGGGATCTGAGTATATACGGTTGAGGGCCTTGAGTACGCACGCCGCATCGCTGCTGCCGCCCCCCAGGCCCGCGGCCACCGGGATATCTTTTTTGAGCCCGATTGAAAGCCCCTGTTCGATCCCGGTACTGGAAAAAAAGGAGTCGGCCGCCCTGTAGGCGAGGTTTTCTCTGTCAGCGGGGACTGAAAGGCCCTCACACCATAGGGTGATCAGGTTGTGATCGGTACCACGGAGTTCGATGCGGTCATAGAGGCCCACGGGTACCATTATGGAGACCAGGTTATGGTACCCGTCGGGCCTGCGGCCCGTTATCTTCAGCCGGATATTGATCTTGGCGGGGGCGAGGTGGGTTGATGATTGGTGATCGATGGTTGGTGATCGGGAAAGCAAGGCTTCTTCCTTGATTGAAAACGACAGATGCCGGTCCGCAAGCGCTTCTTACAGCACAAGGAACCACGGTGAGAATATCTGTGAACGGTTGTTCGGGAACCGGTCGGCAATCATCAGTTATCGTTGGACGATCCAGAGACCGTCAACGTCAGATACAGGGTGGAGTTCCCCCGCCTTATGAGGAAAAGAACGGTGTCGCCCCTCTTGTAGCGACCTGTTTTTCCGAGGAAATCGGCCAGGTCTCTGACAGGGGCCTGGTCTATCTCTAATACAACATCTCCAGGTCTCAGGCCCGCTTCTCCGGCAGGGGAATTGCGGTCAACCTCTACGATAACCAGACCGGTGGTCTGGGACAGGCCGAACTCCTTTGCAAGCTGCGGCGTTATCTCGTCCACCTTCATGCCGAACCTTTGTCCAGTACCACTACTCTCCTGAGGCCCCTTCTCATCCTCCTTCAGTTCCCCTATCTTAGCCTTAAATACCAGGTTCCTCCCCTTTCTCACAACCTCCACCGGCACGGTGGCGCCAACAGGGGTCGATGCCACCATATAGGGCAGGTCCTTCATTTCATCGATCTGTGTTCCGTTGAACGATACAATGACATCCCCCCTCTTGATCCCGGCCTTTTCCGCCGGGCCACCGGGTGTGACGTCCGCCACCAGGGCCCCTTTGGTATCCCGCAGGTTGAGTTTGGCCTTAAGCTCAGGGGTGATTTTCTGGATCATCACCCCTAACCAGCCCCTGATCACCTTACCCGCCTTGAGCTGAGCTAAAATCTGTTTCGCCATATTGATGGGGATGGCGAATCCGATGCCTATACTCCCTCCAGAGCGGGAAAAGATAGCGGTGTTGATGCCGATCACCTCTCCGGCGCTGTTCAGGAGGGGGCCCCCGCTGTTACCAGGGTTGATGGAGGCATCGGTCTGGATGAAGTTCTCGTAGGGTCCGGCCCCGATATGCCTGTACTTGGCGCTGACAATCCCTGCTGTTACAGTGTTGTCAAGGCCAAAGGGGTTTCCCATGGCAATGACCCAGTCGCCCACCTCAAGTTCATCCGAATCGCCCATGGGGAGCGGCGTTAGGGGTTTATCCGTATCTATCTGTATGAGCGCCAGATCGGTTTTTGGGTCACGACCGGTTACCTTTGCGCTGAAACTTGCCCCGCCTGCCAGTTTAACGGTGATCTCATCGGCCTTTTCCACGACGTGGTTGTTGGTCAGGATGTAACCGTGCTCATCAATGATAAAGCCGGACCCCAGATTCCTCTGTTTGAACCCCTTGGGCATCCGGTCACCGAAGAACCGGTCAAAAAAATCCCTCAGCGGGTCCTCCCCGGAGGGGCCTTGAAAACCGAAGGGGTGGGACAGGGGTCCCTTCACGGTCATCACGGTGCTGATGTTTACAACAGAGGGCCTCGCCTTCTTGACCAGTTGGGAAAAGGAACCCGGCGCCCCGGGCAGAAGCGGGCTTGTCTGGGCCACGGCGCCCGGGCCCCCGAAGATAAGAGAGGCAAATGCGAAAACCGCAGCAACAGAGAAAAGCGTCCATCCCATGGGGCGGAGTCTCCTCCGCCAGGGGGCTACGCATGAAGAATGTTCCATAAAAAAAACCTCGTCATAAAACATATGGATATTAGCGTTCACCAAGACCGAAGGCAGTTAGTCTTTCTGGTCCGCTCAAGTCTGTCTACTCGTCCAGAAAACCTGCAGCCTAAACAGCTACATTACTACCAGCCTACCCTGCCTTTACAAAGCGCCACCTCAGGTCGGTGAGCACATTCTCAATAAACAGTTTCTCATCTTCGGTGAGATTTCCCTCGGTCTTCTCCTTGAGCATGGCAATGGTATCTATGGTATGTTTGGCAAGGCCCAGGTCCTTCTTTTTTTTCCCTGTGACGGGGTCTGGGATCTCTCCGAAGTGAAGAAAGGCCGTGGAACTCAGGCTCAAGATGAGAGAGGAGAAGTTCACCTCGGGCAGGGGAGGGGCCTTGACCTCCTCCCGAGGAGGGACCTGTTCTCCTTTCTCCTCCACCTTCTCCCCTTCGGGCTCCTCTGCCTTGGGTTTACCCTTGTCATCGAAGGCCCGCCTGTCCTTTATCACAAAGCCTTTTTCTTCCTCTGACATGGCAATGCTCCTAATATACAAAAATTACGGATTACAGGGATTCGCGGATCGAATCAATATGTTCCTCAATCCCTCAATCCCTCAATTCCTCGATTCCACCTACAGCTCAATCCTCCATGCGGAAAACACGTCTTTCAGGGAACGGATCTCCTCAAGGATTTCATCACTGACAATGGATCCGGTTGTTATGAGAATAACGTTCTGCCTCTTCTCCGCCTCCTCACCCACGTGCATGCGGCCTATGTTGATATCATGGGCTGCCAGGACAGATGTGACCCGTCCTATCACCCCCGGGGTGTTCCTGTTGCGGATCAGGAGGATATGCCCCTCGGGAATCGCCTCGAGGTAGAAATCGTTAATCCGGAGAATCCTGGGCAGATTCCTGCCAAAGATGGTGCCCGACACTATGTTTTCACCTTCCAGGGTCTTTACCGTGAGCTTGACAAGGCTGGCAAAATCCTTGGATGATGCCCTCTTTGATTCCACCACTTCGATCCCCCTGTCAGCGGCGATATGGGGGGCGTTCACAAAATTCACATCATGTTTGAGGATGGGGGTCAAAAGCCCCTTGAGCATGGCCGTGGTCAGGGGGGTAACGTCGTGCTCAACTATGGCCCCGGAGTAAAGGACTTCCACCCCTGTCAGGGCGCTGTCGGCCAGTTGGGCCTGGAGAGAACCCATCCTCTCCAAGAGGGTAACGTAGGGCCGCAGGATCGTCATCAGTTCAGGGCTGATACTCGGTACGTTGACTGCGTTTTTCACCGTTCCATGAAAGAGATAGGATATTATCTGCCGGGCCACATCCTTTGCCACATTATCCTGGGCCTCTTTTGTGGATGCCCCCAGATGCGGGGTACAGATGAAGTTGGGTAGTTCCATGAGCCGGATCTTCCCAGGGGGTTCGGTCTCGAACACGTCAAGGGCAGCCCCGCCCAGGTGCCCGGATTTGAGGGCCTCGTACAGATCATCCTCGTTTACGATCCCGCCTCGGGCGCAGTTTATAAGCATTGCGCCTCTTTTCATCCGTGCCATAAGGTCCCTGTTGATCATATTGGCGGTCTCTTCTGTCCGGGGGGCGTGGATGGTAATGTAGTCGGCCCGCTCAAGGAGGGTCTCAAGGGAGACCGGCTCAAGGTCGAGCCTCTCGATATTCTGGGGTTTGATATAGGGGTCATAGACGATGACCCGCATCTTCATTCCCCTGGCCCTGTCCGCCACTATCCGGCCGATATGTCCCACACCTATAAGTCCCAGCGTCTTGTTGAAAAGCTCCCGGCCCTTGAGCCTCCCCTTCTCCCATTTACCCTCTCTGAGTGATGCCGTGGCCTGGGGGATGTTCCTGGAAAGGGCCATGATCATGGCCATGGTATGCTCGGCAGTAGTTATGGTGTTTGCGTCAGGGGTGTTCATGACCACTATGCCGCGCTTGCTCGCCGTTGCTATGTCCACGTTGTCCAGACCGATTCCGGCCCTGGCAATGACCTTAAGGCGGTCCGCTTTTTCGATCACATCGGCGGTGACCCTGGTGGCGCTCCTTATCACGAGCCCATGGTAGGGGCCGATCACCTGTATCAGCTCCTCTGTTGAAAGGCCGGTATTAACGTCAGCGTCAATACCGGGTGTTTCCCGGAAGATATCGAGTCCCACCTGGGAGAGGGGATCGCTTATTAGGACTTTCATTCAGTCGTCTCCTGACAAATCGCCCTGTGTTGTTACCTGGTAAGGGCGGGATTTGGAAGCTCAAGATCAGGGCCCAAGGATAAGGCGCCCGCACCGATCAGCCATCCATTCTCGCCTCGTCAGCTTTATGCGCCGTAGTGTAACAACAGCCCCCCCTGGTGTCAAGGCCCGTAAAGGCTGTTTTGTCCTTGACTTCCCCAATGAATTGGTGTAAAAGCCCATGGACAACCGTAATTAGCCAGATGGGAGACTGGATTTTTCGGCATCAGCCTGAAAATGGACGGGAAAATGGCCTTCAGGTCAGAAAATCCTTGACATCTCTCTCATAACTTGATAAAAGCCTAATAAGGCTTGAGTATAGTAGTTTAAGATCTTATATTTCGTGTCAGATCTTAGGCCTGTTGTGTGTTTTATTAAACATAAACATCTTAATTTTATAGAAAGGAGGCGATAAATCTTTTAGTTTTGTTTAAGAGTTTATTGAGCTTGAGTGACAGAAAGTCTAACCCAAAACAAGATTCTTTATTTTAGGAGGAGAGAGTAATGAAGAAACTATTTGTAATTGGTATGGCAGCCCTGCTGCTTGTCGCGTTTTCAATGCCTGCCATGGCAAAGGTAAAGGTCGGTGGTATTGTATTTACTGATTTCTACTACATCGACAGAGATCTGGACAATATGGGTGGCACTGATTCTTACCAAAACACAAGACTCGAATTGCCTATCATTACACGTCTATATGCCCGGTGGACCAATGAAGACAACGTGGGGATGTACATCGAGCTTGGACTTGGTAAGGGGGGAAAAGGGATAGGCGCCCACGATGGTAACGGTGATGTGCCATACCTCAGGCATGCGTACGGCTGGTGGGACGTGAGCCCGGCGATTCAGATATTGGCCGGTCACACTACCACCCCCTTCTCACCCCTCAACCCCTCGCAGTTATTGGGAACAAATTCAGGGTCCCTCAACATTATTGGTGTCGGTTACGGCGACTTCTACTCCGGCCGTTTTCCCCAGGTGCGCGGTACCTTCAGATTCGGCAAGATGGGAAGGTTTGAGGTCGCTCTGGTGACCCCGAACGACGGGCAAGCTGAAAATGGTGGAGGGCCTGCTGCGGGTCAACTCAACACCAAGCTCCCGAGGATTGACATTGGAGTACCCCTTTACTTCGGCCCGGTCAGCATCTACCCCGGTTTCCTCTACCAGCACCAGAGCTTTGATAATCTTCCCCCAGGCCAGGAAGATAACCTGGACACCATTATCGGGTCCTTAGGTGCCAAGGCAGGGTTTGGTCCCTTTGGCATTGCCGCCGAATTTAACTATGGTCAGAATTGGGCCAACACACGCAGCCTCATCGGTGTCGGTACCTTTAATAATAACGCCGTTAACCTGGCTGGTGCCCAGCTCGACAAAAACGGTAGGGTTGAGGATGCAGAGACCTACAGCTTCTGGATAGATGTCTCCTATAAATTTGGTCCGATCACCCCCCATGTGATGTACGGTTCGATGAAATCCAAAATAGACAACCTCGCCGTGGGGAGTGCGAAAGAGTCCAAGACCCAGATGTACGGTATCAGCGTCCCGATCGATCTGGCCAAGGGCTTCAGGGTAAGACCAGAATTGATGTGGTATGACAACGGAGATACCAAACTCGAAGGTGGCGGTAGTTTTGAAAACGGCAAGTACGCCATCTACGGTGTGCAGTTCCAGATCACGTTCTAAGTTAGTAGATAATAAATTTTAGCCAAGGGTCGTTTCCTTATCGGCCCATGTTGAATCAAAAAAGCCCCCTTCCTGAATTTGGCAAGGAAGGGGGCTTTTTTTCTGAGGCGTGATGCCTCTTATTCGGATCTTACAGCCCGTATATAATAGTACCTTGGATCTAACTTACAGATTGGAGTATCAACGATTGAAAGGCCGTTTAGTTCAATCATTTCTCTGAAACTCTCCACACTGGATCGCAGAGAATTTTCCTGAATCAGCAATGTTCCGTCCTGCTCTAAGTATTTGCCGACATCTTTATAAAACCGCCTGTGAAGAGCCCAGTCTTTGTCCAAAAATATTATTTCAGGGCTTCTTTTCTTAGTGCAAACACGGCTGAAATGTGGGGGATTCCCTACTACCAAACTCCATTTTTCAGAAGAAGGGATCTTTTTGAGGTTATCGGACAAATAGAGCGTGACCTTGCTTTCGAGGCTGTTTAATCGTACTGTTTTTGAGCATGCCTGAATGGCCAGTGGATTTATGTCTGCAAGGCACAGTGTTTTACAAAGGCCATGTGCCAGGAGAGAAAAGCCGATAAAACCCGGCCCCGAGCACCACTCAAATATTCTTTCTTGAGGAGGAAAATTTCTTCGTATAAAATCAATATAATCTTGACCAAAAGCAGCTCCTCCACCGTCTAATTCTTTTGTGTAATAAACCTTAATCCCCTCAAATTCGACATAATCGGTTAATTGTACCATAACATTTTTCCTGTTTTGGGCTGCTATAGGCTTCCAGATAAAGATTTTCGACCTGTGCGGTTACACTTCAGCAATTGTGGATATGGGATCTATCCCGTCCGTGGGGGCCTCTTTTCCAAAGGACGCAAAACCCTATCTCATTGCACAGGGACGGCAGCATGCGCTTGAAATAAGCTACGGGAA
>Ga0209834_10002318_pt1 | contig 10192 bp, 8 predicted proteins | sample Mar14236cmmetaG_FD_184134 | JGI IMG/M metagenome (GOLD analysis project Ga0209834, IMG submission 184134) | Marine hydrothermal vent microbial communities from Guaymas Basin, Gulf of California to study Microbial Dark Matter (Phase II) - Marker... ...
GGAGATCTGCCCGGCCTACGGCGAGACCGCCTACCGCATCGGTTTCTGGGGGGACGAGGTGGAGCGGATCACCGAGATCGATCCCCTCACCGGCGAGGTCCTGGCCGAACTGGACGAGGTCCAGATCTTCCCCGCCAAGCACTTCATCACCCCGGAGGAGAAGCGGGAGAAGGCGCTGGCGGACATCGAGGCGGAGTTGGAGCAGCGGCTGGCGGAACTGCGGGCCCAGGGGAAACTCCTGGAGGCCCAGCGGCTGGAGCAGCGCACCCGGTACGACATCGAGATGATCCGCGAGGTGGGGTACTGCGCCGGGATCGAGAACTACTCCCGCCACCTCCAGCAGCGCCCGCCCGGCTCGCCTCCCTGGACCCTGATGGACTACTTCCCGGCCGATTACCTGCTCATCGTGGACGAGTCCCATATGACCATCCCCCAGATCCGGGGGATGTACCACGGCGACCGAAGCCGGAAGGAGACGCTGGTCGAGTACGGCTTCCGACTCCCCTCCGCGCTGGACAACCGTCCGCTCACCTTCGAGGAGTTCGAGGCCCGCGTCAATCAGGTCATCTACACCTCCGCCACCCCCGGCCCCTACGAACTGGAAAAGAGCCAACAGGTGGTGCAGCAGATCATCCGCCCCACCGGCATCGTGGACCCCCAGGTCATCGTCAAGCCGGTGAAAGGGCAGGTGGACGATCTCGTGGGACAGATCAACGAGCGAGTGGGGCGGGGCGAGCGTGTGCTGGTCACCACGCTGACCAAGCGCATGGCCGAGGATCTGGCTGACTACTTACGCGAATTGGACATCAAGGTACACTACCTGCACAGCGAGGTCCATACCATTGAGCGGGTGGAGATTTTACGCGACCTGCGGCTAGGGGCATACGACGTGGTGGTGGGGATCAACCTGCTGCGGGAGGGGCTAGACCTGCCGGAGGTCAGCCTGGTCGCCATCCTCGACGCCGACAAGGAGGGTTTCCTGCGCTCCGACACGGCCCTCATCCAGACGATGGGCCGGGCGGCGCGGCACGTCAAAGGCACGGTCATCATGTACGCCGACCGCATCACCGGCTCAATGGAGCGGGCCATCGAGGAGACAGAGCGGCGGCGACAAGTTCAGATAAAGTACAACGAGGAACACGGCATCGTGCCCGCCACCATCGTCAAGGAGGTGCGTGACCTGACCGACCGGGTACGGGCCACCACGACAGCAGAGCCCGAACAAGAGCTGAGCCTGGTCCAACTGCCCACGGACGAACTGGCCCGCCTGATCCGGGAGTTGGAAAAGCAGATGAAGGCGGCTGCGCAAGACCTGGAATTCGAAAAGGCGGCCCTCCTGCGCGACCAGATCCTGGAACTGCGGGCGGCGCTGGCGGACAAAGAGGAGGCGGAGATGCCGGCCTGGGAGCGGGAACGGCGGCGGGCGCAATTGGGCATTGAGTAGGGGCAGGGTAACCCTGCCCCTACGGCTAATCGCTTTTCCCTCATCTACCCAGCAACCTGGTACGCAGGCTGAGCAGTCCACGCAGCGCCTTTTGGCCGGCTGTCGGTTTCCGCAACGTCCGCAGGCCAGCCTCGTAGGTCGTCAGACCGGCACTGCGGTCCTCTGTCTTCCACATCTGCATCCCCAGCGCCAGCAGCGTCTCACCCCGGTGCTGGTCGTCGCCCAATTCAGCAAAGATGTCGGCGGCCTGGCGCAGACACTCCTTTGCCTTGTCGCGCTCGCCCTTGCTGGCGTACAGCCCGCCCAGATTGCCCAGCGTCTGGGCTTCGCGGTCACGGTCTCCCAGACGCACAAAGGCCGCTCTGGCTTCCTCCAGGACTACAATCGCTGCGTCCCACTCGCCTTGCAACCGGTAAATAACACCCAGGTTGTTCGCCATCTCGGCCGCTTCGATCTCGTCCCCTTCGGCGGCGAACGTCTCTCGAGCCTGTCCAAACTCGGCGGCGGCTTCTTTGTACAACCCTTCCTGGAACAGCCGCAGCCCTTGTTCTTTCAACTCTTGCGCAGAAGCCTTTTCTCCCATCACTCTATCTCCAATCCTGCAATCAATAGGTAATATCCAGCAGCCCCTCGGCAATAGCGCGCAATCCTCCGGCTGGCATCTGGGCCAGTTTCATCCCCACTTCCAGGTATTTGATGTTGACGGGATGGGTGACGAACTCTTGCACCTCTATGTCAAGTTCGCAGAAGCGGCGCTGAATCTTTTGCTGGTGATGCCATTCTCCCACCGGCCCCTTCTGGTTGTCGAGAAAATGCTCCAAAGGCAAGCGTAGGTGTTGCGCCAGTAACTCCAATTCTGCCAGTGGAATAGGCCGTTCCCCGTGCTCGTAATCGGAGAGACGGCTGACCGAGCAGCCCGCCACCTCCGCCAACTCTTTCTGGGACATCCCGGCATCTAGCCGGGCCTGACGCAACAGCGTTCCCACGATGCGATGGCGCAGAGCCAGTACCTCCTGCAGCGGCAACGGTTTTTTCTCCGTCGCAAGTGTCGGGTTCAATTCCCAGAAATGCGTTATCGGAGTATCGAGTACGTAGGCCAGCACCTCCAGCTCCGGCAGGGAGATAGGCTTGCGACCATCTTCATAAGCCGTGATGGTGCGGGGGGAAACCCCCAGTGCAGTCGCGCACTCTTGCTTGGTTCTCCTGGCCTGCTCCCGTGCGTCACGTAGCAGCAGGCCAATGATGCGATTCCGCAGGGCCAACCTTTCTTCAGCCATCAATCCCTCCTGCCTCTCACGACATTTCGTGCAGATTTTCAAATCTCCAAATCTTTGCAAATCTTGTATCCCCTATATTATAGCACAATCATGCGTGGGCTACAAAACGCAGAGAGACCAATTGCAGTACCCTCCCGCAGGTTACGATTTGCTGTACTCGCAGGCTTGCATAGCCGTTGGGATGTGCTTTTACGTTGAAAACCCGTCCAAATCTGTGGGAGGGTGGTAGGTCACGGCCAAAAATACTTGCGCGTTCAAGGTGTCTATGTTATAATCTAATCAGTAATACCGGTGTCATGAGAGAAGTGGGCCAGCCCCACTTTTCTTCATATATGGCTTGTAACTAGAGAATAGATTCTCGTCGGCAGGAGAAGAAGAATGAAGTCCGAGTTCTTACTGGCATTCAATCAGATCTGTAGCGAGCGTGGTCTTTCCAGAGAAGTCGTGCTCGACGCCCTCCAGGCGGCGTTGGTGTCCGCCTATCGTCGCGACAACGACACCAACGCACCTCAAAACATCACGGGCCAGATTGATCTGGAGACTGGACAAGCGCACATCTTTGTCGAGAAGCAGGTGGTAGAGACGGTCACCGAGCCTGAACAAGAGATCGCGCTGGCGAATGTGCGCGCTACCCAGCCTGATGCCCAAGTGGGGGACGCGGTAATGGTCGAAAGCACCCCTAAAGATTTTGGTCGCATTGCAGCGCAGACCGCCAAGCAGGTCATTTTGCAACGCATCCGCGAGGCTGAACGAGAAGCACAGTATGATCGTTACGTCCAACAGGAGGGAGAGATCGTCCACGGCACAGTACAGAGCATCTCGCCGCAGGCCATGAGGTTGCACATCGAAGGCACCGAGGCGATCTTGCCGCGCAGCCAGCAGGTACCTGGCGAGCGTTACAATCTGCACCAGCGTTTGCGGGCTTATGTGCTCCAAGTCCACAAGACCGGTCGTGGCCCACAGATCACCCTTTCGCGCAGCCACAAGAATATGCTGCGCCGGCTGCTAGAACTCGAAGTGCCCGAAATTTTCAACGGTGCAGTAGAGATCAGGTCCATCGCCCGCGAGGCTGGGTCTCGCTCCAAGGTTGCCGTCGCTGCTCGCCAGGCCGGAGTAGACCCGGTGGGAGCCTGCGTGGGCATGCGCGGCGTGCGCATCCAGTCCATCGTAAACGAACTGGGCGGGGAAAAGATTGACATCATCGAGTGGAGTCCTGAGACAAGCACATTCATCGCCAAGTCACTCAGCCCGGCCAAAGTGTTGAGCGTGCAATTGGAAGATGATCCGATTGAGGGGAAAACCGCCAGCGTAGTCGTACCCGACGACCAACTCTCGTTAGCCATCGGGCGGGCCGGACAGAACGCGCGCCTGGCAGCGAAACTGACCGGTTGGCGCATTGACATTCAGAGCGTCACTGAGGCGGCCACCTGGGCGTTGCAGCAGGTGAATGAAAACCCCGACGTTCTGCCTTCCCTGGGCCTGATGGCCGAACTGCTTCCCAACGTGGCCAATATTTTGCACCGGTACGAAAAAGAGCGACTGCCCTACAGCAGCGAAGAACTGCGCACTCTGCGGCAGGTGATCGAAGGGGTTAGAGGATACTACGCCTTGATACGCAACGCCGAACGAGCGCGTCTCATAGCAGAAGAGACAGCCCGTCGTGCCGCCCTCGAGACCGCCGAGGCCGAGCGCCGCGTGCTCATCGAGGCCGCCCTAGCCCGCATCCCATCCCAGGCCCACGACATTCCGCTGACCGAGATAGACCTCAGTACACGTGTGCAAAGTCACCTGGAGCGATCCGGCCTGGCGACCGTGGGGGACGTGATGGCACACATGGCCGAGGGAGACGAAGGGCTGCTGAAACTCGACGGCATCGGCCCCAAGAGCCTGGCCGAAGTCAAGCGCTGCATCGAAGCGCTGACACTGGCGGAGGTCGAGGAGGCTGTCCCCACGGAGGAGGGGGCCGTCGCGGAAGTAGAGGCGGAGGCAGCATTGCCTGTTGAGCCGGCCCCCGAAGCACCGGCAGAAGCAATAGAGGTCGCTCCGGAGGTCCAAGCGCCAGAGGCCATTGAGGAAGCGCCGGCTGAGGAAGCCGTGGCTGAAGAGGTCCCGGTCGTGACAGAGATCCCAGAACCGATCTTTGAGGAAGAAGAAATCGAGCTTGAACCCAAAGATCGGGAAAAGCGCGAGCGGGATCGCCGCCGCCGCCGAGAACTGGTCTACGACGAGGAGCTAGGCATGCTCGTCGCTCGCCGCCGCCGCAAGAGGAACGATGACTTGGACGAGTGGGAGGAATACTTGAGGTGACAACAATATGGGCAAGCGACTCGAGCGACGCAAACACGTTCCACAGCGCACCTGTGTTGCCTGCCGCACGGTACGATCCAAGCGAGAGTTAGTGCGCGTCGTGCGCACCTCGGAGGGTGCGGTGATGGTGGACGAAACGGGCAAACGCAATGGGCGCGGGGCTTACCTCTGCCGCCAGCGCGTCTGCTGGGAGGCGGCATTGGAGCAGAATCAACTGGAGCGGGCGCTAAAGATGACGCTGGGCGCTGAAACTAAAGCCCAGTTGCGAGAGTACGCCGCCGGACTGCCTCAATTCCTGACAACGGAGTCTGAGGAAAGTGGGGAAGCAGTCAAGTCTCCCCGGTAGGGGCGAGGTTACCTCTCCCCTACCGCACAGCGGAGTCTGAGGAAAGTGGGGAAGCAACGAAGGGAGTGAGTGTAAATGAGTGAACAGGTACAGATACAGGAAAAACAAGAGGTCGAGATCCCAGACTTTGTGACAGTGCGCCAGTTGTCCGGACTGATGGACGTCAGCCCTATAGTCGTAATCAAAGAACTGATGAACGCTGGCGTCATGGCGAACATCAACCAGCAGATTGATTACGAGACAGCCGCCATCGTAGCCCAGGAGATGGGGTTTGAGCCCAAGGAGGAAACGCCGCTTATCTCCGAGGAAGTCACCGAAGAGGGAGTGACGTTGCTCTGGGAGCGGTTCTACGCCAGCGAAGACCCGGCGAAACTCGAGCCCCGGCCGCCGGTCGTCACCATTCTGGGCCACGTGGACCACGGCAAGACCTCGATGTTGGACGCCATCCGCCACACCGACGTAGTGGCCGACGAGGCAGGAGGGATCACACAACACATTGGGGCCTACCAGATCGAGCACAATGGACGCCGTATCACCTTCCTCGACACCCCAGGCCACGAGGCATTTACCGCGATGCGCGCCCGGGGAGCTCATACCACCGACATCGCCGTGTTGGTCGTGGCCGCTGACGACGGCGTGATGCCTCAGACTGTGGAAGCCTTCAACCACGCTCGGGCCGCCCGCGTCCCCATCATTGTGGCCCTCAACAAGATAGATAAGCGCACTGCCCAGCCAGAAATGGCCAAGCAACAGTTGGCCGACCTGGGTCTGACGCCCGACGACTGGGGAGGAACAACCCTGTGTGTCCCCGTCTCGGCGAAGAAAAAAACTGGCCTGGATGACCTGCTGGAGGCTATCCTGCTCGTCGCGGATTCTACCGAAATCAAGGCCAATCCCAACAGAGCGGCGGTAGGGACAGTGTTGGAGGGACGGATGGACCGCACTCGTGGCGCGACCGCCACAATGCTGGTACAGAACGGCACGTTGCGCGTGGGTGACACTGTTGTGATGGGCCTGGTGCACGGCCACGTGCGCAAGATGCTAGATGAGGCCGGCCATCCCATTCAGGAAGCGCGGCCCTCGACGCCTGCTATGATCCTGGGACTCTCCGGCGTGCCGGAGGCAGGGGAGATGTTCAAGGTCGTGCCCGATGAGCGCACTGCGCGGGCCATCGTCGCCAGGCTCAAGGAGAAGCTGGCCGCCCGGGCCGTCGCCCCGCTCCCAATCTTTACTCTGGATGACTTTTCCCGCCGCATCCAGACCGGACAGACCAAAGAGCTCAATCTAATTGTTAAAACCGATGTCCAGGGCTCCATTGAGCCTATCGTCAGTTCGCTGGAGAGACTGAGCGACGCGGATCTGGGTGAGGATATAAAGATCAACATTCTACACGCCGCCGCGGGCAATATTAGCGAATCGGACATCAACCTGGCAATTGCCTCTCGTGCCATCGTCGTCGGCTTTCAGGTGTACCCCGATCAGGCCGCCCGCCGTCTGGCGGAGAGCAAGGGTGTGGACATCCGCACCTACGACGTGATCTACAAGTTGATAAATGAAATGGACAAGGCCCTCAAGGGATTGCTGGAGCCAACTTATGTGAACATAGTGATCGGCGAGGCCGAGGTACGGGCCATCTTTAATATCCCCAGGGTCGGCGCCGTGGCCGGATGCTACATTCGCCAGGGGGAAGCGCGGCGTAACGCCCGCGCTCGAGTTCTGCGGGGCAAAGAGCAACTGTACAAAGGCCACGTCGCCTCACTCAAGCGGATCGACAAGGACGCGCGTCAGGTGCGGGTAGGCTTTGAGTGTGGCGTGGGCCTGGAGGACTTCCACGATTTTGCCGTCGGCGACGTGATCCAATTCTACGTGAAGGAACGCCAAGAAATCGCGTGACGAATTACAAAGTCTAATGGGCAAAAAATATCAACGCCGAGTCTCTGATCTGATCCGCACTCACCTGACAGATCTCTTGAGGCGGAAGGCCAACGACCCGCGCTTGCAGATGGTCACTATCACCGACGTGGTGGTCACACCCGACACCCTCCGCGCCGACGTGCACTATAGCACTTTTGACAGTATGCTAGGCGGAGACGAGACGCAAGCGGAGACGCAATCTGGCTTAGAGAGCGCGGCCGGCTGGCTGCGGCGCGAGTTAGGCCGCCGTATTCGACTGCGCAATACCCCGGAATTGGTCTTTCACTATGATCCCTCATTGGAGCATGGTGAACACATCGCCAGTATCCTCGACGAATTGGGGCTCAGTGACGAAAAACAAACAGAATCTCACGACGCTGGAGCAGGTTAGCCAACTTATTCGGTCGGCCCACTGCCCCCTACTCATAAGCCACATCGCTCCCGACGGTGACGCCATCGGCAGCCTGACAGGTCTGGGATGGGGACTGCGCCTGATGGGCCTGGAACCGATCATGGCTTGCTCAGACCCCGTCCCCGCCCGCTTCAACCACATCCCCGGCGCCGATGCCATTGTGCAGGACGTCGAGGCTCCTTTCGACCTCGTCATCGCTCTCGATTGCTCCGACCTGAAACGGCTGGGCCACTTCCCCGATATGCCGGCGTTCGGGGGTGTGCCGCTGCTCAACATTGACCACCACGTGACCAACCTAAATTTCGGTGACGTCAACCTGGTGGACCCCCGCGCCGCGTCTGCCACCGAGATCGTGTTACGGTTGCTAGAGTACATGGCCGTCCCGCTCAATGCCGAATTGGCCACTTGCCTGCTGACCGGCATCGTCACCGACACACGCGGTTTCCGCACCAGCAACGTCACCATCCAAGTGATGGATGCCGCATTGCGCTTGATGAAAGCCGGGGCGTCGCTCCCCTACATTACCCAGCATAGTCTCGATCGCCGTCCTACAACTGCGCTCCGCCTGTGGGGGGCGGCATTAGCCCAGTTGCACGTCGTTGATGGCGTGATTTGGACCAGCATCCCACTGGCGATGCGCCGCGCGACGGGCTACACGGGCAACGGCGATGCCGGACTGGTCAGTTTCCTCATCAGCGCCGACGACGCCGAGGTCGCTATTGTCTTTATCGAGCGCGAGGATGGTCGCATTGAGGTCGGATTCCGCGCCGTGCTCGGCTTTGACGTGGCGCGAGTGGCGCTCCAACTAGGCGGAGGCGGCCACACCCTCGCCGCCGGCTGCAACCTCCCAGGCCCGTTGGAGGAAGCCCAGGCCCACGTGCTGACCGTCCTCCGATCCGACCTGGCTAGCCAGCGCCTAAAACGTAATGCGTAATCACGTTTCCCGTTTCCCGTTTCACGTTCCACGTTTCACGCCAGCCTATGCCTGATGGGATTCTCAACCTCGACAAGCCCCGTGGCCCCACCTCCCACGACGTCGTAGCCCGCGTCCGCGCATTGACCGGCATCCGCCGCGTGGGCCACGCCGGCACACTCGATCCGCTGGCTACCGGCGTGCTACTCGTCTGCGTCGGGCGGGCCACCCGCGTGGCCGAGTACCTGATGGCCGGCCAAAAAGTCTACCGCGCCCACGTGCGGCTAGGGATAACCACCGACACCTACGACGCCGAGGGCCAGGTGGTGGCAGAAGCGCCGGTCGAGGTGAACCGCGCCCAGGTGGAGGCATCACTGGCGCAGTTCCGGGGCCAGATCGCGCAATTGCCGCCCATGTACTCGGCAGTCAAGCACAAGGGCACACCACTTTACCGGTTGGCCCGCCGGGGCGCCGAGGTGCATCGCGAACCGCGCCAGGTGGAGATATTTCGCCTGGAATTGACCGCCTGGGAGCCGCCGGAATGTACACTGGAGATGACCTGCTCGCCGGGGACCTATGTGCGCGCGTTGGCCCACGACCTGGGGCAAGCCCTCGGTTGCGGGGCGCACGTCAGCGGACTGATCCGCCTGGCGAGCGGCGACTTTTGTCTGGAGGACACTGTCACGTTGGATGAATTGGCCCAGGCCGCCGCCAAAGGATGCTGGCCCGACCTGTTGCACCCCATAGACGTGGCGCTGACCCGCTTCCCGGCACTGCACCTGCTAGACGCGGACGCAGCGCGGCGGCTCTGTTCAGGACAAATGATTGCGAATGACGAATGGCGGGGGGCGGACTTGGCTCGTGTTTATGGGCCTGACGGGGGCTTTTTGGCACTTGCGATGTATGACCAAGCGACTGGCCTCTGGCAGCCCCGCAAGGTGTTTCGCTCACTGGAGGACCTTTTCTGAGTATGGCGATGCGCGTCGTCCACGACCTAGCACAGGTACACTCCGCTTCGCGTTCTCACGTGACCATCGGCGTCTTTGACGGTGTCCACCGGGGCCACCAGCAACTCGTTGCCCGCACAGTGGAGGGCGCCCACGCGGCCAACGGCGTTGCCGTCGCCCTGACCTTTGATCCCCACCCGGCGACCGCGCTGGGCCACGAGCCCCCACCGCTGTTGACGACAGTGGAGGAGCGGGCCGAGTTACTGGCCGCACTGGGGCTCGACGTCCTGGTCGTGCTTCCCTTTACCCCTGCCACGGCCCGCACACCGGCCACTGATTTCGTCGAACCGCTGGTGCGCCATCTCCACCTGGCCAAATTGTGGGCCGGACCCGACTTTGCGCTTGGCCACCGGCGCGAAGGGGACATTCCGTTTCTGCGGCGACTGGGGGCAGAGCGCGGGTTCACCGTGCATATCGTGGAGCCGTTGGTGTGGGAGGGGCGACTGGTGAGCAGCAGTCGCGTGCGGGCCGCGCTAAAGGCGGGAGATATTCCCCAGGCAACCGGTTGCCTGGGCCGACCTTACCGGCTGGCCGGCGTCGTCCGCCACGAACGCGGGGCAGGCAGTGGCAAA
>Ga0209834_10002319_pt1 | contig 10188 bp, 9 predicted proteins | sample Mar14236cmmetaG_FD_184134 | JGI IMG/M metagenome (GOLD analysis project Ga0209834, IMG submission 184134) | Marine hydrothermal vent microbial communities from Guaymas Basin, Gulf of California to study Microbial Dark Matter (Phase II) - Marker... ...
TTTGTTAAGCTGAAACGGAAGCAAGCTCTGCTGGGGAGCAACTTGCCAGGGATAGGCTTAATGACCGACGAAAAAGTCGAAAGAAAGGGGTCCTAAAACAGGACTTCTTTCTACTTTTTCAGAAGTCTTTATGCCTTCAAAAACCCATGCCTGCGGCATACGTTTTTTTATTCCCTTCGCATAACTCAAACCCGTTTGGCACTGCTCCGGGAATAAAAAAACCCACTTCACAGCGGGCTTTTTGGAGTTGTGGGATATGCAGGATTTGAACCTGCGACCTCATGTCTGTGAAACATGCGCTCTAAACCAACTGAGCTAATATCCCAAAAATGGTCTTAACAATAATCTCAAAATACATGTGCTCTATAGCCCGGAACGAGTTGCAAATTTATAGTAATCCATGAGAAATTGCAAGCCGGGAGAAGATTTATTATTTTTGGGACATGGCAAAAGCAATAAATACGCTCTCAGTCATCATTCCGGCCTATAACGAGGGACGGACCATTCATCACATCCTTGACAAGGTCGCTGCGGTGGAACTTGATGACGGCACGCAAAAGGAAATTATTATTGTTAATGATTGTTCTATCGATCATACGGAAGATGCAATACTGACCTATATAAAAAATCACCCGGATCTCAATATACGCTATTTCAAACATGAAAAGAATATGGGCAAAGGGGCTGCCCTGCATACGGGTATCTCTAAAGCCACCGGGGAATACCTCATTATCCAGGATGCAGACCTGGAGTATGACCCGCAGGAATATAACGATCTGCTGGCTCCTGTAAAGAAAGGTTTTGCCGATGTGGTGTACGGCTCACGCTTTGTCGGCAGCAATCCGCATCGTATCCTTTTTTTCTGGCATACCATCGGAAACAATATGCTGACGTTTCTCTCCAATCTCTTTACCAACCTCAACCTGACAGATATGGAGACCTGTTACAAACTGTTTGATACAAAAACAATACAAAAACTCAACCTGAAGGAAAAAAGATTCGGCTTTGAGCCTGAGGTCACTGCCAAAATATCGAGGGTCCCGGGAATACGTATATACGAAGTCGGCATCTCATACTACGGCCGCACATACCAGGAAGGAAAAAAGATCAACTGGAAAGACGGCTTCCGGGCTATTTACTGTATTTTTAAGTACAATCTTTTCTCTAAAAATATTTACAAATAGCCACTGCTCACGTTATTGATCCGTAGGAAATCCCCCGTTTTTCACGGAAAGCTTTATCCGGTAAAAATACTCCGCCGGGTTTTCAAACTTATGTAGTAATACCTTCTGAAATTCTGTTTCCGGCATCTCCTCTTTCAATCTCTTCATGATGGCATCCATATCCCCCTCCTTTCCCTCCCCGATATAGACATAGATTGTTTTCTTCCCATCAACAAGCTGCTGTGATTTGAGGTAATCCCCCCAAAAAAAGAATTTATCCGTCCAGGGAAAATAAAAATAGGTGGACGGAAATTTCTTCTTCAACGCCGGCGTGAAAGCATTTCTCAGTTTTCCGGTGATATTGAACGCATTCACATGGGCCCAGGAAATAAAAGGACTGCCATAATATGCAGAGCTGATAATAACCGTGGTGTCCGGACTAAAGTACGTTTTCAATGTGTAATATTTTTCTTCACTGTTTCTTTCCGCAACAGCAATATCTGCCATTCTTTTTTTTAAGGTACGCACCTGGGGCACCACAAGAACAAGCGCGACAATCAGGGTCAAGGCAGGCAACCACCTTTTCATTCGCTTGTCACGTATCACACGCACCAGTAACTCTGTCATAAGATAGAGAAAGAAAACCTTAACCGCCAGCGCAGGGAAAAGGTAATAAAAAGCAAAATGCTTCAATACCAGGAAAACATACAGCAAAACGGATAGGATCAGACCTGTGAAAACCCGTAGTATAACACGGCCCGAGGAGTTTTTTCGCAATGACGGAATGATCAGAAAAATAAGATATTGTAAAGTTGCCAACCCTGAAATCACAAAAAACTGTTTGTCAACATACAGATACAGGCTTTTAATTCTGTCCGGAGCCTGACTGAGATTTATGAAAGATTTGCTTCCTCCTCCCCATTTTCCGCTATGGGTAAACATGTTACCAAACCATTCCCGGGATTTGTGCAAATGAACAACCAGCGGAAAAGCAAAGACCGCTACCGCCAGAGCAGTATAAAGAAGAAACCGTATCCGGTATTTTTTTTCTGAAATCAGGACCAGCGGCAATAATACAAACGGGAAAAAACTAATCTTTCCGGCGATACCCAATCCGCTGATCACGGCAAAAGCGATGCTGTAAAAGTTCATATTCTTATCCCGGGAAGAATCATATATGTATTTCACCGTCAGCATAATCATTAGTATAACCGGGACCAGTTCAACAGACTCTGCAATCAGACGTGCTGAAACAGTCAGTAAATAATGACTGGAGAAAGGAATGAGCTGTAGAAGAAAGGCATATCCGTAATTTCCGGAACACCTGTATGTGTAAAACCCCAGAAAAAACAAAACGAAAGCATTGATAATATTCAGCAAAATATTGGTGCCGTGGATGTACTGTTCAGGGTTACTGATTAAGTTGGTGATCAGGTCAGAGGTCGGTTGCAGCAGATCAACTATACGCGCAGATATAGCAAACAATATCTGAAGTGTGGTACCGGGATGGGCAATGTATTCAACACTCAGGCTCAACCGGGAAAGACATATGCCGCTGTATAAATGAAAATATTCGGGATCAATATGATGCATGAAAAACGGACCGTAACTGAAATGAATCAGCAGAACGATCATCAAAAAAGCCACGGGTAACGCCAGAAACAGCAATCGTGATTCTAACGTGGAAGAGAATATCTTCCTCGTTTTTCCCTTTTTTTGAAAGACAGGATCTTCCGAATCCTTATGTGTCATTTAGTAAAAAAGATAAATAATTATAAAATCCAATCCGCCTCAAACAATGCAATAAAGATAAACCGAATAATCCCTACCGAAAAATTTTCCTGCCGGCAGATCCCTCATTCTTTCCCTGTTTTCAAAGAGCTCTGATAATCCGGATGTTTCAGCAACTGCTTATAGTTTTCCGGCCATTTATTGCTCAGGAAAATCTTCCGGTAAAGCGCTTTGCTTGTACTGTCCCAGTGCAGCATGCTGATGCGGTATTGCCTTATCTGAAAAAGGTTCAGATAAATAAAAAATCCCAAAATCATCAGTCCGGGAATACGCAACCATAACCGGGTCTGTAGAATTTTTCCAATACAGGCTGCCAGGGGAATAGCCAGCAGGGCATAGGTCTCGATCAGGGGACGCGCCCCGAAACTGCCGCCATACCACCAGCACCACCAGCTGAAAACGACGTACAAATTTATCAGAATATAGATGGATATTGCCCAAAACAAAGTGGCGCTTTTTTTATACAGAAAGATAAATCCTGTCAGAGCAAAGATCATCACCGGGGTATAAACCAGCCATCCCTTACGGAAGCTGAACAGTCCTTTCAGGACATGCGGATGATTGAAAAAAAACCGCTCTTCTCCGTAAGAATAAAATATCCATTTACCGGTAGAATATTTCCAATAGAGCAATTGTATTAAGACCACAGCAAAAAATACCGGCAACATCACCAGCAACCGGGCCCGGTTTTTCCATAAAAATACAAACCATGCAGACGGGGCACTGACCAGACCGTATAATACGGGAACCAGAAATACCACAGCATTGGAAGGCCGGACAATCAGGATCAATCCGCCAAACAATGCCAGCAGGATTGTATTCCCGTATCCCGGTGACTCATACCATCGGATGGTATACCTCAATAAACCGGAGAAAAGAAAGAAGCTGTACACATGCGACATGCCCGGTTCTACCGAAACATAGTAAAATAAATTTGTGGCCAGTCCGATCAACAACAGTGTTATGGCTGTTACCGGATCATTAAACCATCGGCGGAGTATCTTTCTCAGAATACCCAATGCAAATGTGAGATAAAATATTCCCGCTATCAATACAAAAAATTGATATACCGGGCCATATCCGTCTGCCGGCATCCCCGCCAGCAATGCAATGATATGCGCAAGCAGAAAAAAAGGCAGAATCAACAATGAAACCCCTACGGGCATCTTCAGGGTTCTTTTACCGTCAGGAGAGATCATGGTGCTTATTTTCCCCCTGAGTCTCTCCGGAAGATCCTGAATAAAGGAAAAGGAGAGATCATGGTATATAAACACAACAGGCAGCGGCGCATAATAGACCAAGGCATCATGAACAATGATATTATCATGCATATACCTTTTTTGTTCAAATACCTGAATAAATACCAACAAAAGGACAATTCCGATGGCAATCAAAGAGAGTGGTATTTTTTTATCATATTGATATTTATTCATATTCTAAAATATCCGTTTGTTTTTACTGACTTTCTCCATGACCGGCAGGTTTCCTGAGAAAAATATAAACAGCATATTCGTGACTTCCCAATGCCATAAAAGAATGTTTGGGTTTGAACACCTTTAACAAGGTATATTCCGGATTATCCAGTAGTTTTTTCAGGGGCAGCCGTCCTTCGTTTGGTCCGTAATGGGCATCCCATTGTATGATGCTTCCGGCAGGAACATCTTTGGCAGGATCGCCAGGATCGGGCACTTTTTCGCAGCATCTTTCCGTATCGTAAGGGTCAAGACCCAATCTGAACTGAAAATAAAGATCATAATAATAAATACGGTGACCTGCATAGGGTGAGTGTTTCAGCCATTCTGCCGCCTGCGAAAGCACCTTCTGGGTTTCATCCTGCTGCACAGGCACTCTGTAAAAATGCAAAGGCGGGATCAGCAATGCAACCAGGGTTATGGCAGGCAGGAAGACATTCCTGTTCAAACTTTCCGTGATCTGACCTGCTACAAACCTGTACCCCCTCATAGCTGTAACAGCCACTAAAGGCACCACCCCGGCCATCACCCGGGTCAGTCCGAGAGAGCTTCCCAGGCCTTTCCACCACACATAACTATGGGCAGCAAAATAAGCCAGGAAAGGGAGCACAACAAACCAGGTTTCCTTCAATGCCCGCTCACGCTTTTCCCGGGATGACATATCGCGTACCAGCGAATAAACACCCAATATCCAGAAAAACAGCAAAGGTATTCCGAAAATACGGGGAGCATTGTGGACAAAATGCATCAACGTCCCGTGGCCATAAATATCCGCTGCCCCGGTATAAGGTATTTCATGAATAACCCATAAAGGATCGTGGTAATATGGCCAGCCCGCCAAGCTGAACAAAACAAATCCTCCAAACAGAAAGGGGATACTTTTGTATTGCCGGTATCCTGTCAGTGCAGCCAGTATCACGAAGACGATTACAAAGCCCTCGGTGCGGGCAAACGGCAGGAAGGAGATCATCAGAGCCGCTGCCGTATATTTTTCCCGGTAAATATAATAAACGGAGAAGATCAGTACCAGGCTGAATGTTATCTCGGTAACGGCTGAAAAGAAAAGAATGAAATAAACCGGGGCAAGTATCACGAAAAGTACTGCCAGCCAGGCATCCTTCCCGGTTTCTTCCCGTACGGTACGATAGGTCAGAAAAGCCGTTAACAACCCGGCAATCACATTAAAAATACGTGTACCATTGAAGCCGAGCCATGAAAAAGGGCTGCTGAGAATGGTAAAGACCGGTTTACCCCAATGGTCCAGAAACAGATGGGGATATCTCAGAGCATACCGGGATATGCGATAATGTGCAATACTATCCCCTCCTCCGTAAAACCCTCCCGATAATAATACCAGTGTACTGAAGATAATAAACAGGGTCAGCAATGTCCCGATAATCCGTTTTTCCTGTTTCTTTATTGGCATGATTTGTTTTTTATCAACCGGTAATGTCAGCCATATATCTTTCCCGTTTCAGAAAAAATCCTTTTCACTTTTTCAGGTATTAGTATTGGTGGGCTTCAGAAAGGATTTTCGGATGTCCACATACACAGATTGATTCAGTCCATCGATCATGATCCTGACCTTCCGTTTCTTTCTGATTTCCACCAGCCTGCCAAAAACCCCTTTCAGCGCACCACCTATTACTTCTACCTCATCACCCACCTTCAGTTCCTGTTCCTCTTCTTCCGAAATAAATTCACCTGATTTCTCATATATGCGGATAGCCTCCATATGTTTTTCCGGAATAGGTACGGGTACCCCCCCGAAACGTACAAACTTAACAACTCCTTCTGTCTGTAAGACTTTCAAGTAAACAGGATAATCCGCGATATTTATAAAAACAAAGACATAGGAACGGAAAAGAGGTTCCGTAACCCATTTTTTCCGGTCGCTCCACAATTTGAGTTTTCTCTCTACAGGCAGATAAGAAGTTATCCCGTCTTCTGTCAGGAGGTCATATACCTTTTTCTCATGCCTCGAACGGACATATATAGCATACCATAATTCCTTATTGATTTTCTTTCCCTTTTCAGATCCCATTTTCCTCTGAATTCATTGTACAAAACGAGCTTCAAACTTTCCTAAAATTTTAGGATTACACAAAGACACATAAAAATCAAGGCCACTGCTTTATTGTAATAAACGAGCTTGAATCTCAATAATTAAAATGTTTAGCAATAAAAAAGTCAGCGGCCTTGATGTACACAAACCTACATAAATTTTTTCATGCAAATATACACAGGCTGCATGAAAAAATTTATAAGAAGATTCTCACAAAGTGATTCCTGCTTACCGGCAGGTTTATCTACCGTCAGGAAGGCAGGCCTTCAGAAACTTTGGCCAATTAATCAATATTCAGAGGGAATATTTAATAAATAGCTGTTTCCTACATTGTCGGTTTCCCGGAAGAACGTGTGGCAATAGATGTCATCAGGGAGAACCATATTAAAAACATTTCACTTCTGTGAAAAATTCGCGGATACACTCTTGAGTAATTCCACAAGCAATATAGTCTTGAAAATCATACTACAGTGAAATGTCTTGAATGATAATATTAATTCCTTGAAAAATTTTAACCGAAAAAAGATCATAGTAATTTTTTTATTTTTTATTTTTTATTATATTTGTACTATAAAACGAAATAAGTCTATAATACCAATAATGTTAAAATATTATAAGCCATGAAAAGGACAGATGATTTCCGGAAAAACACCATCAAAAAATTGTTGATTACCCTGATAAATACCAACTTATCAAGAAAAGGAATCATTTCGATGGTTGACAATCACGTAAAAAAGATTATGTTAAACCATGAGGACGAAAATGCTTTTCAGAAAGAAAAGTATGCCCAGTATTGTTTTTTTAAAAATTCTTTAAGAATGTTTGGTAAACGAATGGATGAAAATTTACTTGCAAAGAGTGTGCTGGAAAAACTTATTGGGAATCTTGTTAATAATATTTTCTTAAACGGACAGGAAACAAGAATTAATGCTTATGAAAAAGAGGGTAGGAGTATTCCTGCTTTTTTGGTAATCAGTCCCACAAAAAGATGTAATCTTCATTGTATTGGTTGCTATGCCAGTAGTGACAGTGCACATTCTCCAAAACTGGACTGGAATACATTTGACAGAATACTTACAGAAAAAACCAAATTATGGAATAGTTATTTTACGGTAATATCCGGAGGTGAACCCTTTTTGTGGCAGGATGATGGGAAAAATTTATTTGATATGCTTGAGCGGCACAATGACCAGTTTTTCCTTATTTATACAAACGGAACTTTAATCAACAAGAAAAATGCCGAAAGATTGGCGGAATTAGGGAATGTAACTCCTGCCATTTCTGTTGAAGGATTTGAAAAGGAAACAGATGAAAGAAGAGGTAAAGGGGTTCATAAAAAGATATTGGAAGCGTTTTCCCATTTACGGGAGGCCGGAGTATTATTTGGAATATCCGTTACCGCTACCAGAAAAAATGCTGAAATCATTGTATCTGATAAATTCATTGATTTCTATTTTGAAAAACAGAAAGCTTCTTATGGATGGCTTTTTCAATATATGCCAATCGGCAGGGACATAGACTTTGAATATCTTATCACTCCGCAGCAGAGAGTATCCCTCTATAGAAAAGGAAAAATAATAAACGAGGAATATGGTTACGATTATATGGATTTTTGGAATAATGGTTATTTGAGTACCGGTTGCATTTCTGCCGGAAGAAGAGGGGGTTATCTGTATATTGACTGGAACGGAAATGTTACCCCCTGTGTATTTGTACCGTATTCACCCGTAAATATAAACGATGTTTACAAAAACGGCGGGAATTTAAACGATGTTCTTGAAAAACCCTTCTTTAAAGATATCAGAGAATGGCAAAAGAGTTATGGTTACCTGAAAAAGAAAAAAGAGGCAGGGAATAGAATAATGCCGTGTATTATACGGGATCATCATGAAGATTTTTATAATATTATAAAAAAATATACTGTGAAACCTATTGATAAACCGGCTAAAGAAGCCTTACAAAGTGGTGCTTACCATAAGCATTTGATAGAATATGATAAAGAAATTGCAAAATTATTGGACAAGGAATGGGAAAATGATTTTGTTAAACCCGAATTGGAATTGATGAAGCATTCGCCCAAATCATTCGGTTGATAAGATTTCGTTGATCAGATTTCTTAAACAGCCTTGTTTGAACCATAAGCGGCCCCGTACAGGCACATTTCCAAAATACCGGGAGTGCGAAGCACGAAGGGATTTTGGTCAGCTTTAGCTGAATGTGCCTGAAATCCAAATAGCAACAAAATGAAAGACACGAATGGTGTAACAGCTATAGTCTCCGTTTATAATGAAGAACAAACTATAAAAGAGGTGGTGGTCAGTTTATTAAATTGTGAACTGATTCATGAGCTTATTGTAGTGAATGACGGTTCAACCGACAATACCACAAAAATATTAAAGAAATTATTAAAATCTTTTCATTACCGTTATATTGAATTTGAAAAGAATATGGGAAAGTCATATGCGATGGTTGCCGGAGTGAGAAATGCTACCTGCAATATTATCGTATTTGTTGATGGTGATATAATCGGGCTGAATGACACCCATATCGGAAGTTTACTATATCCTTTGATTGCCAAACAAGCCGATATGGTCATCGGGCATCGTTTCCAGAGAAAAAATCCGGGATTAAATATTGCCGATCCCCTGGATAAGTGGCTCGGGGGTGAAAGAGCTCTTTTTAAAAAAGATATATACCCGATACTCAACAAAATAGAACACACAAAATTTGGCATTGAAACGCTAATGAATATGTATTATAAGAATAATAAAAAGAAGATTACATTGGTAGATTTAGAAGGGCTTGTACATATTCAAAAATATAAAAAGTATAAAATTCATACTTCATTAGTAAATTACACAAAAGAACTTTTTCAAATTACAAAAACCATTATGATCAATTATCTACTGTTATTTGATATAACCAGGAATATAATAATTAATCTGTTCAAATGATCATTGCAGCTTTTTTACTTGGGATCATCTATTCGGTGCCACTGGGCCCTCTGGGTCAGATCATGCTAAACCGGTCTGTTGACAAAGGTTTTTGGCATGGATATTCTCTCGCAATTATTTGTGCCATAGCTGATTTTATTATCTGTGAAATATTTTTAATAGGAACAGGGAATATTATATTGGGTCCTGAATTGAAAATCGCTCTTGAAATAGCAGGACTGATCTTGCTTTTTTATTTCGGGGTAAAAGAGCTAATATTTCCTGTTCTAAAAGGACAAAAGGTTAATACAAACATTTCCAATAATAAGGATACTCCACAAAATATTAAATTGACCGGGAAGTCACTGTTAAAGGATTTTCTTTTGGTTACTATTTACGATATTTCAAATCCCGCAATTGCTGCCTTCTGGATTGGTTTTTCTGCCATTATCAATCAGAAATTTATCTATCAACATAACTGGGTAAATTATTTTCTTTTCGGCTTGATACTCTTCATGGGAAATTTAACTTGTCAGTATTTTTCAATAATATTTGCAAAAAAGATAAGCAAAACTATTTCCATAAAAGAGATCATCAAGTATATATCCATTCCACTTTATGCTGCTACCATGAGTTACTTTTTCTATCTTGTATTACATAACATTTTGATATATTTAAAATATGGGGCCATCGGCTTATGAATTTAAGTTCATTAGAAACCCTACATAATTTTTTTCATGCAAACATACACAGACTTTCTGAAA
>Ga0209834_10002327_pt1 | contig 10161 bp, 12 predicted proteins | sample Mar14236cmmetaG_FD_184134 | JGI IMG/M metagenome (GOLD analysis project Ga0209834, IMG submission 184134) | Marine hydrothermal vent microbial communities from Guaymas Basin, Gulf of California to study Microbial Dark Matter (Phase II) - Marker... ...
ATACTTCGCGGGCAACTACTGCCAAGTCCACCTGCGTGGACTGTCCCAGTCGCCGAAGGGCGACTTGGCAGATGTAGCACGCGGTTTTGACCGCCGTGCGATGTGAATATGCCATTGTCAAGTTACAGTCGTACCAGGTCTAGCCCATGAAACCAAAAACCCAATTCACCCACGAAACATATCTCTCCCCCTTTACCTGGCGCTACGGCTCCGAGGAGATACGCCGCGTCTGGTCAGAGGAGCACAAGCGGCAACTGTGGCGGCGCGTGTGGGTCGCGTTGGCGACGGCGCAACATCGGGCCGGGCTGGTCACGGTGGAGCAACTGGCCGAACTGCGCGCGCACCAGGCCGACGTGGACCTGGCCCGCGCCGCCGAGATCGAGTCCCAGATACATCACGACCTGATGGCCGAACTGCGCACCTTTGCCGAGCAATGTCCCGCCGGCGGGCCGGTGCTCCACCTGGGGGCCACCAGCGCTGATGTGCAGGACAACGCCGACGCGCTGCGCATCCGCGAATCGCTTGACCTGCTGCTGGAAAAACTGCATGCGCTTTTGACCACCCTGGCCGACCTGATCGAGACCCGCGCCGAGCAAGTGTGCATGGGCTTTACCCACCTCCAGCCCGCCGAGCCTATCACCGTCGGCTACCGGCTGGCGATTTACGGGCAAGACCTGCTGGAGGACTATGTCGAATTACACCGTGTGCGGGAGCACATCCGGGGCAAGGGTATCAAGGGCGCGGTGGGTACCAGTGCCGCCTACGCCCAACTGTTATCCGGCGCCGAGATGACCCCTGCCGAACTGGAATCTCTCGTGATGGCGGAACTGGGGATGGCCCCCTTCCCCGTCGCCGCCCAGGTCTACCCGCGCAAGCAGGACTACCGCGTGCTGGCGGCACTGGCGGGGCTGGCCGCGTCGCTCTACCGCTTCGCTTTCGACCTGCGGCTGTTGCAATCGCCGCCCATCGGCGAATGGAGTGAACCCTTCGGAGCGCGGCAGGTGGGCTCATCGGCCATGCCTTTCAAACGCAACCCGGTCAACGCGGAGAACATGAACAGCCTGGCCCGTTACGTCGCCGCGCTGCTCCGTGTGGCCTGGGACAACGCCGCCCACTCTTTGCTGGAGCGCACGCTGGACGATTCGGCCAACCGCCGTCTCTTCCTGCCGGGGGCGTTCCTGACCAGCGATGAACTTTTGCGCCGCGCCCACCGCATCCTGCGGGACTTGAACATCCACGACGAGGCCGTGGCCCGCAACCTGAATGCCTACGGCACCTTTGCCGCCACCGAGCGCCTCCTGATGGAACTGGCACGGGCCGGCGCCGGCCGCCAGGCGATGCACGAAGTGATCCGTAGGCACGCGATGGTCGCCTGGGATAGTGTGCAGCGGGGGCAACCCAACCCGCTGGCCGACCGGTTGGCCGCCGACCCGGAGGTGCTGCGCTACCTGCCTGCCGGCAGCGTGCGCGAGTTGCTCGAGACCGCCGGTCACATCGGCGATGCACCGGAGCGTGCGCGGCGGATGGCGGCTGCTATCCGCGAACAGGTTGGACAATGGCCGGCATAGGCACTATCATCAACGTCGTCACCGTCCTGGCGGGCGGGACACTGGGCACGGTGTTGGGCGCTCGCTTGCCCGATAGAGTGCGCGAGACGATTATGCACGGCCTGGGCCTGTTGACCATCGTCATCGGCGTTCAACTTTCCTTCGAAACCGATAACATCCTCATTGTCCTGGGCAGCCTCCTTCTGGGGGGCATCGCGGGGGAATTGCTGCGCATTGAGCACCGGATCAACCAGTTAGGACGCTGGCTCGAACACAAGACCACGCGGGGTGGTAGCGCGTCTATCTCTGACCTACCACAGCCCGCTACATCCCGCTTCAACCGCGCCTTCCTGACGGCCAGCCTGGTCTTCTGCGTCGGCCCGATGACCATCCTGGGCTCCATCCAGGATGGCCTGAGTGGTGACTATACTCTGTTGGCAGTCAAATCAACTCTGGATGGATTTGCCTCGCTGGCTTTTGCATCCACGATGGGGCCGGGCGTGATCTTTGCGGCCCTCACCGTGTTGGTCTACCAGGGCGCGTTGACACTGGGCGCCGGTTGGGCCAGCGCGGCGCTCACCGACCCCATGGTTGCCGAGATGACGGCCACGGGGGGCGTGCTGATGCTGGCACTGGGGCTGGGCCTGCTTGAGATCAAACGCATCCGGGCCGGCAACCTCCTCCCTGCAATTATCGTGGCCCCGACCATCGTCGCTGTGCTCGGATGGGCCTTTCATTGAGCCTTCCCACGACTGGGTTTACCTTCCCGGAAGCTCCAATTTTATCTTCCGGGAAGGTGGTCTGAACGCTTACGATTGACTTACTCACAGATTGGGGTATAATGACGCGGCTGTTGGCAATTAGCCGTCGGCTAACTGCCAACTGTTATTTAAGGAGGAGGACGAATGCCGAAGCGAACATACCAACCCAAGAAACGTAAACGAATGCGCACGCACGGATTCCGAGCCCGCATGGCCACACCGGGCGGCAGGCGTGTGCTCCAGGCGCGGCGGCGCAAGGGTCGCCATCATCTGACTGTGCATCGAGAGTGGGCCAAAAAGTTGAACTGGAAGGAAAGCTCATTACGGCCACGGCGCCGGGCCTAGCAGTTTGTCGGAGAGGTGTTCTGGAGTCCAGGCTTCAGCCGGTTTTGCCGGAAGTTGCCGCCTTTTCTCCGGCTAAAGCCTCGACTCCAGTGCCTCGGGGTGTCTCTCCGACAGACTGCTGGCGGCTGTGAAATGGAACGACGGATGCGGCTGCGGCGAACAGACGATGTGCGCCGGGTGTACGATAAAGGGCGATCATGGGCTCATCCCTTACTGGTGCTGATTATACGACCCAATGGACTCGATTTCAGCCGCGTGGGTGTCACAGCCAGCCGCAGAGTTGGAGGCGCAGTGGCTCGCAACCGGGCCAAGCGCCTCCTGCGCGAAGCGGCGCGGCGCCTTTATCCCCAGTTCGGGGCCGGATGGGATGTGATGTTAGTCGCACGAGTTAGTATCCTCAAGGCCAAGGAGCCGCAGGTCGAGAAGGCGTTGGCATCGCTGCTGAAGCGGTCCGGATTGGGTACATAGTGAGCTTGTGTGAGAGAAAATAGGAATGAGATCTGTTCTTTTAGGTTTGATTCGCCTCTATCAGATGACTTTCTCGCGTGCGCTCCCCCCTACCTGTCGCTTTGTCCCTTCTTGTTCCCAATACGGCTACGAAGCCATCGCGCGCTACGGTGCCTGGCGCGGCTCCTGGCTGGCCGTCAAGCGGATCGCCCGCTGCCACCCTTTTAACCCGGGAGGATATGACCCTGTCCCCAATCTAGAGGAGGTAAGCAATTGAATGTATCGTGGACACGGCGCTGGCCCATCGCGTTAGCGGTGTTGGCGGCGCTGCTTTTAGGTGTGAGCGGCTGTGCGGGAGGCACACGGGCCTCGAGTTGGACGGGCCTGACCATCGTGGAAGAGAGCCTGTACGCAGCCGACCTGCAGCAGGTCGTGGCGCTGGACACAGCAGACGGTAGTCCGCTGTGGGCTTTTCCAGAGAACCTCCCAGGTAACACGAGGTGGGGTTTCCCGGCAGACCTGGACCAGGAGAAATGCGGTCTCTTTTACGTCACCCCGGCCGTGGGCGAGGGGCGCGTCATCGTGGCCTCGCAGGTGCCTGGCGGCAGTTTGGGCGGTCAGCCCAAGAACATTGTTTGGGGATTAGACCCCGACACCGGCCAGTTTTGGCACTTTGATGGCGCCACCGGGCAGTACATCGAAGGCGGGGCCATCAGCGCTGGTGTCTTTGTCATCGGCAACGGCGACGGTTATGTCTACGCGCTGGATGTGGAGAGCGGGGCCCTTGAGTGGGTTTTCGAGACGGGACACCGCGTGTGGGCCACGCCCCTCATCATCTCGGACACGGTCTACATCGGCTCGATGGATCGGCACCTCTACGCACTGGACTTGTCTACCGGTGAGGAGCACTGGAGTTTCCAGGCCGAGGGTGCCTTTGCCGGCACACCGGCGTTGTGGAATGACATCCTCTTCATCGGCGCTTTCGATGACCGGTTCTACGCTATAGACGCGCACACGGGAACCGAGCACTGGCGCTTTGCGGGCGAGAACTGGTTCTGGGGCAGTCCGGTGATCTATGATGACACCGTCTACGCGGTCGACGTGGACGGCAACGTTTACGCCATAGACGCCGAGACCGGCGAGCAAATCTGGCACCAAGCGCTCGATGCAAAGGTGCGGGCAGGGCTGACACTGACTGAAGATGGAAGCCAGTTGTTCATCAACAGTCAGAAGAATGGTACTCTGTACGCGCTAGACACTGCCGATGGCTTTGTGATATGGTCACAGGCAAGCGAAGGGCAGGCGCTTTCGACGCCGGTGGTAAGCGGGGAGATGGTGTATCAGGCATTGGTCTACGGGCCTCAGCACGTACTCGCGCGGCACGTGGATAACGGGCGCGCGATGTGGGCCTACCCACCTGTCCAAGATCAGGAGTAAAAAGAGCAAACCATGTTTGATTTTATCGCCTATCCGTTCGCCAATTTGATGCTGCTCCTGTATAATTTCCTGGGGCAGCAAACAATCGTGGCTATCGCTGTGCTGACCATCTTGATTCGCCTACTGACCCTGCCACTGACGATAGGGCAGCAAAAGTCGGCCCGCAAGATGCAGGAACTCCAGCCAGAGATCGCCAAATTGCAGAAAAAGTATGGCAAGGACAAGGAGCGCCTGTCGCAGGAACAGATGAAATTGTACAAAGAGATGGGCATCAACCCCATGGGAGGGTGCCTGCCGATGCTGATTCAGTTGCCGATCATGATCGGCCTCTACCAAGCGATCATGTACTGTGTGCCTGCGACGCCGTTGCAACTGTTCCAATTCTCCCACCACATCTACAAGTGGCTGCCTGGCATTGTGGGACTCGTGCCGTTGCAGAGCACGTTCCTGGGGATGGACCTGGGCCAACCGCCCGGCATGCCCCAGTGGTGGGGATACGCTTTGCCGGCCCTGGTCTTTGCCACGTCCTGGTTACAGCAGAAACTCCTCGCCCCGCCTACCACCGGTGATGACAAATCACAGGCCGGGATGATGAATCAACAGATGCAGATCATGATGCCGTTGATGTTCGGCTTTATCTCCCTGCAGTATGCGACGGGGCTCTCCATCTATTTCATCATCTCTAACCTGATTGGGATCGTCCAGTACTATTTTATCCGACGGGATCAGGATGGCGAGTCTGGCAAGAACAAAAAGGTAGTGCGTACGAACAACAAGTGAGACGTATCTTCTCAACAAACTGGGAAATGTGAATGCCGAAACTTGTTTCGGTCTTGCGGAAGCGGGTCCCAGTCGGCAAAAACGCCAACTTGTTGACGCATCCATACCACCGGCAACAGGTGGGAACTATTTGCCCCTAAATATTGAGGTGATATAGTGATCCCCCGCGTTTTATGCGCTGAAATCGGAGAGTTATAGAATGACCAAAACAGAACAAGCGGTAGAAGTAACCGGCTCGAACGTGGACGCGGCAATTGCAGCGGGCCTGGCACGCCTGGGAGTTGATCGAGAAACGGTAGAGATCGAGGTGCTGGATGAGGGCAGCCGGGGCGTGCTCGGGCTGGGGGCGCGAGAGGCTCGTGTGCGCCTGACGCCCAAGACGAAAGCCGCGCCGCGCCAGGCCCCCGCAGCGCCGGTTGAACTGGCAGAATCCGCTCTGATGGAGAAGGACGAGGCCGAGGTGTCCCGAGGAGTGTTACTGGAACTGTTAGCCTTTCTTGGCGTGAGCAAGGCCCAGGTTGACGTGCGGCGAGCCGAACCGGCCCCTGGCGAACAAGAGCCGCCGCTGATACTCAACGTGTATGGCCCAAACGTCAATGCCCTGGTCGGCTATCGTGGAGAGACACTGGCCGCATTGCAACACATCACCCGGCTGATTGTTGGGCGAGAGATGGCCCGGCGGGTTCATCTGGTGGTGGACGTGGACGGTTTCAAGGCGCAGCGGGAAAAGACGCTGCGTAGCCTGGCTCAACGTATGGCCAAGCAGGCACAGCGCACCGGTCGCACTGTGGTGATGGAACCCATGCCTCCCAACGAACGCCGCATCATCCACCTGACACTGCGCGACGATCCCCACGTGACCACCCAGAGCACCGGCGAGGGCGACCGGCGCAAAGTCACCATCATCCCCTGATAAACCGTAAATGGTAGAACTGGATTACCTGGTCATCGGGCACGTGACTCGTGATTTGGTAGACGGCGACTTTATGATTGGTGGGACGGCCTCCTACGCTGCCCGCACCGCGCGTGCGCTGGGCTGTCGCGTTGGCGTCATCACCAGTGCAAGACATGACCTCGATTTGAGCGGGGTGCTGGACGACGTAACAATCACCCGTTTTCCCGCTGCCACGACGACCACGTTCGAGAACATCTACAGCGCCGGTGGCCGGAGTCAGGTGCTACACAGTATCGCGGAGACGCTGACGCCAGCGATGGCCCCACCAGACTGGCGGGCGAAAATCGTTCACCTGGGGCCAGTGGCCCGAGAGTGCGATCCGGCATTGGTCAGTACCTTTGGAAATGCTTTTGTGGGCTTGACGCCCCAGGGCTGGATGCGGAGTTGGGATCAAGCCGGACGTGTGAGTGCCTGTCAGTGGGAGAACGCAGAACCGCTGCTTGCCCGGGCCGACGCTGTGGTGCTAAGTGATGAGGATGTGGAGGGGGATGAAGCATTGGTGCTCCGATACGCCGCCCAGACGCGGTTGCTAGTTGTGACCCAGGCAGCGATGGGCTGCACCGTACACGTGGCCGGTCAGTCCCGTCACTTTTCAGCCCCAGCTGTACCCGAGGTAGACCCCACCGGTGTCGGCGACATATTTGCGGCCGCTTTCTTTGTACGACTGCAGCAGGACGGCAATCCCTGGACGGCCGCGCGCTTTGCCAACTGTCTCGCCGCTCGTTCGGTGACGCGGGTGGGACTGTCTGGCACGCCTGGCCCGGAGGAGGTCACCCGCTGCGGACGGGGCCTGGAGGAATAGGGTGAGCCAAGATGCCAATCATCTACGCGCTGGCGAACCAAAAGGGCGGGGTCGGCAAGACCACCACGGCGGTCAACCTGGGGGCCTGCCTGGCGGAGTGGGGCCAGCGCGTTCTGTTGGTAGACATTGACCCGCAGGCCAACGCCACATCTTCCCTGGGGATAGACAAGCGCACCGTACCGCTCTCTACCTACGACCTGCTGGTGCGCCAGGTTCCGCTATCCCGCGTCGTGAAACCCACCCGTCGAGTGCGGCTCAACATGGTTCCCTCCTCGCCCTCTCTGGCCGGCGCGACGGTGGAGATGGTCGGCCTGCCACAGCGGGAATATCGCTTGCGGCAGATGCTGGCAGAACTGAGCCCGAGCGAAGGCAAAAGGCTAGACGAGCGGTACGATTACGTGCTGATTGACTGTCCTCCTAGCCTGGGCATTTTGACAGTGAACGGGCTGACGGCCGCAACCGATGGAGTGATTATCCCCGTGCAGTGCGAGTACCTGGCATTGGAGGGCCTCTCTCAATTGGCGCGCACCATCGAGTTGGTGCATCGAGCCCTCAATCCAAAATTGAATTTGCGAGGACTGGTGATGACGATGTACGATGCCCGCACTACCCTCTCGCGACAGGTCGTCGAGGAGGTGCAGCGACACTTTCCCAAGCGCGTCTTTGACACGATCATTCCGCGCAGCGTGCGCTTGAGCGAAGCGCCCAGTTACGGCGAGCCCATCATATCCTACGCCCCCCGTTCGGCGGGGGCGCTGGCCTACGCGGCGCTGACGCGAGAGTTGCTGGTGGGTGACCACCGTTTACCGTAGGGGCGCGGTTACCGCGCCCCTACCGTTGAGGTGAGAGATGTCACCACGCAAGAGTGGACTCGGTAAAGGGTTAGAGGCGCTGATTCCGCTCGCCGAGGAAGAGGCGGTGGCGGGTGTGATTGAGGCGCCCCTCGCTTCCATCAGACCCAACCCCCACCAACCGCGCACATCAATCCGCGACCAAGACCTGGTGGAACTGGCCGCCTCAATTGAGGAGCACGGGATCATCCAACCGCTCGTCGTCGTCAGGGTAGTGGATGGGTATCAATTGATCGCCGGCGAGCGGCGCTGGCGGGCGGCGCGGCTGGCCGGGTTGTCCACCGTCCCCATCGTAGTAAAAGACGTGGTCCCCAGTGAGATGCTCGAATTGGCGCTGGTGGAGAATCTCCAGCGGGCCGATCTGAATCCACTGGAGGAGGCTATGGCCTACCGCCAGTTGACCGCAGAGTTCGGGTTGACGCAGGCGCAGGTGGCCCGGCGGGTGGGCAAGAGCCGGATGGCGGTCTCCAACACACTGCGACTGTTGAAGGCGACCCGGCCTGTGCAAGAGGCGCTGATTGGGACAAAGATCAGTGAGGGACACGCCCGCGCGCTCCTGAGCCTGGAACAAGCCGAGGCACAGGAAGCCGCCCTCAAGATTGTCCTGGAGCGCAAGTTAAACGTGCGCCAGACCGAGGCCCTGGTACGGCAGTTGCTTGGCCGACGAAAGGAAAAGCAGCCGACGCGGGTACCCTCACCGGAGACACGGGCACTGGAGGCTCGCTTTCGCGAGACGTTGGGCACCAAGGTGAACCTGATGCGCAGCGGTAAAAAGGGCCGCATCGTGATTTACTTTTACTCCGACGAGGAATTGGACGCGCTCTATGAGCGCATCGTCGGGAGTGGATAACCCCGGCCACTGACATATCCGCTCAATACCCTGGGGTAGACCGGATTGTCATTCCGAATTGCCTCATCCCAACTTTTTGAAAAAGATACCAGGACGAGTTGCTAACTTGGCCCAAATCCCACGTTACGCTCAATCGAGGAGGAGGAACAATATCTAAAGACATCTACCGCCAACTGGCCCGGCGGCTGGACGCCATCCCCAATGGTTTTCCTGCCACCGAGAGCGGCGTCGAACTGCAACTCTTGGCCAAGATCTTTGGGCCGGATGAGGCGACGCTGGCCGGTGCGATGCGCTTGACCCGTGAGCCGTCCGCCGACATCGCGGCCCGCGCCGGCGTGGACCCAGACATGGCCTACCGCACGCTCAAGGATATGACCCGCAAGGGACTGATCCGCGCCAAACGAGATAAAGGACAACTCACCTTTGGACTGATGCCCTTTGTCGTCGGTATCTACGAGGGACAGTTGCCCCGCATGGACGTGGAACTGGCTGAATTATTCGAGCAGTACTATCGAGAAACGCTGGGTGGTGTCATCGTCCACGACACGCCCGCCGTCCACCGCGTCATTCCCGTCGAGGAGGTGATCCCCTTTGACCTGGAGATTTTTCCCTACGAGCGGGCCTCCGAACTGCTGGAAGAAGCCAGGTCGTGGGGCGTGCGCGACTGCATCTGTCGCGTCCAGCAGCGACTCATCGGCAAAGGGTGTAACCATCCGGTCGAGAATTGCCTGGTTTTCGCGCGGGCCGAAGGCGTTTTCGATCACAGCGAGGTGGATCGGGCCATTACCAAAGAGGAAGCATTGCGCATCCTGCGCGAGGCGGAGGATGCAGGGTTGGTGCACTCTACCGGCAACTACCGCGACCGGCACCATTATATCTGTAACTGTTGCACTTGCTGTTGTGGGATACTGCGCGGCGTGGCCGAGTTCGGCGCCCCCGCCGCCGCTGTCCGCTCCGACTTTTATGCCGTCGTGGACGCCAGCGCGTGCGCCGGATGCGGCGATTGCGTCGAACGCTGCCAGTTCGGGGCATTGGCAGTGACGGACGACGTTTGCGTGGTGGACTATGCCTGCTGCGTGGGTTGTGGGCTGTGCGCTACAATCTGCCCTGCCGACGCGCTGCGCCTGGAGCGCCGGCCCGAAGGCGAGGTGCCCCCGCCACCGGCCGGCATCAAGGAGTGGATGGTTCAGCGCGCCCAGGAGCGGGGCATCTCGATTTTTGACGTTTTGTGATTGGGGTTCTACACTCCCGCCATCCCCACTCCGGCTACCGGCGTGCCGCAGTCGGGGCAAGTGCCGCCCGGCTGGACGTGGTTCTCCAGAATCAAGTAGCCGGAGCGCCGAATGAGCAGGCGGCCACATTCGTGGCAGGAGGTGTTGGCCTCAC
>Ga0209834_10002329_pt1 | contig 10152 bp, 8 predicted proteins | sample Mar14236cmmetaG_FD_184134 | JGI IMG/M metagenome (GOLD analysis project Ga0209834, IMG submission 184134) | Marine hydrothermal vent microbial communities from Guaymas Basin, Gulf of California to study Microbial Dark Matter (Phase II) - Marker... ...
GAAGACGGTGATGTGGAAAAAATTCTGCGCTTTGGCAAAGAAGGCCTTGAAGGCGAAGAGGTCGGAGCAGTATGTACCACATGCCATCAGGATGGCGCCTTGATGGCCTGGGCCGGTTCAGCCCATCAGGAGGACGACGTCTCCTGCCTCGAGTGTCACAGCATACACTATAACAAGGAGAAGACACTTCTCAGGAACACCAACCAGTTTGAACTCTGCGGACAGTGTCATCAGGACATCAAGGCCAAAGGCTATCTGATGTCCCGCCACCCTGTCAGGGAAGGCAAAATGGGCTGCACTGACTGCCACTCGCCACATGGTACGGATAACCTGGTATCCGGCATGATTAAGACAGATGAACGTCTGAACGATCTCTGCCTTAAATGCCATACCCGTTATCAGGGGCCCTTTGTGTTTGAGCACGAGCCTGTAATCGAAGACTGCACCTTCTGTCATGATGCTCATGGGACAGTAGCCAACAACCTGCTCCTTCAGAACGAGCCTTTCCTGTGCCTGCAATGTCATGAAGCGCATTTCCATTCAACACGTTTCAGCGGGCAGCCGCGTAGCAGTTATCCGCCAGGCGTAATCGATCCCAATACCGGACAGACAGTTACGGGCGATCAACTGGCCGGTGAACATAACTGGCAGGCTGGTTTCCTGACACAGTGCACCAGTTGCCACCAGAACGTACATGGATCGGATCTGCCTTCTCAAAGCGTGTCTGGACAAGGCACGGTATTCACTCGATAGGGAGGTGAGGATATGAAAGTAACTACAACTGTTTTAATGAGCCTGTTCATAGCCCTCGGCCTTGCCTGTTCGGCACTTGCAGAGGACGCGAAACCTTATGATGTTGAAATCAGCGTCGGCGGTTCAGTGAACGACTTGGACGGTAACGGCCGTGTCGCTGAGTACGACAGCACAGCCGAGAAAAATGCCAACTTGATCCTGGATGGCAAGGTCTCTTATTTCCTGGACGGAGGGGCGATCAATGCCTACGGAAACTATCTGGACGGTGATGATCAGTCATACGGGGCCGATCTTGACCTCTGGAACCGTATTTTGCTGCTTCAGACCGACTATCTCCGGTTTTATCACCGGCTGGATCATAATAATCTTGATCACCTTATGGCCAGTCTGGCCCGGAGCGGCCAGGGGGCCACACTCTATCACACGGATTTCAATGAATTCGACGACTATGGAATCACTCGGAGTGAATGGAAGTCTGAGGCCAAACTGAATGTTCCCACGATTCCGGGATTGAGTTTTACCTTTAATCACAGGTTTGAAGAACGCAAGGGCATGGACCAGGCCCGGACCATGAGCAAGTGTGCAGCCTGCCACGTAGTGGGAATGAGCAAAGATATAGATGAGACCACCAACGAAATTAATCCCTCGGTAAACCTCAGGATCGGGCCCATGACCCTGAACTATGATTTCCTGTACAGGTCCTTTAACAGCGGGAGCGATGTGCCTGAAAACCTATATATGGAGGCACAGAATCCCGGCCAACCTGCGGGGAACTTGGACGGATTCGATTCCCGGGTACAGTTTGACAATACCAACGGATCTTTGCCTTTTTCACGTACCCCTGACTCGGAAAAATGGTCTCACAAGGTCAAGATGAAGGCCGATTTGCCTGATAATACGGTCAACCTCAATTATGTGCGGTCAAGGGCCACCAATAATGATTCAGACAGTGGTGCCGGTGTCCTGTACGGCAACTATGAAAAGGAACTGGCCGTCGATTACTGGGCCCTTAACGGCGGCTGGCACTGGAAAATCAACAGGACAATGGGCTTTACCCTGAAAGGTAAATACCATGATATGGATGCTGATGAGGTCAATGTCGACGTTTTTGAGTCTATCAGCGACGGAGGCTCCGCCGGAGTAGGACAGACATGGGCAGATTTTCTGGGAACGGATTTCGATTTTAAGAGATATTCAGCCTACGACGAGGAGGAATATAGCGCTGAAGCCAAATTTGCATGGAAGGTCCTCAAAGACCTGAAATTGAAATTGGGATATGAAGTTGAATATCTGGACAGGGAAAATGCCGAGTACCACCATGTCGTCGATGACACCACTACCCAGGAGGTTTCCATAGGCAGTCACTGGCGGCCCTTGAAGGGTCTTAAGGTGAGTGCGGATTATGCATTTACTTATGTGGATGACCCTTATGTCTTCCATGATTCAATGTGCCCGTCCTGGGAAGAGGCGCAGGCATTAGGATTTGCTCCAGGGACATATTCTGCGAATAGCTGGTACTCCCTATATGTCTACGGAGTCAGGACCGCAGACAGGTCCAACCAGCCTGAAACCGTCCATGACATGAGACTGAAGACGAGCTGGCTGGCAACCGGTAAGATCAACGCCAATATGCACCTGCACTATAAACTCGCGGAAAACAGCGATTGTGGCGGGAGCGATTGGCAACAGGATATGTTCAATGGCGGATTAAACGTCATGTATACCCCGATGGCCAAACTCGGAATCAATTTCGGGTATAACTATTTCTATGACAAATATGAGGCCATGTTCTGTTCGGCCTTCTATAACGGGTGAGCGGGTGCCGTCGGATCCTCCCAGTTGGGAGGTCAGAGTGACAGCTATGAGTATGAGACCGAGGCCCATACCTTTTATGTTGGCGCCAATGCCAACCTGATACCAAAAAGGTGGGATGTCTCAGCCTTATATTCCTTCACCAAGGGCACAGCCAATATACAGGATTTACGCTTTAGCAGTGATCCGTTTGTGCTCACGGTAAACGGACGCACGGACGACTACAGCTTCACATATATCAACGGTTCTAATGAATATTCAGATCTTGAATATATCATGTGGGAGTTCGAGCTTGCTACAAATATTACTATTACCGATGAGCTCGGGCTTACGTTTACCGGCCGGTATTCTGATTACAATGACCAGGAAGAATACGTGTACGGCGAACTCGATGGTTCACTATTTACTCTGTCGGGTTTTGTGACGTACCGCTTTTAATTAGCTGTTCACACATACAACTGAAAACAGGGGCCTAAAAGGTCCCTGTTTTTTGTTTTTCCAAAACATTTGTGCGTCGCCGAAGAACCAGACGATACAAAAAAACTGATCCTAGCGCTGAAGTTCTGAAGGCCTTTTTTCTAAACGGACCTTAAGGCGTTTTAAACGTTTTCCCCGATAGATCGAGACCAGAATTTCCTCTCCAGGCCCTTTGGTCAACAGTATCCTGATCGCCGCAATATCTGATTTCACTTCTTCGCCATCAATTGCAACAATAATGTCTCCCCCTACAGGATAGAGACGATTTCCAAGACGGAGCTCCTTTTCACCGCCCTTTATTCCCGCCTTGTCAGCCGGACCCCCCTGAGTTACGTTTATAACAATGGCACCTTTTTCAACCGGAAGATCGAGGAGTTTGGCCAACGCAGGGGTGACATTCTGGAGATCCGCCCCCAGCCAGGCACGTGCCACATATCCCTTGGAAATGAGTTGTGAGGCTACCCATTCAACAGTCTCAAAGGAAATGGCAAAACCCACTCCCGGTATATGTTTTAAAGGGCTGAATATCAAAGTATTTACCCCGATTACCCTGCCCGATGAGTCAACTAAGGGCCCGCCTGAAGTGCCTGAATTTATGGATATATCAGTCTGGATTACACCATGGACTACACGTCCGTCAGGTCTGGAGATACTCCGCTCAATGGCACTGATCACCCCCTGCGATACGGTATAACCTGTTCCAAAGGGATTGCCGAGCGCAAAGGCCTTCCGGCCTATGTCGGGCTTTGTGGCTGCAAGTTGCATTGGGACAAGAGATTCAAGTTCTTTTTCAGGCGCCCGCAACTCAAGTATTGCAAGATCGGTTTCGCTATCGGTTCCCACCAGCCTGGCAGGCCACTTGCGGCCGCTGGACAAGACTACCTCGATAGAGTGCACGTCACTGATAACGTGATGATTCGTCAAGATATGCCCAAGGTGATCCAGGATAAACCCGGAGCCTGAGCCCTTGTGAGGCACTGGCGCAAGATAGGATTCGAGCGCGACCGTCGTGCTGGTTACGTTTACTATTCCCTTTGAGAGTTTATTGCAGAGCCTGACCGTATATTCTTCATCTGCCGCAAACCCCATACAGGATAAAGGATTCAGAAAAACAGCGAAAAGGACGTATAATAGGACACATTTTGAAATACATTTGACCATCGGTCTAAAGTTCTCCGATTTTAAGGACCACAGCTACGATAAACGCCAGCATCAAGCGGTAATATACAAAGGGATAAAATGTGTGCCTGGCGAGATAGCGCATCAAAAAGGCTATAACTAAATATCCGGAAATGCATGCGGCGATAAAACCCCAGAGAAAGGCCATATCCACAGTCGCGGAACCATCTTTCCAGAGCTTGAGGCCCTCGTATAACCCTGCTCCTGCAATTATGGGGGCAGAGAGCAGAAAGGAGAATCGGGCCGCGGCCATCCTTTCAAATCCCAGGAAAAGGGCTGTCGTCATGGTTATTCCGCTCCGCGAGACGCCGGGCACGATTGCAAGGGCCTGTGCCGTTCCAACACAGATGGCGTCTTTCCATCCGAAATTTTTAAAATCGCGCGTGTGGGATGCCAGGCGTTCCGCTGACCACAGCAGCAAAGCAATCCCTGAAAGGGTAGATATGACTACCCACGGGGAACGGAATACAGTGGAAGCTGCTCCTTCAAGGAAGTAACCCAGAAAGGCCCCCGGCACAGTACCTAAGAGAACCAGACAGAGAAGCCTTCTATCTCCTTTTCTCGATGTCCTTCCAGGGACCAGAGATTTCGCCATGTTTAACCAGTCCCGCCAAAAATACGAAAGGACTGAGATCAGGGTACCCAGGTGAAGGGTAACATCAAATGCTATAGGGGTATCCTTAAGGCCCAGAAAATATTCGGCCAGAACAAGGTGGCCGGAGCTGGATACGGGCAAAAATTCAGTAACGCCCTGAAGGATTCCCAGAAATATTGCCTCTGCCGTAATCATATTTGTTTTGTGTAATTATAAATAATATATTAGCTAAATATTTATTTTAGTGCCTTAATGAAAGATCGAAAGTAGTTTACACAAGGATGACTAAACATTAAACCGATCTTGTTATAATCAAATTAATTTTTTATCGGCGCTGGGTATTTAAATGTTGAGAAATAAAAAGACACCTTTGGGCAGATTGTTGATGATAGGTCTGCCGGGTACGGATTTGGACCTGGAGACCCTTTCACTTATCAGGGATTACGGAGTGGGAAACTTCATCCTCTTCGAAAGGAACGTAAAAGGGGGCCCGGACCATACAAAGAAACTCTGTGATGATCTTAACGGGGCTTGCGCTGATGCCGGGCTGCCTTCGCCTGTTATAGCCGTTGACCAGGAAGGGGGACCTGTTCAGAGACTTGGTCCCCCTTCCTGGCCGGAAATTCCCTCAAACGAGGAAATGGTTTTATCCAAAAATTTAGAGATGAATGTAAATTCCCAGGCGGAGACTGCTGCAAAGATCCTCAACTCTCTCGGGATAAAGCTCAATCTGGCCCCTGTCCTTGATCTGGCTCCAAGCGGTGCGGAAGGTGTCCTGAAGGGACGTTCGTATGGGGCCGATCCCAGGGAAGTATCAATCCTTGGAGAAAAATATATTCAAATACTGCAGGCGAATGGAGTGTGCGCCACAGCTAAACACTTTCCAGGCATAGGTCGCGTAGAAAGGGATCCCCATTTTCAGAGACCCGTAGTTACCGCCTCAAGAAAAACATTGACGCATGAAATGTACCCTTTTCGCAAAGGTGTGAAGGCTGGTGTTAAGGCCGTAATGACCTCTCACGTGGTATTTCCCTCATTGGATCCGGATGAGCCCGCGACCTTTTCAGAAATTATAGCGAACAGACTCCTTCGATATGAGCTTGGTTTTGAGGGCGTATTACTGACCGACGATCTTGAGATGGGAGGAGTCATCAATCACGGCTCCTTGGGCGAGGCGGCAGTAAAGGCAATTCTGGCCGGGCATGATCTCTTATTGATTTGTCACGGTATTCAAAGGGTTAAGGAGGCATTGAACTCACTAGAAAATGCATGGTCCACGAGCTTGTTTGAGGCCGGAAGATTGGATCTGAGTCTTTCACGAATTGCCGGAATTACTTGATCAATCCGGAGATTACCTTGGTATTACCTCCCGGCAGAATCTCCCTTTTCACTACAGAAAAATGGCTTTTGAAAAAACTTTCTTCCTGTTTTAGTAGAGCCCTAGATCCCAAATTTCCTGCAACCAACATCCTGATATAAAAAAGGAATTTAATAAACTTTTTCCTTGGGACTTCATGTTCCATCATGCAGAACCTTCCTCCGGCCCTACATACCCTTTTGATCTCCACAATAGCCTTTTCCCTTACATCCCCCTTCAGTTCATAAAATGCGTGGGAGCAGGTTACGGCCGAGAAAGCCCCGTCCTTGAAAGGTAGGTGCTGGGCCTCGGCCTGTATCAGGACTATGTTTTTTAATTCTCTTTCTCTTATCTTTTTGGCTGCTTTTCGAAGCATTCCGCTTGAGAAGTCGAGCCCGATCACCAGGCCGTCGCCGCCTACCTTTTCAGCCAGGAAAGGAGGAACGGATCCGGTGCCCGTACAGAGGTCGAGTGCAATGTCTCCGTCCTTGAGCCCGGTCCTGTCGGCAAGAGCACTACGAAGGCGACCCTGGAGGTCATGAGAGTGGAGTTCAATAATACGGTCATAGACCTTTGAAAACAGATTGTAGTAGGATTGTCTGAGTGAACTCATAATTTAATTATATTCTTTCCTATAGAATCAGAAATGCAGGATTAGAGTATCAAAACTCCATTGATTAGTATACGATTCCGTTGTAGAAAGTCAAAAATTACCGCCAAAGATTTTTTGTTGCGATTTGAGCTTGAGCGGTTAAACATGATTTCGGCAAAAAGGTCTTAGAGGCAAGGTGCAAAATTTTTCAGGAACGAGACCTGTTTATCATTTGCAACAAAGGCCTAGTATCAAAAGCAATGTCGCAGGCAGGGCGTTTTTGGCTGAAACATTCTAAAATATTTTAGTTTAAGAGGTGTCGAACTGAAACTGGCTATTGTTTCCCCTCCCTGTATGAGGCCTACCAGCCCTCCTCTTGGGCCTGCCGTCCTGTTGTCATATCTGAAGAAAAATTTGCCGGATATGGATGTAAAGGTCTTTGACCTCAATATGTTTTATTACGACAGAATACTGAATGATTTAAGCAAGGGGAATTTCAAAATTCGACTTTATGACTGGGATGAGAACACCACAGCCCGAAAGATCGGTCAGGCGGTGGATTTTCTGAAATATGGTATAAAGGAGAAATTCGATCTAAAATCATACCATCATTTCACCACGATTTTTTTGAGCTTTGAAAACATCTTTAACGCATTCATGTCTGAAATGGCCAAAAGGCGTTTAATGGAACTCTTTGTGCCCGACAGGGTTAGAATATTTTTCGAGGATTTAGTCGATCAGGTCCTGGATTATGGTCCGCAAATGTTGGGTCTGTCAGTCCTTTTCAACAGCCAGTCGGTTTTTGCCCTGCTCTTGGCCGCTTTGATTAAAGAGAAAAGGGAGATAAAGGTTGTTTTCGGCGGGGCCAGACTCGGGGTTATGTATTGTCCGGAGAGGCTTTTTAAAGAGCCTTGGGTCTTCAGTACCAAGGACAGGACAAAGCAGTTGGAATTCGGGCAATATGTTGATTTTCTTATTCCAGGTGAAGGGGAGGATGCCTTGCTCAATCTTTGCATGGTTCAAGATGAGAAAGAGCTGGCCCGGGTACCTAATCTTATATATATGAGAGATCAGGAGGTCAGAACAAATCCGCCCCATATTATTTATGACCTTGACCGGATACCTGAGCCCGATTTCAGTGACTTTCCACTGGATAGGTATATAGGACCTGAGGTGGTCCTTCCTTTTTTGAGTTCCAGGGGATGCCCCTGGGGAAGATGTACATTCTGTACACATCATCATTCTTACTTACTCTATCGAGAGCTTGATATCAACGAATGCCTGAAGCAGATAAGAGGCCTAAAAGGACATTATGGGGTATCGTTTCTTAATTTTTATGATGAGATGATCCCACCGGACCGTTTCATGGAACTGGCACAGGCATTGATTAATGAAGGAATAGAAATTTCCTATGCAGCATATGCCAAACCCGTAAAAGAATTCGATGCCGGTTTGCTCAAACTGATTCACCGCTCCGGGGGGCGTGTGATCATGTGGGGCGTGGAATCAGCCAGCCAGCGGGTTCTGAATCGCATGAGAAAAGGGACAAAGACCAAAGAGGCGGAAAAGGTCCTTCAGGATGCCACCCATGCAGGTATAATGAATCTGATATTCATAATGTTTGGTTTTCCTACCGAGACAGAGGCAGAATTTTTTGAGACCTTGAATTTTCTCGATAAAAACAAAGACTACATACACGCACTGTCTAAGGGTAAATTTGTTTTATCAGAAGGTTCGCCTGTCCGGCGAAATCCTGATAAATTCGCGATTACCCGAATCCGTGAGGCAGCGGGATCAAGAGTCTATAACAGGGTCCTTGATTATCATGTATCAAAAGGACTTGGCCCCCAAGAGGTGTCGGCGCTATATGAAAAGAACATTGAACATTTGGAATCAATCGGCTTTTCACCCCGTTTCGGGGCGTATCGGGAGCACTTTCTGGTATATGCCGCCTCAAGAGATACAGGTAGCGAGACCGGAACCCGGTGCATATGAATAGGGGGCTATATTCACATACAAAGCTCTATAGTTGACGGATCACAAGGATTTTAGAGGTCTGTACTTATTTTTACGGTAGTTATTTCAATTTTATTTCTTGATTACTACAGATTCTATAGCCTCTGCCCTTACCCAGCCTCTCTTTTTATCCGGCAGGCTGATCAGAGACCATCCGTCTTCCGACCTTTCACGATGCACAATGGTGCCTGCATGAAGATTAAAAAGTACTGTGTCGTTTATATCGGGACCAGCAAGGATCTTTACTTCTTGTTTGAGTATTACGGCACGGTTATCTGTGTTTAACTGATAGTATTTCAGTCCGAAAGACGTGCCCGCGATAATCCATAAAATCAGGGAGACAATAGAGGCATAGTAGGTAAACTCAAACTTGAAAAAAAGCCTTATCAAAAGGACTGTCCAGAACAGGAGGTTTAGGAAGGCGAAAATTTTTAACAGCTTATCAAGACTCAGGTCCTTAAGCCAAAAAAAAGTCATGCTGACGAGGTTTGGTGATTCGGAAACCGCATCCAGTGTCTTATCTCTGGCATAGTTGATATTAAAATTCAGATCTGCATCTCCCGGCATCAGAAGACGGGCGCGTTCATAGTTCAGAATGGCGCGGCCGAGCTGGTCCAAACGAAAGTAGGCATTTCCGAGGTTGTAATAAAGTGTTCCATACTTGTGGTCGGACCGGAGCAACTGTTCATATCCGTCTATTGCTTCTTGGAAGCGGCCTTGCTTGTATGCCTGATTTGAACTAAAGAATAGTTCCTCTGATTCGCCGGATTGAAAGGCTGTTATGTCAGGCCCGAGAAAACAGGCGATGAAATAAATGAGTATACTCAGACATATAAATCTTTTCACTGGATTTCCTTTTCAACTTGCCTGACCAATTGAGAGATGTCTTTTCCAAGCGGGCAGGCATTATGTCCCTTACCCGTATAAATAGCATCTTCAAGTCTTGTTAAAATATTGTGTATCTTTTGCGCGGTATTATGGCTGACCCCCCTTGATTTTAGGATTTCAGCCGCCTCTACCGAGGTCATGGAACCAAGGGAGAGGCCGAATCGTTCGTTTAAATAATTCCTGAAATATAAAGCCAAATCGCTCGAGCTGGGTTTATCCTGCCGGCATCTCTTGATACATTTCTTGGCTGCCTTTTTGGCTTTTAACGTGTTATTAAATGTATCGGATCTTTTACCGAGCTTCAGACCAAGGAAGGCTATTACATAGATAAAAAAAGGCCCAATGAAGATAAACCAGAAAACAATGCATCCAGGGCGTATAAACGACCCCTTCCCCAGGTCTTTTATGGAGGTATGGATTGGCAGGATGTCATGGCCCAGCTCTTTAATTGCTTTTTTTGCAGGGCCTTCAGTCTTTTGTCCG
>Ga0209834_10002330_pt1 | contig 10145 bp, 9 predicted proteins | sample Mar14236cmmetaG_FD_184134 | JGI IMG/M metagenome (GOLD analysis project Ga0209834, IMG submission 184134) | Marine hydrothermal vent microbial communities from Guaymas Basin, Gulf of California to study Microbial Dark Matter (Phase II) - Marker... ...
CATCTGCCATTTCAATCACTTAAAAGCAATGGAAATTGCGTATATACATTTTTAGGAAATAAAACTGATGCCTAGTAATAGAACAGTATGCTCTATTTTTTATTGAATTCTTTCCATTTCTCTTTTGATACTTTCGAAAGAATTTTGATAATTTCATCATAAGTATTTTTGTCCCCGAGATGATTCCACATTTCAGCTCCAATTAGCACCTGCTTTTCCATATCCATGATAGATTTGGTAAAACTCCAATTGTATCGATCTTTGGTAATATAAGGGTTGTAATGAAGTGCATAAAATCCATGGTATGAAGGAGAGAGGGACATGAATTGCAATATTTTCTTTTTTGCAGCCTCGGTTTGATCCAAATTTGGCTTTGGTGATTTTATTTCATAATATAGAGGTCCATATTTGTGGTCTCCAACATACAGGTCAAGAACTATCCTTGAGTTAATAGTCCTGCCATTTTTTGCTTTTTCTATTTCCCTTATCTCTTTATCATGGTCTGGTTTCCTTTTTCTGGTTCCTCTTTCTCCTCTTAGTTCTCTGCAAATTATATCTATCTTCCGAATCGCCCCACGATCCAAACGACAGTTTAGCGAATAATTTAAATGTACATCCTCATATTTATCTTCTGCAACTATTTTGGCAAGTTGGGGTACAAATGATTGTCCTATGCTAGTAATAAGAGATCTTTCTTTTATTGCTGCTATGGCAGCTTCTGGTGTGAAAAAAATGCTGTGCCATGGATATCCCTTCTTAACGACTTCTAAATCAATGTCTAGTGAAAATATCTTATCCTCAAAAAAGAGTTCAGTTAACTCTTTAATTTTATTTATTGTTGCCTTCTTTAGAGGCATATCAGAAGAGATGCTATAGAAAAATTTATAACTTGTGTGTCATTATAAGTATAAAGGTGTCACAATGGGTATAAAATATTCAATTCCTGTAAAGATTGTAAGCAATAACGGAGCGATGAAGTGCACTATCCCGAAGCAGATTGCTGAGAGAATGGGATTAGAGAAAGGACAGAATATACTATGGATATTATTTGATGATGGTCATGTTGAAGTCCAAAAAGAGGAAGAGTAGTGATAGGATGGAAATAACTATGGAGTTTTACATAGAAGACTGCCTGAAGGGGCTTGATAGAATAAAACCCAATACCGTAGATATGGTGTTTGCTGACCCCCCCTATAATCTGGATAAAAAATACTATTCTATAAGTGACAATAGGTCTGATTACTTTGAATGGATGGAAAAATGGATGAAAAAGTGTTATGCCATCCTTAGACCAGGAGGGGCAGCATACTTCATGAATGCACCGAAAAATTTTGGGCAACAGGAGGCAGTCATAAAATCTGTTGGATTCGAGATATCAAGTTATATCATATGGATGCGTAGGAATCCAGCACCAGCAAAAAACACATTTCCAAATATTCATTCGGATATACACTACTGTATAAAACCCGGTGGTAAAAAATATTTTGATGACTCTGAAAGGATAAGTTATGAACTTAGGAGAAGAGATGGCATAGTGGGGAAAAATCACAGGCCATATGATGTTTGGATAGATATCCCAAAGCTTGTTCCGGGGTTTATGGCACAACCAGAAGTGGTATTGAAACCAGGTAAAAAGAAGGCTATGGTACTGCCAAATCAGTTGCCTGAAAAATTGGTATGGAGATGCGTTAGGACAAGTACAAAGGAAGGCGATTTAGTTGTCGATCCCTTCTTGGGTGTGGGTACTACTATGCGGGTATGTGGTAAACATAATAGAAATTTTATTGGATTTGAAATTAACGAAGAGTATAGAAAATATCTCGAAGAGCAAAGAATATCGTTACTTAAACTGATAGAGGACAGAAAGTTAACTCAAAGTACACTCCAATTAAGTAGCGTGGTAAAATAAATAGGTAACAAACAGACATCCTAATAGACGATTTAGAACTCCATGTCCTTCAATTTTTCTTCCGCCCTTTTCTTGATTTCCTCTGTCAGATTATTTCCATGGCTGTCTATTGTCACGACCAACGGGCCGAATTCTTCAACCTCAAAGACCCACATTGCTTCTGTTACCCCAAGCTCTTCTAACCAGAATACGTCTCTGACACGCTTTATTGACCTTGCAGCAAGAACTGCAGCCCCTCCTGTGAATGCGCAATACACTGCCCCATGCTCCTTGCATGCTTCTGCAGTTTTTTCTCCCATGCCTCCTTTGCCTATGATCATCTTCACTCCAAATTTTTTGATGAACTCATGCCCAAATGCTTCCATTCTGCTGCTTGTTGTCGGTCCTGCAGCTATAACCTCCCATTCCCCGTTCTTCCTCATTAAGGGCCCGCAGTGATATATCGCAGAGCCTGAAAGAAAAGGAATCTCCTCTCCCATCGCCCTCTCATGCGCTTTATCTCTCGCTGTCACCACTGTCCCGTTCAAATAAACTTTGTCGCCGGCCTTCAACTTTCTTACTTCTTCGCCAAGAGGCGTCCTCAAATCGTATTCCATTTTATCTCACCCTCGGCATTTATTTTCATGCCTGCCTTTCTATCAGCCCAGCATTGAACCACAACACCCACAGGCAGGGAAGCAGGATGACGCGCAGCCACCTCTATGTGGACATCAAGAACAGTTGTATTCCCCCCCAACCCCATCGGGCCTATCCCTGTTGAATTTATTGCGTCAATCAGCTCTTCCTCTATTTCTGCAATCTCCTTTATTTCACTTCTCTTTCCAACAGGGCGCAACAGGGAGCGTTTTGCAATCTCCATAGCAATATCCGCCCCCCCGCCTATCCCGACGCCGACAACAGTCGGCGGGCATGGATTTCCTCCGGCACGAACTACCTGTTCCAATATGAATTTTTTGACGCCCTTCATTCCCTCGGAAGGTTTGAGCATCTTCAGTGCAGACATGTTCTCAGAGCCGCCTCCCTTGGGAAATGCTATGATTTCGCATTCATTTCCTTCGCATATTTCCCAGTGGATATATGGTATGTGCATTCCGACATTGCCGGAAGTTTTTCCGCTTATTATATCGACAGCATTACCCCTCAGGGGTATTTCTTCTGTTGCTTTTTTCACCCCTTCCTCTATGCTCTTTTTGATGAGCCCAATGTAAGGAAAATCTGCTCCGACCTTTACAAAAAATGTTTGAGTACCTGTGTCCTGGCAGATGGGTTTTTTCTCATTATCTGCAAGCTCAATATTTTTCAATATTGCAGATAGCTGTGTCCTTGCCGGCTCAACCTCGTTCTCCCTCGCCTTCCTCAACGCATTTACCACATCTGCAGGAAGTTCTGTCGAAGCTATTTTTATAAGCTCTGCGATGGCATCTGACAGTTCCTTCTCATTCATGCTACCGCTGCATTAACCAGAAATAACTTTTAAACTTATTGAGTAGAAGGGAGGATAGGCAAAAAAAGAGCATCTAGGAGGGGATGGGATGCACTCTAACAACTACCAGCCTATCCTTCCCATAGAGAGTATAGTTGTTATTACTATATTTAACTTTCGGATTTTTGCAGGTCTATGACTCAAACACAAGTTGAGGCGAGCGTTCAAGCGTTACCTTGGGCATTTTCGCTTTATACGACTTTCTGACTTCCATGTCATACCTGCCCCCCTCTTTGATTTCTTCGAGCATTTTGCGCCCTCTTTTTCGTCCTTCTTCGATACTCATGTTTATTTTCAGCACCTCTCCCTTTGCAATCCAGTTTACCAGAGCATTCCATACTGCCCCTGCACCGTAAGGCAACCCTTCAAGCAACATCATAGTTCCTTCCACAGGATAGTTCCACATGCCTGTCGGATCATCGCCAAGTTTTGCCAGCGGGACACCCATCGCCACCTCATATTCAGGAGTGAATGTCGGGTCTGCCACAACCCATTCTCCATCAATCAGAACTTCGGCAGTCCCATGAAGCATGAAAGTTCCGAATGCATCATACCAGTCCTTTAAAACAGGAGATGCACCTACCATGGAGTCATACATTGATTCGATAAGGGCAAGGCTGTATAGCCTGTATCTGGCTGGCAAACCACCTGCTCTGCAAAGTGCGGCGAAAAGAGAAAGCTGGTGGAGGCATGTCCCACTTCCCCTCTTCAATGTAGCAACTGCTCCGTCAAGCCCTACAAATGACAGTTTTATGTTATTCTTAACAAATTCAAACACCGCTTCAGCATACTCTCTGTCTGACTTTTTGAACGCGCCGAGTTCATTTGCAAGCGCTATTATCTCAGGTGCATCTGATTCGCAAAAATGGGTTGGCCTCAGATATCTTTCATTGGATTTGTTATATGGCATGCCTTCCTCGTATTCCGGAATTCTGTATGGCAGTTCCTGCGTTTTCATATTTTTCAGATATTTTTTTGCAGCTCTGTTAGCTTTTATTATCAATATCGGGTGTTTTATCAAAGCTTTCAAAAGTGCGGGAACTGTCCGTATAACGATTTTGAACATCTTCCAGGGTATTATGTAGCCCTTCTCCTTTATTTCTCTCAATTTCTTAAACATTTACTTGCTCACCTCCTTTAAATCACTCAGAAGCATTTTTCTCATCTCTTCTGCGCATCCTCTTATCTCCTCTCCTGCCATTCTCTTTACCTCCGGCTCAAGGACAGGACCGGGGCGGTCGCATACTGGACAATGCTCTAACATTCTTACCCTATCACCCGTAAAAATAAAGCCGGGGTAGCTCCTTGCCAGAGAGTCAAGGAACGCAAATTTTCCGTACTCGCCATATCCCACAGGCTCATTATTTTCGTCAAGCACCATGGGATGGTAATAGTTATGCGGGATGTGAAGATAATGCCCTTCAGGACACTGAGTCATAAATCCATTCCCTTCCACCATCGCATACAAATCAAGGCACTGGTTTTCAGGTATTCCTATGAATTTTTTTACCTTCTCACGGAACTCTTCCACAGGCATTCTATGGTTCTCCTGGGTTTTCCATCCCCCACCTGTCATAACTGCGCCTCTATCTCCAAAATCAAATTTTAGCCCTTCCCTGTCCATCTTGTCCATGACCATATTAAGAATGAAGGGAGCTCCTGCAAAAAATATTCTCTCATCAGTTTTTTCAAGTTTTTCCATCCATTCTATTATGTCATTTACCATTTTTTCGTTCATCCTTTTTGATGCAAGCTTGAGCATTCCTGCCATTGCCTTTTCCTTCAGCCCCTTGGGCCGGCCCATTGATATCCTTATGAGGTCAGTCGTGATTTCTCTGTCTATTGCAGCCCTCACATCCTTTATCGCATCAAAAAGAACAGATGTTACTTTCCCAACATAAAGATTTGTTTTGAAAGAATGGGGAAACAGCAGGTAGGCATAGGAATCGTACCTCCACCACTGGTGAAGCATTTCTATAACAGATCTAGCAATTGAATATTCCGCGGATTTGAAAGTTCTTTCATCCCTCGGAATGAAAGTGAATTTTCCGGTTGTGCCGCTGCTGTATGCCACTGTTATCCCTGCATTTCCAAAACTCTTTATCACATCATCAAATGAAGGGTTCTTTTTTTCTATTTTTATTTTTGGGATATCCCCTGTCATTATGTTTGCCAGCCATACCGCAAAATCTTTGCCAGACGGATAATCCTTAAAGAATTTGTGCGACACAAGTGGAATTTTTGCGAAATCATCCGTGCTCTTTATATCATCTGGTTTTACATTGTGTTCCACGCAGAAATCGTGATAAAACTTATTCTTTTCGTAATGAAGTTTGAAAGCATATTTTATTGCATCCAGGCGGTATTTCTCTGCCTCCTCTGCTTTTGTGTTGAACATGCTATCCGCCCCATATAACGCTTTGTCAGGGGGCTCAAAACTATTCCTGTCAGGAATATACGATTTCAACCTCTTGTTTAAATCATTTATCACTGAACTCATTTTCACTGCTGAACTAATTGATGCTGCCATTTTTTCACTCTACTGCCACAGTCATCTGATTTCTATAAATAATGTTTTTTTAAACAATACTTTAAGCATATTAAAAAAAAATTTAATAAAATATTGCCAGAAAATCAAGGAGCGGCAGTAACCGAGTTATTTTTATATCGCCCCTTTACCAAATCTTTGTTCATACCGCTCCATAATTCTTATGCCCGAGCGGCGCCAATCACATCTTTTATTCTCCCATATTCGTGAGCTTCCAGCCATTCTCTCAACTCTTTGCTTATCTCCTCAAAAATTTTCTCTCCGCGGTAATATACCCCGGTTCCTATCTGGACTGCTGATGCACCTGCCATCATATACTCGATTACATCTTCTGCGGTTGTTATGCCCCCAACGCCTATAATGGGGATATCAACCTCTTCTGAAAGTTCATATACACATCTCACTCCTATTGGTTTTATTGCAGGCCCGGAATATCCTCCCACTTTATTTGATAGTATGGGCACTGCGGTTTCAATATCAATTGACATAGCCCTCACCGTATTTATTGCGACTATTGCGTCTGCGCCGCCCTCCTCCGCCGCCCTTGCTCTCCTCCCGATATTCTCCATGCCGAGCTTTACGAAAACAGGGATGTTTACGCTTTCTTTGACTGCGCTTACAGCATCAGATATTTTATCTGTCGGAAACCCTGCACCATAACTTCCTGCATGAGGGCAGCTCATATTCATTTCTATTGCATCCACTGCCACTTCAATTTTTTTTGCGACCCGGGCAAACTCATGTTCGTCTTTTCCGAAAATGCTCCCCACGATTTTCTGGATATCTATGCCCTCTATCTCCTTCAGATACTCATCCACTCCGGGATTCGGAAGCCCCATTGCATTGAGCAGGCCATGCTCCAGCTCCACCACAGACGGATTGCCATAGCCCTTTCTTTCGTCCATACCAACAGATTTTGTTACTATGGCGCCAGCTTCCCTGAATCTCTCCATGCTCCCCCGCGTCATGTCAAGCACACCTGAGGCAAGCATCAGGGGATTTTTCATTTTCAGCGGCCCTACGGATGTCTCAAGGCACATAGTTTTTAAATGCACTTCTGTATTTAAAACAATGGCAAAATATTTGAAAACAGAGTGGTGCGGTGTCTTTCTGATAGATGAAAACGGCGTGATTGACAAAAAGATGTTTCCTAAAAACGCAGAGGAAATTGCAGAACGCCTGCTCGCTATCGAGAGAGGCAATATTCTTGAAGAGGAAAAATTTTTTGAGGAGGAGAAGCCCCTTGTAGAGGACAGAAGGTTTTCGGGGCTTTATGAGATATGCGAGAAAATCCCGGAAGTGGAAATAAACTGCGAAAAGTACGGATATGATAAGGAGCTCTTAAGAGAAGCATCTCTAATCCTGACGGAGCGCATGATAGAGAAAGAACATGGCAGAAGGGAAAGGAGGATTTCCCAGGCAATATACTCAATCGACGATTTGCTGAAAACAATCAACGTTTTGAATGAAAGAGTCTACGAATGGTACGGCTACTTTTCGGAAGGAAAAGCAAAAAGGAAAAATCTGGCGGATTTTATCACTCATAAATGGGAGATTGCCGGAAAAGAGGAGTTGGACAGAGAGGAAGAGCAATCGCTTAAGGGCATTGCAGAGGCAATAATAAAATTGAGAGATGCCCAAGAAAAAGTGGAGCGATATGTGAAAGATGCCATGGCAAGCATGGCTCCAAATTTAAGCAAGCTTGTCGGAGAGTCAATAGCGGCAAGATTGATTGCGTCTGCCGGCGGGCTCGACCGTCTTGCATCCATGCCGTCGGGCACGATTCAGGTGCTGGGGGCAGAGAAAGCACTGTTCCGCCACATCAAGGAAGGAACAGCCCCTCCCAAGCATGGCATAATCTTCCAGCATGAGCTGATAAACAAAGCGCCGAAGAAATACAGAGGGAAAATTGCCCGCGTAATGGCAGGGAAGATAGCGATAGCGGCAAGGGCAGATGTTTTTACGAAAAGGGATATAGCAGATGAGCTGAAGAAAGATATGGAAGAAAGGATAAAAGAGATAAGAGGAAAGAACCCGCGTTGAGGATTTTACAATCGAAGATTATTTTTATTGCTTCCTGATGCAGTATTGATGAAATTCCTTGGCATTGCCGTAATGGCCTTACTTTTACTACCCGCATTTGCATCTGCAGTTCCTGAAGGGGTGCTGCCATCAAGCGATTATGTCCCTGCCGTTTCAGAAAATGCAGCCTCGTATGGAAACGGATACAGATACAACATGAACGGCTTTATCTACGTTCACATAGAGGGAGATGCATATGAACGAGGCTACCAGCACGGTTACCTTCTCTATCCCGAAATCATGGACATGCTCTACCGCTGGAGCAATGTCATCCATAACTGCCCGATTGCGCTGAAGTATATCCATATCAACGAGTCATCAGCCAGATATGAAAAAATATCAAGCATATGGTGGAACTATTGCAGGAATAGAGCAATGAATATTTTCTGGGATAAATATCCGGCGGAATACAAATCAGAGATAAAGGGCATAGCAGATGCCGTGGCAGCCAGAGGCGGCGAGATGTTCGGCGAGAAAGTCACATATGAAGATATACTGACGCTTAACGAAATGTACGAGCTTATGTCCATACTTGTGAATCCTGTGAAAAGCATACATCCTCTCCGCACATTGTTTTATGATCTGCTTGGCGCTGCCCCTGAGCTTGAAAATAAGGAAAACGAATTTATATCATCTCTGGCAAGCTATCCTCCTGTGCACCACTGCGACGGGTTTATTGCCACAGGAGATGCCACCACTAACGGTCAGGTTGTTGCCACAGATTCCGTGTGGTGCGGCGGCTGGTGGTATACATATTACATTGCACAGAGATGGAATGTGATTTTAGATATCGTTCCCTCACAGGGGAACAGAATCATTATAGGCACCTCACCAGGATACATATGGAGCGATGAGGATTACTGGCAGAATGATAAGGGCATAATACTTATTGAAACAACATGCCCGCAGGGGCTGTGGAAAAAGAATGGCATGCCTCTTGCAATAAGAACGAGGATGGCTCTTCAGTACGGGGAAAATATTGATGACGTGCTCAGATATATGAGGACGGACAACAACGGCGTCATGAATGCGGTATGGCTTATCGGAGATACAAAGAACGGAGAGATTGCACGTTTTGAACTCGGATTGTATGAAAGTGCGGTATGGAGAACAAAAAACGGCTTTTACTGGTCTGCGAACAATCCGATGGATCCATCTGTAAGGAGGGAGCAGTTAAGATTTGAAAGTATGAAGGGCGCATTTTTTAAGGTATTGCATACGCTCTTCAACACATCCGGCTATGAGTATTACACGCTGAAATATTTCCCTTCGGACAGAGACATAAAATTCGAGGAGTTCGGGAACGAAAATTACGGGAAAATTGATGTAGAGGAGGTAAAAAAACTTATGTCAAACCCTCCGATAACTGATTTTTCGACTGATTGTAAGCTCACAGATAGCTATCTCCTTCAGCATAACGGCTTGTGGGCGTTCTGGGGAAATCCTCATGGCGATGTATGGAACACCTCTTCGCTCCAGCCAAATTTGAGAGGCGTGGTTGATGTGCCGCCTGCGGGGTGGATAAAAATTTTTGGGCTTTCGTCGCAGCCCCAGTTTCTGTACCATCCGCAATCTTTTGAAGGAAAGGATGCAGTCGTTGAATGGGAATACAATATGGGCGGAAGCAATTCCGAGAGCGCATCCATTGCGGCAGGAGGCGATGCAGTTTACGTTTCAACAGATAACGGAAAGCTGTATGCCTTCGACGAAAACGGCAATCTCCTGTGGAATAAGGTTATGGGCGAAAGAGCCGCCATGCCGGCATATAGCAATGGAAATATTTTTGTTGGGACTGACGGAGGGCTTTACTCTTTAAATGAAAACGGGGATGTCGAATGGAATTTTGATGCAGATGTATCTTCTCAGCCCATTATAAATGATGATTCGGTTATTGTTGGAACTGAAGATGGGCTATACTGCATCTCCCAGGAAAATGGAAAGGAGATATGGCATTTTGATACGAATTCTACAGCTTATCCTTCTCATGTTGCTGGCAAAAAAATTTACGCCACTTCTGAAAATATATGTTATTGCATTGATGCTGAAAATGGCAAAAAAATATGGACGTTTAACGCAGATGGGATGATAACCTCTCCGCCTTATGTGGATGACAGAACAGTATA
>Ga0209834_10002332_pt1 | contig 10142 bp, 12 predicted proteins | sample Mar14236cmmetaG_FD_184134 | JGI IMG/M metagenome (GOLD analysis project Ga0209834, IMG submission 184134) | Marine hydrothermal vent microbial communities from Guaymas Basin, Gulf of California to study Microbial Dark Matter (Phase II) - Marker... ...
CTGGTTATGTGGGATCGCCAGACCGAATCCTGGTGGCAGCAGTTTAACGGAGAAGCTATCGTGGGTGATCTTCTGGGGACCAAACTGGAGTTTGTTCCCTCAGCGATCATCTCTTGGGTTGATTTCAAATCAACCTATCCGGATGCCCAGGTGCTCTCGGTTCAAACTGGATTTCAGCGGAGCTATGGACGTAACCCCTATGCCGGCTATGACAATATCAATTCCTATCCTTTTGCCTTTGTAGGCGATCTGGATAGTGAGCTGCCAGCTATGGCCCGGGTAGTTGGCATTGACCTGGAAAACGGAGAAGGCGGGGCGTTTTCCCTGGACCTGCTGCAGGAAAACCAGGTATTAAATGAGCTGCTCGGAGAATTTCCAATAGTTCTGTTCTGGAAATCCGGGACAGCTTCCGCGCTGGACAGCAGTTCGATTGCCAATGGCAGGGATGTAGGAACAACTGGCGTGTTTGCAGCCACAGTTGAGAATCAGGTCCTGACTTTCTCAGCCCTGGAAGACGGCCTTTTCCGAGACCAGGAAACCGGATCCACCTGGGATATCTTTGGCAAAGCCCTGGATGGCTCCCTGGCAGGCAGCAGCCTGACCCGGCTGCCGCATCACGATACTTTCTGGTTTGCCTGGGCTGCCTTTGTTCCCGAAAGCGAACTCCACCAGTAAGGAAAAAACTATGTCTTTCCTTGATACTTATGTCACCGGCCGGGAAAAAATCCTTAACTCTGTCCTCCAGGTGAATCCTGAAACAACTCTCAACTCCCGGGGATCTCCACCGAAGAGATTCTCCGGGGGTAATTTTCTGGCTGGAGAGATCAAAGATTCCCTCAACCTGATCATTTCCCTGGCTCTGGACGAGAACGGAAAAGTGGACTATCAAAAACTGGTCCGTGATCCCCATTATGATACTTACCGGAAACTTGTTGGAGGTTTGCAGGATTTTGACTACCAGACTCTCACCAGCAGGGAAGAACGGATGTCATTCTGGATCAACCTGTACAACAGCCTGGTGATCGACGCAGTGATCCGGGAGAATATTCAAAAAAGCGTTATTGAATCCAGGTTGGGCATCCTGGCCTTTTTCCAGAAAGCCGCCTACTGGGTTAACTACCTGCGGTTCAGCCTGACCGATATAGAACACGGTGTGTTAAGAGAGAACCACGGTTTTCCATATTTTCCCGGGCCTCATTTTGCCTCCACTGATCCCAGGCTCGAAACAATTATCCAGTCTTTTGATCCCCGGATCCATTTTGCGCTCAACTGCGCCAGCAATTCCTGTCCTCCGATTGCGGTCTACACACCTGAAAAGCTGGATGAGCAGCTCGATTTGGCCGCTCTTAACTTCATCAATAACGATCTGTCTGTCAATCTGGATCGGAAGGTGATAACGATCTCCAGGATTTTTAGCTGGTATCAAAATGACTTTGGCCGCAAGAAAGGTGTTATTTCATTACTGGAGAGATATATCCAGGAAAAGAACATCAAACTCTGGCTATCAGAAAATCAAACTTCCATCCGGATCCAGTACCACCCTTATGATTGGGGGCTTAATAAGTTTACGAACTGACCGGCCCTGTTACGAATAATGTTTCACCCCTGAATCTGCATGCTATAATACTTTCACTTCCCAAGGAAAATATTCATGCAGACCCGAACAAACGAAGAATGGCTCAGCGAGCTTCGTAGTGATAACCATGGCCAGGCTATCGAAGATTTGGGCCGGGTGTTAAAGAGGGGATTGATCTATGCTCTCTCAAGCCGTATTCAAACCGACCTTGAAACTCAGGTAGATGATTTTGTACAGGATGCGATATTAAGAATCCTGGATAAGATGGACACATTTCGGGGGGAGAGCAAATTTACAACCTGGGCTCAGAAAGTAGCAGTCCGGGTCGCTTTTACCGAAATGCGCCGGCAGCGTTGGAAAGATATCTCGATAGAGGATCTGATGCCTGAGGACAGCGGTGATTTTACTCCCATGGTGCTGTCAGACCCCAGTCCTGATCCGGAAAAGCGGGCCAGCCAGACAATAATGTTGGAAATGGTCGACGAGATGTTAAAGAATGATCTGACTGACCGCCAACGGACAGCCCTGATGGCGGTCATGCACGGGGGCATGCCGCTGGAAGAAGTTGCCCGCCGGATGGATACCAATCGAAATGCCCTTTATAAACTACTGCATGACGCCAGGAAACAGATGCGAAGCAGGTTAATTGAAAAAGGGATGACTCCCCAGGATGTCCTGGAAGTTTTTGAGAGTGGGTAAGAGAATCTAGATCAAACCCGTCAGAATTGCAGGAGAACTTTAAAATGAAATTATCGTCTGAAACCATCCGGAAAATGATGAGCTCGGTCAAATCGACCCGGGAAGTAGAATTGACCTGCGGCCATTGTTATGACGAGCTGGATCTTTTTATTGAAATGAAATTGAGCGGGAAGAACGCCGATGAGGCTATGCCTCTGGTCAAGGAACACCTGGATCGCTGCGCCGCCTGCCGCGAGGAATACGAGTTTTTATTGCTAGCCCTGGAGGCTATGGTCCAGTAATTATTTACCAAAAGAATATTTATCTAGCGAATTATTAGTTGAGGTGAAAATGACTGAGAGCAATACCCGTACTTGCGTACATTGCGGACAAGATGACAGCCAGGTTCCCCTGGTAGTCTTCTATTATCAAGGCCAGGAACATCGTATTTGTACAGAACACTTACCTGTCTTGATCCACACTCCTGCAAAATTAACAGGCAAATTACCGGATATGGATAAAATCAATCCGGTTGATCTTGATTAGTCTGTTATCCCTTTAATAGATCAGACAACAAGAGCGGCGGAACTCATGAATATCTTAGCTATTATTTCCGGAGAATTCGGCCGTCGAAACGTCCGTAATATCCAGGCAAATGCACCCGAGGGCTGGAATATTGAGGTTTGGCACGCACCCGCAGCTCTCCCTCAAATGATCGACTACCCGGAAGATCATATTCCTGACTCTTTCCCCAAAGTTGATCTGATCCTTTCCTTCGCTGAATTAGCCGGTGTGGCCGAACTGCTGCCAGAGATCGCCAGGATGAGTGGAGCCAAAGGGGTTGTTGTGGCAGTTAATAATGAAACCTGGCTTCCGCTAGGATTAGGACACCAGCTTCGCGGCTGGCTGAAAGATATCAATGTGGTTTGTGCCACTCCCCGGCCGCTCTGTTCGTTAACTGAAAATGATTATGGAGTTACCCGGCAGGATCGGATCAAATTTGACAGTCCTGAAATCGCCGAGTTTGCCCGCTATTTTGGCAAACCAAATCTTAAGATCGTGGTCGATGGTGAAACAAACTCCATCCAGTCCGCGGAAGTGATCAGAGATGCTGTGTGCGGCAATACGCGCCATGTTGCCCAACAGATCATTGGCCTTTCAACCGCTGAGGTTTTAGATAAAGCCAACTTGCTGCACAAACACTTTCCCTGCCTGACCACGATGACCAAGCTGGATGATTTTGATCATGAGACCCTGATGCACGAATCCGGCCATCAGCTGACAGAGAATATCAAAGAACAACTTCCTTAGATAACTCCACCAACATCTGATCCTTCTGCTAAATAAATTTCAATTTCCGGGGGATGTTTCACCTATCGCAGGGACCAAATAATCCCGAATCAGCTTTTGGGGGTGTACAAAATCCTTATCCGCGATATTGGCAGTGATCACAACAATCAGGTCCTGTTCTGGCGCCAGGTAGATGAACTGTCCCTTATATCCATGCGCTGCATAAAAACCATCTCCATGGACCCACCACAGAAAGCCGTAATACAAATTCCACGGTTCCAGTGGGTCCGGCACCTGGTGATAGCGGCGGCTTGATAATTCCACCCAATCCGGGGGCAGGATCTGTTCCCCATCCCATTCGCCGTTATTAAGGTATAGGTAGCCAAACTTCGCCATGTCGCGTAGTGTTAGCTCCAGACCCCAACTTCCATTGGGATTCCCGGTCAAGCTCCGCTGCCATTGATAATTTTTTATTCCCAAAGGTTGAAAAAGGTATTGATCGGCAAATTCAACCGTGTCCATTTCACAGGCCTGGTTGATCAGCGCAGAAAGTACCTGCGGACCGCCGTTGCTGTAAAACCAGGTTTCCCCGGGAAGATAGATCAGCGGCTGGTCCAGGGTGTACTGAGCCCAATCTGGGGCTTCATACATCTCATCCGGATCGTAGGCCAATCCAGAGGACATGGTTAAAAAATCCCTGATGGTAAGTGATCTTTTTTGGTCGTCCAGGTTAAGGATCTCCTGATTGGGGAAATAATCCAGAACAGGATCTTCAATGCTATTTATACAGCCCTGCTGCAAGGCAATGCCCACCAGGGCGGAGATAACACTCTTTGTTACAGAATAGGTTTCATGAAGGGTTGGTTCTCGATATATGAAATAATATTTTTCAGCAACAATAACCCCTTTGTGAACTACAACCAGGCCGTCATAGTCCAAACCAGAAAGTTCGATGGCTTCGACCATGGCTGCAACCAACTCACCGTCCATGCCCACATCTTCCGGTTTTTTTACTTTCCAGCCATTGGTAGGCCAGTTGATCTCATTATCAGCTCGAAACAAGGCACAGCCGCTATTCAATATTAAAACAGCACTCATAATCAGGGCAAAAAGTCGTTTGTTCCGGGTACTTCCCTTCATCAACCTCTCCAGGATTCTCAGCTATCAAATCAAGTATAGGTAACTCGCTCAAGTTGGTCAAGAAGCTGATGTATAATCCTCACAGAATAATCGAAGGTTCATCATGCGCAGCCGGTTCCGAATATATTTAATCGTTCCTGCAGTACTGGTCCTCATGGGAGGATTATTTCTTTTTTTCAGAACTGTCAGCGCTTCTCCATCTATTGATCAAAATTTATCCTCCACACCCGCACCTGATCGGCCGGGGCCTGTGCCAACAGTATATCCTCCTTCCCAGGCAGATAATGGAGCCCAGGTTTATTGGGGCACGTGCCAGGACTGCCATGGGAACAAAGGGCAGGGCCTGGACGCCGCATGGCGCTCCACGTTCGCGCCGGAATCCCATGATTGCTGGGGGTCCGGCTGCCATGGGGAAGACGCTCCTGATAACAGCTTCATCCTGCCGGAGGCCGGCGCGCCCGCCCTGGCTGGGCCAGGGGCCCTGCCCCGTTTCTCTACGGCCTTTGAGCTTGGCGCCTATATCCACGAAAGCATGCCTTTTTTTCCTACAGGCTCCCTTTCTGAAGACCAGGCCTGGGAACTGACAGCCCACATACTCGACCTTAATGACAAAGGTAACCCGGAGATGGACCTTTCCGGCACCAACAGTGCTGCGATTCTTGTCCATCAGGAAGCCAAGCTGCCCGGGACAGAGCTGCCGGGGATTTTGATCCTGTCCCTTTTCCTGGTCATCGCGGCTGTATATATCAGCCAGCTTTCCAAAGAAGGAACCACTGAAACCAGGCGGGGAAATTTCTTCCATCACCTGCATCCTGCCACCATTCCGGAAGCTCAAAGCAAGTTCAACTTCACACTTGGCGCGGGAGGCCTGGCAATCTTTTTCAGCCTGGTCTTGTTGATCACAGGCGCTCTGGAGATGTACTATTACCTGCCCACACCTGGAGGCGCGGCGGAATCGATCCAGGTCCTCACCAGCCTGGTTCCTTACGGTAACCTGATCCGCAACCTGCACTTCTGGTCCGCCCAGCTGTTAGTGATCACTATGATGGTGCACCTGGCGCGGGTCATTCTGACTGGCGCTTACGCTCCTCCCAGGCGGTTCAACTTTTTGCTGGGATTGATCCTATTAGTTCTGATCCTGCTGCTGGATTTCACCGGTTACGTGCTGCGATGGGATGAAGGTATCCGCTGGGCCCTGGTGGTCGGAACAAATCTTCTGAAAACCATACCCAGGGTTGGAGAAGGGTTTTACCAATTTGTGATCGGCGGCGCAGAACCGGGCGCTCCTACCCTGATCCGTTTTTATGCCTGGCACATCTTCGGGTTGACCCTGGCTGTGGCCGGCATCACCGTCTGGCATATCTTCAAAGTCCGGAGGGACGGCGGCATCAGCGCATCTCCGCCGGAGCGGGGAGAGAAAACCAAACGGGTTCCCCGAGCTGAGCTTGTTAGCAAAGAAGTCATTTCCATGATCATTGCCGGGGTAGTTCTGCTGCTGCTTTCTGTTTTCGTTCCCGCCCCGATCGACCAGCCGCTCCTGGAAAACGGGGCATTAGTGGGCGATTCGCGAGCACCCTGGTTTTTCCTCTGGATCCAAGAGACCCTGCAGTATGGTAATCCGTTCTTGTGGGGAGTGGCGCTGCCGCTCGCGGCAGTGATCCTGCTAGGTTTGCTGCCATACGTTCTTCCCAATGCCAAAAAAGAAGAGTTGGGCCGCTGGCTGCCTTCCGGGAATCGTCTGGGGCAGATCGTTGGGATAACCATTATCGCCATTATTTTCCTATTAACTCTACTGGGGTGGCTAAGTTAACTCATGACCAAAGAGATCACTTTCCCAAGAAGAGTATTCCTGCAGCTCAGCGCAAAAATATCCCTGGGATTGGCTGGTTTCCTGGGGTTAGGCGGCCTGGTACGCTATTTCAGCCATGAACCTGCTGGCAAATCTCCCTCCAGTTATGATCTGGGACTGGCAGTAGATTTTCCTGCCGGCGGCGAGCTCATCCGGCTTGATATCCCGGCCATCATATATAAAACGACAGATGGTTATATTGCTTACAGTCTAGTTTGCACACACCTGGGCTGCACAGTGGAAGATGATGGAGAGAATTTTAGCTGTCCCTGCCACGGTTCCCAATTCGACCATAATGGCAGCGTCCTAAAAGGACCTGCGGCAGAAAGGCTGCCCTCACTGAAGGTGGGAATATCCGAGAACGGCAGATTAATCCTCGAAACCGGAGCTATGGATAAATGAAAGCGCTTCTGAAATGGGTCGCTATAATTTTGGGTGGGTTGCTTGGGCTGGTACTGATCATCAGCCTGATCCTCTATGGGATCGGTCTAGCCCGCTTGAACAGAATCTATACCATCACTCCCCGTATGGTTAAAATTCCCGCTGACGAAAAAAGCCTTCGGGAAGGAAAGCGGATCTTCCAGTACCGGGGCTGCGAGGCCTGCCATGGAGAAGAGCTGCAGGGCGTGATCTATCTCAAGAATCCCGCTATTGGACAGGTGATCACACCTAACCTGACCAGCGGTGAAGGCGGGATTGGAGCTGAGCGCACAGACCTGGACCTGGTCCGGGCAGTGAAATATGGGGTAGATTCGGATGGTAAAGCTTTGTTATTCATGCCTTCCACCGAGTTTTATTATTTGTCTGACCTGGATCTCGGGCGGGCGCTGGCTTATATCCGCAGCATCCCCGCGGTGGATAATCAGCCCCAGCCCAGCGAGCTCTCTGCGACGGGTTTCATCGTCATGAACCTTACCCAGGAGATCACATTCCTGCCGGCAGAGTTGATCCCTCGTGAGGAAGATCCTCCGATTGCGCCTGAACCGGGCAAAACCGTTGAATACGGGGAATACCTGGCTTTATCCTGTCCGGTCTGCCACGGCTTAGAGCTTTCCGGGGGAGAGATCCCTGGCTTCCCGCCCGAGTGGCCCGCAGCAGGCAACCTGACACCCGGCCTCGGCAGCCGGCTTCCAACCTGGGGAGAAGAGGGATTTATTGAGATCATCCAAAACGGGGAAAAACACGGCCGGGCCATTCACCCGGATTATATGCCCTGGACTTCTTACAGGCATATGACCGACCAGGAACTACAGGCAATTTACCTGTACTTGATGGGGCTGGAGCCCGTGGAATTTGAAAACAGATGAAATACCTGTCAGGATTGACTGGAAGGATTCCCGAGATTGATGGAAGAAGCATTAGAGTTTATTCCGACTCGGAGAATATTGTGAAGTTTTCTTGATCAGAAAGAAAGATCTTTCAAGCACTGATTCAAGAAACCCTTGATACCCAGTTGTTGAATAATGTATAAGGCGTCTGACTTCGAATTGGACGTAGGGAGTGAAAATTGCTTCCATGAGGTTAAAATTCGTCCATCCTCTCTATGGAGGTGACAGCAATCTGTCCATTACGAGCATAGTTTCCATCTATTCCACCCCATTTGCACCACAATTGCATCAGAAACCCACTAAAATCAACTGGTTTGGCGGCTCGATATAAATCTAATAAGCCGAGCAAGCCCAATTCCGCTTACCAGATTGGACCGGCCCCTAATCTCAAAGAGTAGTCCCCAATAAGTATGGGGATAATTATCCTATTCCTACTATTAGCAACCAAAGAATTCGTGTCCGAGCAGGCTTAATTTAAGGAATTGGTGTGCTTTGTCAACTTGATCCTCGTCCACCCCATCAACCCACGAAGAGATAACTTCTCTATTTCGTAGCTTTCCCTAAAACTCGTACTCTCGACAATCTCTTCAATTTCATCCAATCGATAAGCAATCTCCAGTTGTTTCGTAATAAAAAGTGGAGCCACGATTCTTATTAAGAGATTCTCGTCCCTTAAATTTGACTTAATCCAATACTCCACCTCGTCTTTGTCAATGTCTTTATTTATCTCATACAGATATGCTGATTGATCCTTCTTTAGTATGCGATATATCTCTTCAAGCCCAACTTCTGGCATATCCCACAGATAGAAGTTCCCGCTACAAGCGATCAGATCAAAAAAACAGTTCTTGTAATCCGTAACCTGTATATTTCCCTGAAGCAAATTAACGCTCATTCCCATCAGATTCCTCTTCGCTTGCATAATCATCGCGGTCGATACATCCAACCCGAAAAGCTCAAGGTGCGGGCTGAGATTGCAAATCTCCTACACTAACCTCCCGGGTCCTGTTCCGACAATCAATAACCGTCCATAGGCGATTCGTGAAACCAAGTCTAGGGCTGTCTCCTTGGTAAGAAGCTCTATGATCTTTGTTTTCATAAAATCATCGTAAAGTTTTGCCCCAAATCCTGGGAGATGAGCAAAGCTATTTTCGCCTCTACTACCCATAAATGGTCCTCTAAGTTGAGATATCAGTTTCACTTGACTTGAAAATATTAGGGGTTATTTTCGATAATTATAATGTCGAATTTTTTCCAAGTAAAGATTATTAATTTCTGCTTAATTGTATAACACAGAAATTGCCCAATCATCTACTAATATACCTATACTAAGAAAAATAAGCTGCAATTTCAGCGGCCAGATTGTCACGCCCTAATATTTGCTAGCACTAAGATGTTTATTTCCATTGACACGTCATATTGTCAATAGTATAATATTTTCGGATTTTTCGGATATTAACTATGGCTAAAAAATTAACCCGCAGACAGCACGAATTTCTCAGTCAATTTCTTGACATGTATCAAGAGTTCGACAAACCCATTCATTATGTCGCTCTGGCTGAGCGTTTAGATATTGGAAAAGTAACCGCATACGAGATGCTCCGGCTTCTAGAAAAACGCGGGTTAGTCAAATCAGAATTCCATCTCCCGCCAGGAGATCGAGGTCCTGGACGCTCGACAGTCCTGTTCCGCCCTACCCAAAAAACTATTGAACTGATTAATCAACTATCTGGGGGAGCAGCTGATGCGGAGGCATGGGAAACAGCAAAGGCTCACATCATGCAGCAATTACATGAAGGCAAGATTGAGGGATATGAATCCCTCTTGAACGATTTCCTGGTCCGAACCTCCGAACGCCGCTCTCCCTTGATTTTCGTGACTGAAATGATTACTGCCACAATTTTAACTGTAGCATCTATTCAAAAAGCAGCTGAAGAAAAAGGTTTGATAGAACGCTTGGAGCGGATTGGTCTTCCTGGAGAGATTGGGTTAAGTGCTCTGGAAGGCATAAGTTCAGCTCTCTCCATGGTTGAGAATGTAAACTTGGGCATTTCAACATTTTTACTAGAACAAAGTGGTAAGTACCAGGAACAGTTGACAAGCCTTAGTGAAGAAAAACGGAACCAGTTGAGTGCTTTTGCCCGTGAGGTCACCAAAATAGTGCGGGGATAATTTTTTTTGGCCAATTCTTTCGTTTTATTCTAATTATTCGGAAATAAATACAGCTATATGAATAAATTATTGCTTGGCCCCCCTTTAGCGAATAAGTTACAAAGCTTCA
>Ga0209834_10002334_pt1 | contig 10136 bp, 7 predicted proteins | sample Mar14236cmmetaG_FD_184134 | JGI IMG/M metagenome (GOLD analysis project Ga0209834, IMG submission 184134) | Marine hydrothermal vent microbial communities from Guaymas Basin, Gulf of California to study Microbial Dark Matter (Phase II) - Marker... ...
CGGATTTGGGATTTGGGATTTTGGATTTAGTGTAGTTTGGGACGGGAAGGATTCTAGTGGAAAAAAGGTAAGCCCCGGCATTTATTTCTACCATCTTTCAGCAGGAGATTATTCTGCGACGAAGAAGTGTATAATGATTCAATAATGATTAGTCGATAATTTCATAGTGATTTATTTTTGGAATTAGTCGATTCTTTTGAAGGTCAGCACAGAATTGGAAATCTATGTTATTGAACTTGATGACCTACAAACAAAACCAATTGTCATCCTCGAGCACATTCGCTCTGCTCGGTATAGACTTCGTGAAGGATATCCAAGTTAATATAATCTAACACTCTCGGGAGATTCTTCGGGCTTTTTTTGTTGACAGGTTTTAGTATTGCGATTAAAAAAATTTAACAATTTTCGGATATAACCAAAAATTGTTTAAACAATATTTGGATATCCCAATTTATTCCTTTCCACAATCCCTTTTAGTAACCTCTTAAGAGAAGACGTTCAATAGCACGAAGATAAATTTAGATTGTGCAGATTTGCTCAGATAAAGAAAAAAACAAATTTTCCAGTTTTTATTTTATTAATTTGTTGTTTGTTCAACGGGGGTGTTTTTGTCTCTTTCACTGACTCTTTCCTTTTTTCTTATTGTGCATAATGTTCTGCATATGCCCTGCAATCGCAGGGATATGCGTGTTATCGGCGTTTTCTTATTTCATGTTTCTAATTTTAAGAAAAACTGATTCTTCTTTTATTTCAAGCCATTTATCAATAATTTGATCATCAATTTTCCAGTCTTTTAAAACTTTAGCTGCCTTAATCAAGTAATATTCAATGAAGATTCTATCAAGTTCAGCTGGTATATCTTTATAGTAATTTCGTAGAATATCTATATAGAATTGAGAATATTTTTTTGCCCATTCTTGATTTTTAATAATATCAGTTAAAATAAAAGAGAAATATTCAATAGCTAACTCCAATTTGATTGAATCTTTTCTGATTATTTTCATCAATAATGTAATCCAAGAAATATCATCTTCATTTTGAGGATTTTTTTTGAATTGTTTTAGTAATTCAACAATTGATCTCTGTAACTGATTATCGTTATCAGACAATAATCCTTGATAAATACTTTCAGTACCTACTTCAGCAAAATATTTTTTTTCAATCTCATCTGAAAGCTTTTTGAAATTTTCGGTATCCATAAGATATGATTTGTTTATACATAAAAATTTAACCATGTCATTAAGAATTACTTCATCATTAAAAATGAAAAATGTTTTCTGATGCTTTGATTTATAATCCTTTAGTTTTATAAAAGATTCTTTTAATTTATCAAATATTGAGAGAATCTGATCTTTTGACCAATCAAGATATTCTTTTACATCATCTGTTTTAAAAGTATCTGATATTTTAAAATACCAACCACCCCCACTTCTTCCACTATTCTCATTGATACCTGTTGAAAAAATAATATCATCATTATTAAGAATGTATTCTCGAATTCTATTATCCATATCAGCATCAGAATCCGTAAGTTCCAACAATAATTGCCAGTGAAAAATAAGTGCTTTGGATAAATCAGTTTTTTTAATCTTATCACATATTAATTTATCTAAGCTTTGGCTTAGTTTACTTCGATAATAATGAATTTTAATCAACTCTTTTTCTGACAATGACTCTTTTTCTAAAAGAGATTGGACATATCTTTCTATTTCTTCTATACATGAAGGTATTGCATTAAAAAATGGATTATGGAAAAGAATCATCTCAAAGTAACTGAGGGCAGTACGTTCTTGGTCATCTCCATCAACAAAATGGCTATATTCAAAAAATGTTACAATCATCTCATTGAGCAAATCGTTATCTTCTATATAGGGTAAAAACTTTGGAATAATATCACTCAAACCCCATACAGTAGAATAAAACTTTTTATGAAGAATCTTGCTCGTTTCCTTTGACAATTTCCACAATTTATTAATGAATGTTTTCCATTTATCGTAAAGTAGACAGGCAACTAATTCTGATATTGCAAAAAGAAATGTAGATTTATAAACTCCTAATTCATTAAAGTAATAGAAAAAAGAATCGCAATAATTTAAGAAAATTTCAGTCTTCACTTCATTACTTATTTTCTTATTGAACACAATTCTTTGAACTATTGTTCTAAAGAAATTTTCTGACATATCATTCCCTGAATATTGGAAGGATATAAAAAGAACTTCTCTCGGCATTCCTTCGAGCACATCAACTGCAATATCGAACCATTTGATACTGTCAAACAGAGTAACGGGGAATTTGATATTTGAGACAAGAGGAATACCAAAACAGTTCAAAAATTCAATAAATCTAACACAATCCCAAGGAACTTCATCTTCAGAACTACCAATTGAATGAGTTATCCTATATCTGTTTGCTTCAGGCGGTTTAATATCTTTTTTCTCTTTTCTACTTGTTAGAGTTTTCATTGTTTCATCAATGGAATAATAACCTTTATGTTTATAATCGTTTATTTTTGCTGTTACAACTTCATCTCGTCTGAAATTTTCAGAGAATTGATATAATGAAAAGATTTCATAAAACCATAACTTTTCTTGTTCGATGTCAGTTCTCTTTATTGCTTGATTTATTAATTTCGTTATTTGTTTTTGATATTTAGGAATATTTAAAAGATTATAAAAATAGGCTTTCCTGATGTATGCCCAAGCTGATGATTTGTCTGTTAGTACCCATCTATCCAATGTTTTTATCAGTTTTACATAATCTAATTTGTTTGCTAAGAATAACAACTTTTCAAAATATACTTCATTATAAAAATCAGATGTTTTATTTTCAATGGATGATAGCTTATTGAAAAAATTGTTGAATTTTTCTTCATTCATATTGTATCGGTAATCTCTTAAAAGAGTTAGAGCGAAGTTCTGCCATTTGTACAAATGTTTTTCTTTCAGATTTTTAAATTCAATTTCATTGAAATTTTTTTTCAATATATTTAATTCTTCAGTGGGAAACATCGCTGATAAATTGTAATAGCTGTTTCTTTGAATCAGAGAAATAAGACCAAAAACATCTATACTTTCAACTTGATTATCCTTAATAGAATTGATTAAATTGTTTCTATTATATCGTAAAAAGTGTTCTGCAGAAGAATAAACTGAATGGTTTGGAATTTTGTAGTATTTATTATTACTTTCAATATTTTCATATATCTCATTAAATGAACTACTGAAAATAGGTTGTTTTGTAAGTTCTTGCCATAGAGAAAAATATCTTTTTGTGGGATTTTGGGAAACTATGATTGTATCCAAAAAATTGTTGATTAATTCTTTACGAGTTTGTTTTCCAAAAATATTTTTTAGTGAAACATATTCAATTTGATGATTACTAAAGAACAATTTTCTTTCTTTTGAGCATTCCTTAGAATTAACATCAATAAAATATACTTTTTTATCTTCTGAATCCTTCAATATATCACGCACCCATTCTATCCAAGCCAAAAAGTTAGGATCACTACCAGAGAAACCAATAAGACAAAATGATTCTTGTAATAGTGCGATTCTCATTAAGTTTGTAAAAGCAAGATGCTTCTCTGTGTAAGTATCATAATCAGACTTAGAGATAACATAGTGCGAACTGAGATCATTATCAAATCCGAATTTATTCTGATCGGATTCCCGTAAACTACCATGGAGTTTGATTATCCTATGTTGTGGTCTAATAGAAAGATCTTTTGAGTGAGTGATAAATTCATAATCAATTATCCCTGATTTATTAGCAGCTCGTTCCAGAAACGTGTCATAGTTTGTTGTATATATATTGTTCCAATTGCATCCAATCAATTTTTTATGAGTTTCTAAATCATTTTTAGGATCTTTATCTAGTGGACAAAGTTTATTCTCAATATAATAAGTTATTGATTCTCGCATTCCTTTAAATTTTATATACTTTTCTACTAATTCTAAGTAATCAATTTCTCGGAGCTTAAATTTGAGAAAATCATAGGCAGATGTATTATTTGTCTTTAATTTCCAATCTATCCATTCTGGCTGATATAATTCTTTAACCATATCTATCAGCAACTCATCCCAAAGCGGAATTTCAGGATTGGCATTTTTTGAAAAACCTGTTCCTACTAAAACAGACATTTCGTTTTTAGATAATTTATCACAGATTTTTTCAATTATATCTTTGTTGTCGTTTGTTTTCATTATTTCTCACTCCTATAATAAATAGCCGATAATGAATATATCCCCGACCAAAAGGTCGTGGATATTTCCTTTAGATTCCTGAAAAGGTCGGGGATACTCCCAATTTTGGAGTGTATACGAACTTTTTCTAAAATTTCGATATTACTCATCATTAAAATTTAACTCGTCTAATGGACTCTTTATTCTATCAATTGCATTAGAATCATCAATATAAATTTCTCTCGTTTCAATCTGCATACAATTTCCCATTTATAGAATTTTCCGAGATATTTGTTTGAGCAGGATATTATCGTCAAGAAAAAAATTTTTTGACGCAAAGTAGGGCAGGCACGTAATAATTCTTAATAAACTTGTCTCCTCAATCCGGATATTCTGGGACCAAATTTTCTAATCTCCAATTTCATTCTTTTAATTTTTTCGCCTGCCTCAGCGTCCTGTCTGGGCGTATCCGCCAGCTGGCGGAGAAGACTGAGGTGTAGCTAAGACGTGTGGTTAAATTCCTTTTTGGGGGATATCCAAGTAATCATATCCCCAAAAACTTGACATACAATCCCATTGAAAGCGTTTCAAATATATGAAAAATCCTATTGGTATATTCGATTCAGGAGTCGGCGGACTAACAGTTTTCCACGAAATAAAAAAGGCATTACCCCACAAAGACATTGTCTATTTTGGTGATACAGCGCGTGTGCCTTATGGCTCGAAATCCAAACGAACGATCATTCAATACTCCCTTCAAAATATGATATTTCTTCTTCAACAGCACATCGAACTGCTGATCGTTGCCTGCAACACATCTTCTGCTTATGCGATCGAGGAATTGAGAAAATATACAGACATTCCGATAATCGGCGTGATCACTCCGGGTGCAAAGAAAGCGTTGAGTGTCACAAGGAATAAACGCATCGGCATAATTGGTACAGAAGGTACGATCAAAAGCGGTTCTTACGAAAAGGCATTAAAAGCACTGGATGAGCAGTGTGTAGTCTTCAGCAAACCTACTCCGCTGCTTGTTCCTTTGGTAGAAGAGAATTGGGTACATCACAAAGTGACAAAAGATATCGTCGAAGAATATATGCACGAATTTCTGGAGAACGATATTGATACTATTATTATGGGATGTACGCATTATCCCGTATTGAAGAAAGTTATTCAAGAAGTGGTGGGAGACAGCATTACTCTTGTTGACTCCGCAGAATCAATTGCCCTCGAACTAAAAAAGTTGTATCAATCGGAACCGATTCAAAAAATAATCGGGAACTATACATTCTTCGTGAGCGACAATCCCGAAAAGTTCAAAATCCTTGGAAGGCAGATTTTGGGGGAAGATCTTGCACGGGTAAAAAAGGTCTTCTTCACCGATGCCTGGGTTATGGATAATTTTGACGTTTAACTTCTCTTATGAAAAATGTTCATGAACGCATAAAAGAATTTCTTGGTAACCGCTATTCCGGAGCTCAGGAACTCACGCAGCAAGCATTTGATATAGTAAAAGAGCTTTTTTATTCTGGAACACCCTCTACAGAAATAATCAATTTTTTGAAAAAGGGTGCAGAACAATTCTATCAAATGGTCTCGATCATCAAACTCAATGAGCATTTTCAAAAAAAAGGAGTGAGTGAGAATTCAATCTGTACTTTTCAGAAGTTACTTTTTGATGATTCTTATATAAAAAATACGTCTATACTCTTTAACTCAAAAAAGAAAGTGCTCACATTCAGCAATAGTTCGTCTGTTCGCAATATATTGATACATTATAAAGAAGCTTTATCAGAGGTAATTTGCTGCCGTTCTTTACCTCTTGGTGAAGGACAATTTCTAAATGAAAAATTTGTAGAAGAAGGCATTTTCAGCACATTGATCGAAGATTCGGAAGCTGCTCGTTATTTTCCAAAATGTGACTTTATTCTCATCGGAGCCGATGCAGTTACAGAAGATTTCATTGTAAATAAAATCGGCACATTACAGCTTGTTTTGACTGCTCGGCACTTCACAATTCCAGTCTATGTGGCCGTATCAAAGCTGAAAAAAATAGAAAGAAAGCACTATTTAGCAGAAAAACTTGAACAATATTTCGAGCGAATAGATATTTCACTAATTACTGAAATTATTAGTTGATCGATTTAGGAGTTTTTATGGATAATAATTTTGATGTTTCAAAGGCAATGCTCATAGCTCTTTCTAAGGAATTGCCACCAGAGCCAGTATTCAAAGAAGGCATCAGAAGAGCTCCGGATAGGGGATTGAATCTCTCAAAAAATGAGGTAAAGATTGCCCTGAAAAATGCATTGCGATATATTCCTGCGGAATTGCATGAAACGCTTGCACCGGAATTTCTAGAAGAATTAAAAACCCGGGGACGCATTTATGGATATCGGTATCGTCCTCATGAAGAAATAAAAGCAAAGCCCATTTACGACTATAAAGGTAACACCCTTGAAGGAAAAGCGTTGCAGGTTATGATCGACAATAATCTTGATCTTAACGTGGCACTTTATCCTTATGAGTTGGTTACTTACGGCGAGAGCGGGCAGGTCTGCCAGAATTGGATGCAGTATCAACTCATCAAGAAATATCTCGAGGTCATGACAGATCATCAGACTCTTGTTGTTGCGTCCGGTCACCCGCTGGGATTATTCCCATCACGACCTGAAAGTCCACGTGTTATCAGCACAAATGGCATAATGGTTGGAATGTTTGATAATTCTGACGATTTCAAATCAGCAGCGGCAATGGGTGTGACGAATTACGGACAAATGACCGCCGGCGGTTGGATGTATATCGGTCCTCAAGGAATTGTACACGGTACTTATATTACACTTCTGAATGCAGGAAGAATGTACCTTGATATTCCAGAAGATGGGGATTTAAAAGGAAAGGTTTTTGTCACTTCCGGGCTTGGAGGTATGAGCGGAGCACAGGCAAAAGCAGTGGAGATCTCAGGTGGAGTCGGCGTAATCGCAGAAGTGGATCTTTCGCGCATTAGAACTCGCCATGAACAGGGCTGGCTTTCCAAATATTCCGATAGTCTGGGAGAAGTTATTAATTGGATGCAGGAAAGCAAAGCGAAAGACGAAGCGGTTTCGATTGGATATTATGGTAACATTGTTGATCTGCTTCAATACATTGTTGATAATAATATTGACGTCGAACTCCTGTCCGATCAAACCTCATGTCATGCAGTATATGAAGGCGGATATACTCCACAGGGAGTGAGTTTTGAGGAAGGGCGTTCGCTCATAAAAAATGATTTGAATGCCTTTAAAAAGAAGGTCGATGAATCACTTATTACTCATTATAAACTGATCAAAAAAATGACCGACCTGGGCACCTTTTTCTGGGATTACGGCAACAGCTTCATGAAAGCGGTCTTTGATGCCGGCGCTCACGATATTGCCAAAAATGGTGTGAACACAAAAGAAGGATTCATCTTTCCGTCTTATGTAGAAAATATCATGGGTCCTATCTGTTTTGATTACGGCTATGGACCATATCGATGGGTGTGTCTGAGCGGAAAACCGGAAGATCTGCACAAAACAGACCAAGCTGCAATGAAGTGCATCGATCCGACCCGAAGAGCTCAAGATAGAGATAATTATTATTGGATAAAGAATGCCGAAGAAAACGAGCTGGTTGTCGGTTCTCAAGCGCGAATTCTCTATGCTGATGCACAGGGTCGAGTAAAAATCGCTCTCAAATTTAATGAAATGGTTCGCAATAGAGAAGTCGGACCCATAATGATAGGACGGGATCATCATGACACAGGCGGAACTGATTCGCCTTATAGAGAAACAGCAAATGTCAAAGATGGGAGCAATGTGTGCGCCGATATGTCTATACACTGTTTTGCCGGAAATGTCGCACGCGGTATGACACTTGTTGTGGAAAGCAATGGCGGCGGAGTCGGCATCGGCAAGGCGTTTAATGGAGGTTTCGGACTGGTGCTGGATGGAAGCGAAAAAGTGGACAGTATCATAAAATCAGCATTGGATTGGGATGTCATGGGTGGAGTTGCTCGCAGAGCTTGGGCGCGAAATCCTCATGCAATAGAAACATCGATTGAATGGAATGAAAGAAATAAAGATGATGGACAAATAACACTGCCGTTCATCCCTGATGATAAATTGATTGATGAACTAATAAAGAAAGAATTTTAATAGGAGGATCGATGAAAGTACTCATAACAGTTTTTATTGTGGTTATATTGCTCGCTGGATGTGTTTCTGTTGGTCATTTTAATTACAAAAATGTCACTTATAAAGAAGTCCAAAAACAGGTGCTCGGCTACGGTTTTTCAAAATCCATGAATGAAGGTATGGCAAAGAACATGGCTGAAGCGACTGCGCGGAAAAATATCGCAGAACAGCTTGCAGGTATGCAGTTTGTCTATACGAGCATAAATGGGGAGAAGGAAATGAAGCTTAGTATCCGGAACGCCAAACTTGCTGATGTAAAGCCGGATAAAACTATCAGATTGGACAAGACTGGCGTGCTTATCTCTGTGTTGAAATCGGAAAAAATAATACAAGAACCAATGGGCGATGGAGTCCTACATAATGAGATGAGAACCCAATTTTCCGATGATCTGCTCAAGATTTCAAAAAGCAGAACAAACATCCTGCAGAGCACGATCGAATCACATTTTCCTAAAGCTCACGAAGTGAAAGGATTTATAATCATCGATACTACCAATGTGGGCTGGACGACAGATACGGGTGTGATCCAATATTATGAAAGCTATTCAATTGTTATCGAATCAGTGATATAACAGGAGGTATCATGAAAAAGATTTTATTATTCATTGGGATCTGTGCTCTGGTGATGGCCATGATCTCATGTGAAAAAACAACAACGGACATCCACTCAAACAACTCAGGTGTGCTTATTGGTAACAATGTTTATGATACGATTCAGGATGCAATCGATGCAGCAGTAGATGGAGACACTCTTCGTCTAACACAAGGTATTTATGCCGGAACTAATAACACAAACCTGATGTGGGATGGAGATGAAAAACATCTCACTATTATGACAGATCTGCGCGGACATCAGCCGGATTATGCGATCATTGAAGGAAACCGAAAGGGCGCTGGATTTTATTTCGGTAATTCATTTCAGAGCAATGCAGACCTTATCTATGGCATAACAATCAGAAATATGGGTTCTGAAGCCGCATACAACAATGCTGCGTTTTATTGTGAAAATGCTGAACCGACAATTCAACATTGCTATGTATATGAATGTGGGTGGGCTGGAGTGTACTGCTTTAGAGCCAATCCACGAATTGAAAATTCCTGGTTCTACAATAATAAAGCCGGTTTCATTATTGATGGGGAATCAGATCCGGTACTTTTGCTGAATTATATTGAGAACAGTGAATTGGATGCTGTCTATGCAATTGATGATTCAAATCCATCACTTTTCAATAATTTGATCGCAGACAATAAACGAGGTGTGTATATCCATAATGCAAAATCTCTTATGGTCAATAATACTATTGCATCGAATACAAATTGGGGTGTGCGAGTAAACAGCGATCTCCTCTCACAGATGATAAATTGCATAGTTTGGGATAACGGAACTGATCTCGATGTGCTTAGTGATAGCAGTCTCGTCGCATCATACACATGTTCTCCGATTGAATATCCTGATGTAAATCCTGACAGTCTTCAAAATATATATGATGATCCTCAATTTATAGCCGGTAATGACTTTCATCTTAAGTCTGTAAGTCCATGCCTTGATATAGGAAATCCTGGTGTAGTATGTTGGACTGAAGACCTTGATGGAGAAACTCGTATTCATAATAACGAGATCGATCTTGGCGCCTATGAATGGCACCCATAAATTTACTACTGTCAAGTCAGGCATCAGGTGGCGTATCACACAGGATTTGGTTATTGCGTTCCCAAGCGGGGGCTTGGGAACGAGAAC
>Ga0209834_10002336_pt1 | contig 10134 bp, 9 predicted proteins | sample Mar14236cmmetaG_FD_184134 | JGI IMG/M metagenome (GOLD analysis project Ga0209834, IMG submission 184134) | Marine hydrothermal vent microbial communities from Guaymas Basin, Gulf of California to study Microbial Dark Matter (Phase II) - Marker... ...
AGTAAATGTGTTAAACTCTTGTGTTTTTCCATATTGTTTTCCGTCGTAAATTGAACAAAATACATTATCTTTGTGTACATCAAGGCCGCTGACTTTCATAATATTTGCTTTTTAAATTATACATAATTTATTTATTGAGCTTCGAGCTCGCAATGCAAAGTTAAAGCAGCGACCTTGATTTTTATTCGCTTGTGTGTAATAAAATTTCATGTAAGTTTGTTGACAGAAAGATCATTATGAATGTTTATACACTTATGTTAAACAGTCCTTTCGGCCGTGAAAACCGAATGTGTGGCTTTTGTGCTGCTACACATACGATGACCATGACCCCGTAAGGGGTTGTCATGATTTTTTATCCGCAATACATATATTTATTTATTGCCTGTTCGATGCAATACTTTTATCATATTGTTAGAACACGGTCAAAAATTTATAAATAACATAACTATTTAGGTCAAATAAATCGGTGGTTATCAACCGGAAAGACCTGAAAAAAACCATGAATGTACTGCATGAGACATTCTTCCTGTCGCAATACAGAAAAGTCAATTTGTTTATCGTGGGAGCAGGCAATGTGGGAAGGACGCTCATTCAACAAATTGCAGCACAACGAAAATACCTGCGTGAAGAATTTTCTATCGAATTTAATCTGGCGGGCGTGGCTAATAGCAGGAAAATGTTGTTAAACTATGAAGGCATAAACCTTGACACATGGGAAGAACAACTCGAGTCTGAAAGTTCTCCGACGGATATGGCTTCCTTCGTAAAAAAAATGAAAACCTATAATCTCCGCAACAGTGTATTTGTTGATAATACAGCCAGCACGGAAATTCCGGGATGGTACGAAGAGATTCCGGATACAAGCATTTCCGTGGTAGCCTCTAACAAAACCGGTATTTCGGCAAACTATCCCTTTTTTCAGAAAAACCGGGTCCTGGCACGTAAAAGGAATGTCTCCCTGCTCTTTGAAACCAACGTCGGAGCCGGCCTGCCCGTGATCAGGACCATGAACGACCTGGTACAAAGCGGCGACAGAATCCTGCGCATCGAAGCGGTATTGTCAGGTACGTTGAACTATATCTTCAATACTTTCGGTCCGGAACAACCCTTCTCACAGACAGTGCGCGAGGCCATACAGAAAGGTCTCACCAAGCATGATCCGAGGATAGATCTCAGCGGAGAAGATGTAGCCCGAAAGATCCTGATCCTGGCCCGGGAAGCAAGAGCCGTTATGAACATTGATGAAGTGAAAAGAGATTCTTTCCTCCCCGAAGAATGCTCCCGCGCCAGGAGTCTGGATGAGTTTTTCGCCTGCCATGCTGGGAGAAATGAGCGCTTCCGGAACCCGTACGCTCATTGCTGAGCCCGGGTTATCATAAATTAAAAAATGCTGCCATGGAAAACGGATCCCTCGGATGCGGGATCTCGGGATCGGGGCCGTCGGTTTTTGCACTCATGCGCGGAGAAAAGGCTGCAGCGAAGGTAAAAACTGCGATGACACAGGCTTACCAGGATACAGGAATCAATTTTAACGCCTATTCCTCAAAAATCGCTACAGAAGAAGTCAAAATAATTTCATGATATAATCAGTTTGATTAAATTTACAGCTGATCATGAGATACATAAGCACGAACGGATCAACACCTTCTGTTTCTTTTCGCGAGGCAGTCCTTCTTGGCCAGGCTCCCGACAAGGGTTTATTTGTTCCCGAAGGGATCCCTGTTTTCCCTGATGTTTTTTTCAGGGAACTTCCGAACCTGAGCTGGGCTGAGATCGCTTTTAGAGTAGCCCGGCCCTACACAGAGAATGATCTGCCCGACGATACCCTGTGGAGTATCATTACCGATGCACTCAATTTTAATATCCCCCTGATACACCTCCATGACCAATGCCATATCCTTGAACTCTTTCACGGACCAACCCTGGCGTTTAAAGATGTGGGGGCTCGTTTTATGGCACGTTGCCTGGCATACTTTACGGCAAAACAGGGTGAAAAAATAACCATTCTGGTAGCTACCTCCGGAGATACCGGCAGTGCCGTTGCCAATGGTTTTTTGGGCGTGGAAGGAGTGGATGTTGTCATTCTTTATCCGAAGGGAAAAGTCAGCGAATTGCAGGAAAAACAATTTACCACCCTGGGAGAAAATATTACCGCTGTGGAAATTGACGGGACTTTCGATGACTGCCAGCGTATGGTAAAATCTGTCTTTGCTGACGATTATTTATGCAGCCGCATCAACATTTCTTCTGCCAATTCAATTAATATAGCACGATTGCTACCCCAATCCTTCTACTATTTTTACGCTTGGGCACAACTTGGAAATCCGGAGGTCAAACCGGTCATATCCGTTCCCAGTGGCAATTTCGGGAACCTTACCTCGGGATTGATGGCAAAAAAAATGGGATTGCCGGTAGCAGGATTTGTGGCTGCTACCAACATAAACAAGGTGGTTCCGGAATATCTTGAAACAGGCGTATATACCCCGCGTCCGTCAATTCAGACGATCGCCAATGCAATGGATGTCGGAGATCCCAGTAACCTGGCACGTATACGGCATATGTATGATAACAATATCCATGAAATACGCAGAGATGTCACCGGTTGTTCCTTTGAAGAGCAAGAAATAAGAAATACCATCAGAAAGGTTTATTTGAATACCGGATATATGCTGGACCCTCACAGTGCGATCGGATACCTGGGACTGATAACCAAACAAAAAGATGAAGATACTCCCGGCATATTCCTCGCCACAGCCCACCCGGCTAAATTCAATGACGTGGTGGCCGAAGAAACCGGGGAACTCCCTGATATCCCTAAAAGACTCGCAAAATGTATGAACCGGGAAAAACAGACCATCCGTATGGGGAATGACTACGGAGAACTGAAGGACTTCCTCCTCCAAACAAAAAAAGAAATGTAATGAAACTTTTTCTTTTTTGCTGGTTACGGAACTCATATACCGGTTTTTCCGGGTACCCGGATTTTAGCCCTTGCAGGAATTATCGGCATCCTGACCGGTTATGCACTAAGCCCGTTAACTCCTGTCATCAAGAGAATTGCCACTTCCTCTTTTGTGATCGTCAGCGGAGGATATGCCTTACTGGTACTGGCCTTCTCTTATTGGCTGATCGATATCAAGAAATCCCGCAGGTGGGTTATCTTTTTTGCCGTTGTGGGCATGAATCCCTTGTTTATCTATCTTTTCGCTCATGTGGGAGGTAGCAGTTTTATCCTGCACATTCTTTATCCTTTTACTCATGCGCTGTTTGCCTGGACCGGAGAGCCCGTCGAGAACATTCTCGCCGCCATACCGGTATGGATCTCCCTTTGGTACATCACCTGGTGGATGTACAAGCGAAAGCTCTTTATAAAAATTTAAAGGTATTTTTTCTTTATCCGGGCTTCAGGTAACGAATCCCTTCTGTCTTTATATTATCACCCTATATCGCTCACCCGTTCCAGCCTCTTCATATCAAGGATGCTGATTTTACGGCCATCCAAAGAGATCAGGTTTTCCGTAACAAAAGAGGAAAGGGTCCGTATGGCATTGGAAGTGGTCATGTTCGACAAGTTGGCCAGATCTTCCCGCGACAGATAGGCTTTTATCGTCTTTCCATCTTCTTCGAGCCCATAAGTATCCACAAGCAACAGAAGTGATTCAGCCAAACGGCCACGTATATGTTTTTGCGTCAGGCTTACGGTACGCGTGTTGGCAATACCCAATTCGGTGGCCATTTTTTTTATCAACCTCATGGTCAGATCGACATTGGAACGCATCACCTTGTAAAGAGACTCCCTTTCAAGAATACATACCATAGAATCTTCCAATGCCACTGCCGAAGCCGAGTAATTCTGCTCAGCAAATAACGCCCGGTATCCGATAAATCCCAAAGGACTGGCCATCCTTACGATCTGCTCCCGTCCTCCTATGCCTTCCTTGAATATCTTAACTTTCCCGTTTGCCAGGCAGATCAATCCTGTGGGCTTATCTCCCTCCTTGAAGATAATCCCTCCTTTTTTATACATCGTACAGACGTGATTATTAAATAATTCCTTTTTCTCTTCGTTAGTTAAATGATAAAATACCGAATTTGGATTATTCAGAAAATAATCACATGCTACATCATATTTTCTTGATACCATGGGTGATGAATATTATTATACTTAAGAATAAAGCAAAGATAAAAATGTTTTATAACACATCAAATTTTGCTTCTTAATCATAACTCGCTACCAGGGGCAGCCGGCGGCCTGCTCCGAAAGCTTTGGAAGAGATACGCAGGATAGGCGGAGCCTGATAACGTTTATACTCATTTCTGTTGACGAGACGGATCGTTCTCCTTACCGTTTCGGCATCATAACCTTTTTTTGTGATTTCATTTACCGGCATTTGCAATTCGATATACTGGTACAGGATCTGGTCCAGTAAAGAATAATCCGGCAGTGTGTCCGAGTCTTTTTGACCCGGACTCAGTTCGGCTGAAGGTGGCTTCGCCAAGATGTTTTCAGGAATCACCTCCTCATTCCTGTTAATATAGCGGGCCAGTTTGTATACATCCGATTTGTAAATATCTCCTAACACCGACAATCCCCCGGACATATCCCCGTACAGGGTACCATACCCCACGGCAGCCTCACTCTTGTTGGAGGTGTTCAGCAGGATATACCCGAACTTATTGGAAAAAGCCATCAACAATACAGCACGGATACGGGCTTGCAGATTTTCTTCGGTCACATTAAAGGGCAGATCCTGAAAGAAAGGATGTAAAATCCTCTCGAATTCCGAATAGACTGTTTTGATCGGGATAATGTGATAAGGCACACCCAGATTACGTGACAGTTTTTCAGCATCCGTTACCGAATGATTTGTAGAAAACTGGGAGGGTAAAAGGAGCGAGTGAACATGTTCAGCCCCTAACGCCTCTTTGGCCAGTACCACGCTCACTGCCGAGTCAATCCCTCCTGACAACCCGAGAATGGCATCGGTAAAACCCATCTTGCCAAAATAATCCTTTAACCCGAGCACAATGGCATTAAAAACCTCCGGGATATAATCATCAGGATCGGAAACTGAAACGACCTTCGCCGTTTTTATCACTTCTTCCAACTCGAAATCCCTGACATCTTCTTCAAAGCGTTTTAGCTCAGCCACAATCTCTCCACGAGGGTTTACCACCAGGGACCCTCCTTCAAAAATCAGCTCGGTCTGGGCCCCCACCTGGTTGACGAAAAATACAGGAATGCCATAATCCTTAGCTTTTTTTGTAATAATCTCCCTTTTTACGCCGATACGGTTATAGGCAAACGGTGATGCAGCAATATTGATGATCAGATCCGGTTTTGATTTGGCAAGCTCTTTCATGGGCGAGAAAGTATACAACCGGCTTTTACCATACTCCATCTCAATAGGCTGCTCGTCCCACAGATCTTCACAGATTGTCAGGGCAATCTTTTTCCCTCCCACAACAATCACATGAACATCCGTATTGGGCTCAAAATGCCTGTATTCATCAAAAATATCATATGTGGGCAACAAAGACTTGTGTATCACATCCTGTACTTTGCCGTCATACAACAAAAACGCAGAATTGTAAAGATTTTTCCCTTCCGGGGCCGGATTAATGGAAGAACTGCCAACAATGGCTGTAATATTCCGGCACAACGGAGCCACCTTTTCCACCGTTTGGAGACATTGCTCCACAAATTCTTTTCGTTCCAGCAGGTCCAGCGGCGGATACCCCGAAACCGTCAGCTCAGAAAAAACAACCAGATCCGATCCCCTGTCCCGGGCAGCCGTAATAGTCTTTTTGATTTTTTCAGCATTTCCCCTGAAATCACCGATAAAATAATCCAACTGGGCAAGTGTGATTTTCATATTTCTGGTTTTAAAAAACAATACCCAACCGGAGCCCGAGTGAATGAAAAATCAAGCGGTCCTTCGGCCCTCCTCCGGGATCTTTTGTCATATCCACCAATCCGTGGACATATGAGACCCCTCCTGTGATAGCTGTTTTCCCCCCGAGCGAATACATCACTCCCCCACGTGCAAAGTAAGCCAAATTAAACATGTTTATATCTTCAGTCCCGTTTTCCTTGATATCCGTAATACCGTCCACGTTAATCCAGGAGTTGAAATGAAACAGCAGACCTGCTCCCGTTTCAAAATAAAAGGAAAGATATCCGATCTCCACGCTCTCCAGGTGAATACCCAGGGGAACATGCACATATTCATTTCTGTATGTAACCGACGTATTCGCAGGTACCGTAAGAGTCCTTTCGCTCACAGCCAGATCAATCGTATCCATATAGGATAACTTACCCCCCGTGTGAAAAATTTTGATTCCGGTAACAAAAGCATAATTTTGACTGAAAAAATAATTAAACTGCAGTCCTGCATCATAACCGAAAGTGCTCCCTTGGGTATGCACCCTGGTAGGGTTATTAGACTGAAACCAATTCAATTGAGGCGTAAAATCCAGAATAAAACGCAAACCCTGCGCCTCTGTCCGTACCCCGGGAAACAAAAGCAGCAACACCAAAACAGAATAAAACTGCCTCTTAAATCGCATTGCTTTTCTAAAACTCATAGCATCCCTTTAATAACAAAATACCTTTTATCTTATCATCACAAATATACACAGCACCGGGGATATTTTGCTAAAAATAATAACCCACCTGAAAATTTTTAATTCGCAATATATGTATTTAAATAAATATTTAATTATATATTTAAATATTTATATTTTTTAAGCACCCCCTCCTTTCAAGTGACATCTACGCTGAGTAATACCTTCACTTTCTCATCCTTCATCAATCATCTTTTTTCATCCTCCCCATCCTTCGCGATCCAGACTTCGATACTGAATGGCTTCGGCCAGATGGTTATTTTGTATATTTTCCGACCCTTCCAGGTCGGCAATGGTACGGGCAACCTTCAGAATCCGGTCGTAGGCCCGGGCCGACAACCCCCGTTTTTCCATGGCATTCTTCAGCAGTTGCTGACCTTGCTCATCAATCCGGCAGAACTTCTCGATCATTTTCCTGGATATCTGGGCATTGCTGTGAATCCCGGGATAAGAGGCATACCTTTGGGCCTGGATATCTCTGGCAAGTATTACTCTTTCGCGGATCATCTCGCTGGTCTCAGCCGGTCTGGCACCTGCCAATTTATCAAATTCTACGGGGATTACTTCGATGTGCATGTCAATCCGGTCAAGTAATGGTCCTGAGATTTTACTCAGGTATTTCTGGATCATGCCGGTGGTACAGACACAGGCCTTGGTCGGATGGTTGTAATATCCGCAGGGACAGGGATTCATAGAAGCTACCAGCATGAAGCTGGCCGGATACTTCACGGTAAATTTGGCCCTGGAGATCGATATCTCCCGGTCTTCCAGGGGTTGCCGCAACACCTCCAGCACCTGCCTCTTGAATTCGGGAAGCTCATCAAGAAACAACACGCCATTGTGAGCCAGGGAAATCTCTCCCGGCTGCGGATAAGTTCCTCCACCGACCAGAGCGACATCGGAAATGGTATGATGCGGACTGCGGAAAGGTCGGCATGTCATCAGCGACGTGGTATCACCGATCTTCCCCGCCACACTGTGAATTTTTGTGGTCTCTATGGCTTCATCCAGCGACAGGGGCGGCAGGATGGTGGGCAGGCGTTTGGCAAGCATTGTTTTTCCCGCCCCCGGACTCCCGATCATCAGGACATTGTGCCCCCCGCTGGCCGCAATCTCCAAGGCCCTTTTTACGGTTTCCTGTCCACGGACATCTGCAAAATCAAACGGATAACGGTTCATCTTCGACATGAACAGGCCTTTCACATCCACCCGGGTCTCCGGCAGGGTATTTCCCGTACTCACAAAAGCCACCACTTCTCTCAGATTGTCTGCTCCATATACTTTCAGTCCTTCCACCACGGCTGCTTCCAAGGCATTTTTCTTCGGCAGGATGATCCCCTCGAAGCCGGCTTCCCGGGCCTGCAGGGCTATGGGCAGCGCTCCCTTGATTGGCTGCAGCCCCCCGTCCAGCGACAGTTCGCCCATGATCATGTAACGTCCCAGGTTGGCGGAAGGCAACTGCTCGGAGGCAGCCAGGATCCCTATGGCAATGGTCAGATCATACAACGACCCCTCCTTGCGCACATCAGCAGGCGCCATATTGATCACGATCTGTTTCCCCGGCCATTTCAGACCATTGCTGTGTAAGGCCGATTGTATCCGGTGCTGGCTCTCTTTTACGGCGCTGTCCGGCAACCCCACCAGAAAATAACGGATGCCGGTAGAAACATTCACTTCCACGGTAACCGTAATGGCACGTATACCGTAAACAGCACTCCCATAAGTTTTTACTAACATGAGATAATAGATAAAATGGAACAATGATGCCCGTGTCGCTCTAAGAATCTCCACTTTGGGCATTTGCAAGATAATAAAATGTTTGCTATTTCCCCAAATTCAGGGAAAATTCATAAAAAACCCTTAGTTTTATCCTGAAAAACCCGTTTTCTATAAGTTTTTTCTTATCTTTTCTGTTTCTTTCTCAAATCCCGGCTTTCCCAGCAAGGCGAACATGTTGTGTTTGTAAGCTTCCACTCCGGGCTGGTCGAAAGGATTGATGCCCAGCAGGTATCCACTGACGGCACATGCTTTCTCAAAGAAATAAACCAGTTGCCCCAGACACATTTCATCCAGTCTTTCCAGGGATATCTTCAGGTTCGGCACGCCCCCGTCCACATGCGCCAGGAGCGTCCCCAGCTCAGCCATTTTGTTCACCTCATCAATACGTTTGCCGGCCAGGTAATTCAGCTTGTCCAGGTTGGCAGGGTCTTCCGGTATTTTAAGCGTACGCTCCGGGTGCTTAACGGAGATTACTGTTTCGAACAGGATCCGCTCTCCCTGCTGAATATATTGACCCATCGAATGCAAATCCGTAGTAAAATCCACGGCTGCCGGGAAGATCCCCTTTCCGTCTTTCCCTTCGCTCTCACCAAACAGCTGTTTCCACCACTCTGCAAAAAAATGCAGTTTGTGATGGTAATTCACCAGGATTTCCACTTTTTTGCCCGACCGATACAACAGATAACGCACTGCCGCATACAGGGCCGAAGGATTGTCATCCAGCCCATGCTCCGCACTGGTTTTTTCTTCCATTTCCCTGGCGCCTTCAACCAGCGTTCTGATATTAAAACCGGCTATGGCAATGGGCACCAGCCCTACCGGTGTCAGCACCGAATAACGCCCTCCCACATCATCGGGAATCACAAAAGTCTCATATCCCTCCCGGTCGGCCAGCGAACGCAAAGCTCCTTTATGCGCATCCGTGATGGCGATAATCCTTTTTCCGGCTTCTGTCTTGCCCACCTTCTTTTCCAGATGATCTTTCAGAATACGGAATGCAATGGCCGGTTCGGTAGTCGTCCCCGACTTGGAGATCACCACCAATCCGTATTCTTTACCCTCCAACACATCCATTAATTCTGACAGGTAATCTTCAGATATATTGTTACCGGCAAAATAGATTTCCGGATACTTTCTCCCGGAGGAACGGCTTATAAAACCATGTGACAAAGCTTCAATCACTGCTTTGGCACCCAGGTACGATCCTCCGATACCGATTACCACAACTGCCTCTGTTTTTTTTTGCATACCGGTGGCCGCCTGTTCGATCTTCTCAAAATCCTGTTCCGTTATGAAGGATGGCAGATTCACCCAACCCAGAAAATCACTTCCGGGACCGCTCTTCTGATGCACCATCTCCAGTTTTTCCTTCACCGAAGAAGAAAGTTTTTGTATCTGGTCTTCAGAAATAAAAGACCTGACGTGATTAATATTCAATTCAAATGCTTTTTTCATCATAATGTATATTATTTCGTATCTACCATTCTCTTAATTTCTCTTTTTCCTTCTCACTGTTCATTTCTCACTTCTCCCTTCTCTCTGCTCATCACTCTCTTCTCGTTTCTTACTTCTCCCTTCTCACCGCTCATCGCTCTCTTCTCGTTTCTCTCTTCTCCCTTCTCACCGCTCATCGCTCTCTTCTCGTTTCTCTCTTCTCCCTTCTCACCACTCATCACTCTCCTCTCGTTTCTTACTTCCCCACCCAGGTTTTTACCACTTCCAACGTAG
>Ga0209834_10002340_pt1 | contig 10126 bp, 5 predicted proteins | sample Mar14236cmmetaG_FD_184134 | JGI IMG/M metagenome (GOLD analysis project Ga0209834, IMG submission 184134) | Marine hydrothermal vent microbial communities from Guaymas Basin, Gulf of California to study Microbial Dark Matter (Phase II) - Marker... ...
ATGTAATGAAATCCCTGCTCCTCGATCTGCTTTTCGATAAAACCGTAGATCTGGTTTGTAGGATCGTGCCCTTTTTCTTCCTCATAATTTGCTATGACAAAGTTGACCAGGATATTCGTCACATCTTTGTCGACACCCACTTTATCATACAGGTTCTGTACAATCTCCGGAATGATGTCGTCTTTGTCGAGGACAACTTCAAAATTCTGCGGCAGTTTGATATCAGTGGCAAAGGTTTTAATGATGCCGTGCACAAATGAGTCAATGGTGCTTACGGCGAATTCATCATAATCGTGTATGATTGCCGTTAAAAGCTTTCCGGCCTTTTCCCGGAGTTCTTCTTCAGGAATACTTAGCTCATTTTTTAATTCCTTCAGCTCATCTTCTTCTTCCGTCTTACCGGCGACCATCAGCCTAAGTGCATTGAGCACACGTTCTTTCATCTCGTTGGCAGCTTTGTTGGTAAAGGTGATTGCCAGCACATTCCTGAACTGCCACGGGTTATCAAGCGTAAGTTTCAGGTACTCTCTTACGAGTGTACTTGTTTTACCTGAACCGGCAGAAGATTTATAGACAACCAATGGCATGACAGAGGTGCTTAAAGATGTATGTTTAATTTTTAACGATCAGTTTTTTTGTAACCACCTGAGTTCCTGCCGCCAGATTTATCAGGCACATACCACCCTTCAGGGTCAGACTGTTCAGGTTCAGAGTTGTTCTGTTAAAACCTGTCCGGCCGGTTATCTTCCGGTGGAAAAGCTGTTTGCCTGAAATATCAGTTACCGATAAGTCAACAACGGAAGCCTGCAGCAGGTCGAACTCCACAAAAAGCACCGAAGAGGCAGGATTGGGATAAACAGCCATTGTATTTTCCCCGATCGTGTATTCGTGTACGGCATTCAGGTTCATGCGCGCCGAATCCCTGTAAACCACTACGGCTCCGCCCAAATAGTCGGTGGTGATCTGCAGAACAGGTTCTTTCTGTCCTTTCGCCAGCCATTTGTATTCGGTATAATACCTGTCAAGCGGAATGCCCATCTGCAAAGAATCGATATAAATGCTGTCAAATTCGTGCACATCTGATTTTATGCGCAGCGTTTCAAAGGTGCCAAAAGGTGTGGTAATAGTACCCCAGCCATCCACTTTATTTTTCCGTGTACGGTCGATGAGCACATAGCCAAAGTCATCAACACCAAATGCAAAATGCGAAGCGGAAGAATCCACATCGCCGTAATGCAGCGGAAACCTGTAAAAGACATCGGGATGATCAAATCTGATAGGAATCGGGAATCCGCTGATGGAAGCAGCATACCCGATATTGCTGAACTTGCTGCTTTCATTTTTAAAATAGTAATAAATATCGGTCAGTTCGAAACCGGGTATCGGAATGTCGCGCATGTAACGGTGGGCCAGATTTGAATAGAGCGCAAAAAATATCTGGTAATAAAACGGCGTTTCGGAAGGAGGTACAAATGTATCCACAGTCTGAATAACCGGTATCAGCTGCGAGAAGTTCCATACAAAATTCTCTCCTGTCTCCGTATAGTCGATAAAATCTGTATTTAAACCCGTGCTGAGCCGGACGGTGTCGCCGGGCGAAGGCATGTCGGAACTTTCGATGGTTATCTGCGCTATTAGCGGTATCTGAAAAGCAAGCAGTATAAATACAAAAGCAATCATTCTCAGATATTCCTGATGCACAGGTATGTTATAATTCTTCATCTTCTTCATTTTTTATAGATTCTGAATTTCTTTTATCTTTTTTCCGTGGGCGTGTGCGTTTAAACAGCTCTGCCAGATTATTGAACTCTTTTGTATAGCCAACACCTACCCCCTGGGTATAGGGTGACACTTTATCGTAATTACTGTAATTATACCATGAGTTGACGTTGGAGTGGTTGTATGCTTTCAGCACCCACCTGCCGTCTTCTGTCAATTTGTAACTTATATCTACATCACCCACAATATTACTTGCGTTTCTCTGAACCCGGTCGTAGGTCATCCCCACATTGCCGGCAACAGACAACCTGTCGTTAAACAATTGCGTTGACAACGCAAATTCAAACTCTTCCTGCGACACCTGATCACCGGGCTTGTAATTTATACCAATATCAAAGTCGTCGCTGATGCGCGACAACATCTTACTCAGCTGGTTGGTAATAACCGTGTAATATGACGAACTGAGCGTAATATTAGACGCATTGCTTGCACTGAAGGAGCCCAGCACCAGCAGCGACATTACCTGTTGATTCAGCATTGCCGGATTCGTGGTGTCGATCTCGGCAAAAACAGCTCTCTGCAGGTCAGGGTCCAGATCGGGTAGCCTCAACTCAAACCGCATGTTCGGATTATTCAGTTGATTGGTCAGCACAACATAACATTCCACTATCACTTTGTTTTTATAATCAGAGGTGGAATCGATCATTATGCCCAGGCTGGAAATATTTGTTTTCAACCTATATACCCCCTTAATGTTCAGGTTAGCCAGGTACGGATCTCCCGACCAGGAAATGCGTCCGCCTTTTACCAGCTCGAACCGCTTGTTCACCAGGTTGGCAATTCTCAGATTAAACAGTCCGTTATCCACCGTATAGTCACCGGATATACTAAACTCTCCGTCCGAGTTGAAATTTGTGGTCAGGACTCCTCTTCCTTTTGATTCAATTTTACCCAGGTCGTTGGGTACGAAGATCGTTATACTTGCTTTTGGATTAATATCCATTTTCAAATTAATGTCATAACTCAGCTGGTTTTCTTCTTCTGTTTGATCTAAAGGTAATTCCTCTTCCTGCATAAAGGCAACATCCACAGAATCCTCGGGATGAATAAAAACAATATAATCTTTATCTGAAATTTCAACAACATAATCCAACGGCAGATTAACTTTGGTTCCGTTGAGGGTGGAAACTTCTATTTTCAACTTTAAATTATTGGCATCTCCCGTTAACAACAGGTCTCCCGATGTAACGGCCGTGCCATAATACAGGTCATTCATTCTTCTTGTTGTGTTAAAGAACAAGAGCTTATCTGTTGACAAACGGACATCAAAAACAGAGTTCTTAAAATGGTTATGCGTCAGGTATCCTTTGATATTGGCATTATTACCCAGTGTATCGTAGATAACGAGTTCATTGAAATTTATTCTGTCGGGCTCAAAGATCACCGCATTCGAGAAAGAATATTTTGTATTCAGATAATTGACCACCATAGCCGCACGTTTCATGTCGACCATGCCAACCAGCTGTGGACTTTCGGGTGTGCCGGTAAGTTTGAAATTACCTGATGCTACCCCTTCGATGTTCGAGACATATTCAATAAAGAAGGGCTCTATAGTTTTAATTTTCAGTCTGTTGAAATCAATTTTCAAGTCAAAATTCTCCTCTTCCCTGAACGGATAATAGTATCCTATCGCTGAAAAAACCCGTCCCTGGCCCGATGAACCCTCCCGGATGATATCCGAGTCGATAAAAACCGACTTACTGGCATTGTTCCATTTACTTTGCAACGTAGCAGTACCCATATACTGCCGGTTAAAGTAAAGATTCTTTATCTTAAGATCCGTTTCAAACGTCAGGTTGGTAAAAGGTCGTGTAACTTCAACAACACCGTTAATTTGTCCGTTCAGGTCAAATCCGTACATTTTTGTAACAATATCGAAATGAGACAAATTCCAGTCATTAAAGCTAACATTTAAGGTGTCGCTATTCGATTCCGGGAACTCTCCCGAGATGCTCATTCTTGATTGCGCCCCGTGAAGTACCAGGTTGTTAATGTGGATAGCTACTGTGTCCATAACGACAGAATTACCCTGCTCGACCTGCCACAAAGTGTCGTTTATATAGACTTCGGTATTTCTGATTCGGAGTACGGATACGCCCGTATCATATGTAAGGCATCCCTCAATAACTGCCGAGTTTTTCAAAAGTGAATCCATATTCTGCCAGTAGATACCCCAGGCAAGGCTATCATTTTCCACCGACCCGTTTAACCTGAAATTATCAATCCCAAAAACTCTCTTATCCTCCGCTGTACTGTCCTTCAGAACAATCCGGTTAACAGAATAATCATAAGTCAATACATCTTTTCCGGTATTCAGCACGAATTTATTCCCGTTCAATGAATTGCCTGAGTATTCGATCAGTTCCGAATTCATCATGACAGCAAGTTCATTGCTGCTGTAATCAATTTGCGCATGTAAGTTCGTACCCGGCGACAAGTACAAACCCGGAATTAATTGTTCTTCCACCAAAATACCATCCTTGACTTCTATATTTATTGCAGCCTGTTGCTGCGGTCGTATAACACTGTCGCTTGTATGATCATCCACATGGTAGTAATGATCAAACAGCCCGGCAAGAAGATCTCCGGTTTCTGTAATGTTGAATTTCCCTTCCATTCTGGCATCCGCATAATCCGAATGTATTTCGATCAGGTCCTGCTCGTCGTGGCTCTTTAGCAGCTCGACATGCTGCACAGGATACTTCCTGTCGTCAAAATACAGAACCGTATTATTTAGTATCAGCTTGCCCGACATACTATCAGGGTCAAAACCTTCCATTAAAAGATCGGCAACGGTAGTTATCCTGAAGTTATCACTGCTGACCAGATGAAGCTTCACGGGATCGGCATACTTAATGTTCATTTGCGCTTTTAACAGTGGTCCCTGGCTGAGATTTAAAGCCACATCAGCTCCCATCATCAGGTTTTTATCCCCTACACGTATAGTGCCTTTGATACTGTCTTTCTGATACCAACCATTAACCGCTATACGCTGGTAGGGGTATTCCATAAAATCAACTGAGCTGAAGAAACCGTCCACATCGATCTTCAGAGTGCTTAAATCCGTGCCTGAAGCATTCATGTTCAGATCCATAGCTATATGGCCAAACACATCCTGAACATCCAGTAATTTACCCATATAAAATTGATCGCTCTGCAAGCGGGCTTCTATAGTAATCCCCTGATCCTTACTGTTTTTATAGTCAACATCTGTGTTCAGGATGCCCTCTTCGGAGTGGATACTCAGTTTTGTTTTAAAATCCTCATAATATCCTTTAAACGACCCTTTTGCCGTGAACAATTCATCACAGGTCACCAAATCCGAAAGATCAATATGCTTGTATTCTTCATCAGGCAAAGTGAACGACTTAAGGTCGCAGGCGGAGGTGCTCAGTTCAAATATCTCGGCTTCCATATAGGAAGTGAAAAAATCGGGCAAACCTTTGATCAGGGCATTTCCGTAAAACCGTGTTGTACGGCCGTACTTGATGCGTAACTGCTCGCCTTCCATGAAAGAAACAGGGCCTGTCACAAAGCCCGAAATACCTATAACATCAGGCATCTGGAACATCACATCGGCAAAATAACCGATCACACTCAGATCAATGGTTGAAGGCCTTATATCGCCTGTCATATGTACCGAATCGATAAAACTACTGTAGCTGCTGTAGCTACTATAATCAAAATCCAGGTCCATGTCGATGTGCGAATCATCGTTATCCAGCAATAAATTATGTGCTATCAGGTTAGTTGAACTGATACCGAAATCAGCGCTCATCCGGTCAATTGTAAAACCACTTTTTTCATGTGCAAACAGGCTGTCGACCTGTATGTGCAGTGAATCATTGATCAGGTTGAACTCGTGGCCGTACAGACAGATACTGTCGATGAGTATATCGGCATAATTCACACCAATTTCGTTAGCGTAATGTTTGTGTTCATCGTATAGGTGAAACGTTGAGTTAGTGAGCACCAGCTCTCCTGTGTTCAGATGAAAAGCACTTGATTTTTTTGGTTGATCTGTTGAGTCTCTGTCCAGGTACTTATTCAGGAAGATCATCAGGTTATAATCCTTGTCTTCCTTGTAACGGGCATAGCGGAAAAAGGCGCCGTCAATATCAATACTTTTAAATTTAAGAAACAACAGATTCCAGTCGGAGAAAGCAGGTTGTGCACTCAGGTGGTTGACATGCAGCATAGCTTCACCCCTGTGGTCATCAATCTTCAGCTCCTCGAATGACAGCCCCTTGAAAGCCGTCAGCCGGACTTTTTCCAGTTCAATATGGTAAGCAGTTTTCTCACTCAGCCATTTGGTAAGCATTCGCGCTGTTAACGACTGCACAATCGGATCGCGAAACATAAAAGTAAGCACGAAAGGTATGGTAAAAAATACCAGTACAATATTCAGTATCCACCTGAATAGCTTTTTTATGTTATTTTTGCGAACCTGTTTCTGTTCCAAATGAGTATATATATTTTAGGCATCGAATCATCCTGCGACGACACCTCAGCGGCCGTGTTGCACGACACCCGTATTCTGTCGAATGTTATTGCCAACCAAGACATACACAAGACCTACGGAGGTGTTGTCCCCGAACTTGCTTCAAGGGCACACCAGCAAAACATAATACCTGTTGTTGATGTTGCGCTTAACAAAGCAAAGATAACCAAAAATCAGTTGAACGCGATCGCTTTTACAAGGGGACCTGGCCTGCTGGGATCACTGTTGGTAGGCACTTCTTTTGCCAAGTCGTTTGCCATGGGACTCGGAATTCCCATTATTGAGGTGGATCACCTGAAAGCACATATCCTGTCGCATTTTATCGATGACGAGGAAACAGCCGGACATCCTGATTTTCCGTTTCTCTGCCTTACTGTTTCGGGAGGGCATACGCAAATCGTAAGGGTTAACTCACCTTCGGACATGCATGTGATCGGAACTACCATTGACGATGCTGCCGGCGAAGCATTCGACAAAGCTGCTAAAATAATGGGGCTCCCCTACCCCGGCGGGCCGCAAATTGACAAACTTGCTAAGGAGGGAAATCCTGATGCTTTTTCATTTCCGGAGCCGCGTATCAAAGGACTGGATTACAGTTTTAGCGGACTAAAAACTTCGTTTCTTTATTTTTTACGTGACCGCTTAAAAGAAGATGAACAGTTCATCGAAAAAAACAAAGCCGATCTTTCGGCATCATTACAGCGCACCATCATACATATACTGATAAAGAAATTGAAAAAAGCCATTGAGGAAACAAATATTCACGAGGTGGCTATTGCGGGTGGTGTATCGGCTAACTCAGGATTAAGAGAAGCCATGCAGCAACTTGCATCAGACACCGGGAGTCATGTATTCATTCCGAAACTGCAATACAGTACCGACAACGCGGCCATGATCGCTATTGCCGGATATTTTAAGTACCTCGACAAAGACTTTGCTCCGCAAGATATTACACCGTATTCTAAAAGCAAACTGTAAACATGTAGCTTTAACTAAAAGAAATAATTTAATCAACTCATATTATGAGTGAAAAACCTGAACAAAAACTCCGTAAACGAAACATCAAACCCACAGCCATGCGCGAGCTGGTGTTGAAAGTACTGACTGATCAAAAAACCGCCATCAGCCTGCCCGAACTGGAACAGAAATTTGAAAAAGCCGACAAAGCCACCCTTTACCGTACGTTAAAGACTTTTGAAAAACAAAAACTCATTCACAGCATCGACGATGGAACCGGCCCGGTAAGATATGCCCTGTGCCTCGAAGAGTGTTCCTGCTCGGTGAATGATCTACATGTCCACTTTCATTGTACAAAATGCAACAAAACCTATTGTCTGCACGAGATTCCTATTCCGTCTATCAATCTGCCTAAAAACTTTTCGCTTGAAAGTGTCGATATGGTAGTACAAGGCATTTGCGCTAATTGTAAATAAGAACATGATATAACTTTGCAACCCGGTTGCACTTATTATTTTATATTTTTGCCTCATGAGTTTCAACCCTCATGAAGCAATTAAAAAATGCGTAAAAGAATAAAAAATATCAATCTGCTCTTAATGTGGCTCATCGGCCTTATGTTCTTTACACATGCTGTTATTCCTCATCGACATCATTTTGACAGCATATATGAGCACAACCAACATGGAAGCACACATAACAGTGAACCGCATGAAGAAAGTCCGCTTCACTGCCATGCTTTTAATGATCTGATAATTTACAAAACGGTCTCTTTCAATAACATTACGGTTAGTCCCGTCCTTACAGCTATCGTTGTTGAAAACTGTTTGCACTTGCAATTGATTGAAAATTCAACTGAGGATATAACCAATTCTTTGCAGGATAAGTTGCCATCAAAAGAAACTCTTCTTAAAAACACCCCTACACGGGGCTCCCCTTCCCTTGTTTAGTATTTGCCCTGTTTAAGGGCTGAATTTTACAGCTATCTGAATCTTTCAGCACGCTGTCCGTTCCGGGTATTGATTTTCCCCTAAAATAAATCCAAGACAATATTTCACATTTTAAATATCATTAGATTATGATTAATAAGATCATTGCATTTTCTATTAAAAACAAGTTTATCGTCAGCCTGTTTGTCTTTGCCCTCATCGGCGCGGGCATCCATGCGATGATGACCATTAACCTGGGCTCGGTGCCCGATATCACAAATAATCAGGTACAGGTAATCACTGTTTCACAAAACCTGGCAACTGAAGACATCGAACAGTTTGTCACCTATCCGGTTGAACTGGCCATGGCTAACCTGCCTGGTGTGGAGGAGATTCGTTCCGTATCCCGTTTCGGGCTATCGGTTGTCACCATTGTCTTCAAAGATAATATGGGCACTTACCTGCCTCGTCAGGTTGTGCAGGAAAAACTCAATGAAGTAAAAAACGATATTCCGGAGAACTTCGGAGAACCTTTTATGGGGCCCATAACCACCGGGCTGGGTGAGATCTATCAATACACGATCAAACCAAAAACCGGCTACGATACAGTATATTCCCCAATGGAGCTGCGTACTATCCAGGATTGGATCATCAAACGGCAGATGGCTTTGATACCCGGCGTTGTTGAGGTGAACTCTTTTGGCGGTAACATCAAGCAATACGAAATTGCCCTGGACCCCGAGCGTCTGAACGCCATGAATATTTCTATTTCTGAAGTTTTTGAAGCGTTGGAGAACAACAATATCAATACGGGTGGCGCTTACATCGAGAAAAACCATATGGCCAGTTTTATCCGCGGTGAAGGACTCGCACGCTCGCTGGAAGATATCAGGAACATTGTCGTGGAGAATGTGGATGGTATCCCCATCCTGATACGCGATATAGCTTCCGAAGTATATTTTGGCAGCCAGATGCGTTACGGTGCTTTCACACAGGAAGGGCGCGAAGCCGTTGGTGGAATGGTGTTGATGCTGAAAGGAGAAAACCCTAATTCCGTCATCAAGGCGGTGAAGGAACGAATAGCAGAAGTGCAGAAATCGCTGCCCGAAGGGCTGGAGATACAACCCTTCCTCGACCGAAGCGAGTTAATCCAACGCACCACTTCCACCGTTGCCAAAAACCTGATCGAAGGGTCACTTATCGTGATCTTCGTGCTGGTTTTACTTCTCGGAAGTTTACGCGGAGGGCTCGTAACGGCTACCGTCATCCCCTTATCGCTATTATTTGCCTTTATCCTGATGAAACTAACAGGCGTATGGGCTAACCTGATGTCGCTCGGAGCCATTGACTTCGGCATCATCGTAGACGGGGCTGTAATCGTTGTGGAAGGTACGGTATTTGAAATACACAAACGAATAAAGGAAGGCCGGACAAAATTTAGCCAGACAGAAATGGATGAGGCAACCTATGTAGCCAGCAGCCGCGTGATGAATTCGGCATTCTTTGGTCAGTTGATCATTCTCATTGTTTTTACCCCTATATTGTTTCTCACTGGCATCGAAGGAAAGATGTTCCAGCCGATGGCTTACACATTCGGGTTTGCCGTGCTGGGGGCAACCATTCTTTCACTGACTTACGTGCCCATGATCTCTTCCATCACCATGAAACCCGCACCGACAAGCAGTTGGTTCGGACGAGTGGAACACAGGCTTGAGAAGTTCAGCGAAAAACTGATGAAAGGAATTTCACGGCTTTACGACCCCGTGTTGCAGTTATCGCTAAAACACAAACTTTCCGTTTTGTTTGTCGCCATTCTTATTTTCGGAAGCGCCATTTTCACCTTTTCAAGGATGGGTGGTGAGTTCATTCCCAACCTCGATGAGGGCGACATAGCCATGCAAGCTTTCCTGCGCCCCGGAAGCTCCCTTTCGGAAACCATAAAAAGAGAGACGGAAATCGA
>Ga0209834_10002346_pt1 | contig 10110 bp, 14 predicted proteins | sample Mar14236cmmetaG_FD_184134 | JGI IMG/M metagenome (GOLD analysis project Ga0209834, IMG submission 184134) | Marine hydrothermal vent microbial communities from Guaymas Basin, Gulf of California to study Microbial Dark Matter (Phase II) - Marker... ...
TGAGAATGCATTGATGATTGAATTAAACAAGATGGGATTGGACTGTAAGAATCAATTTCCAATTAATGTAATGTATGGCAATGAAATTGTCGGCGAATATTACGCAGATATTCTTGTTGAAGATAAGATCATTCTTGAATTAAAAGCGATCAAAACAATAAAGAAACAGAAAGAAGCACAACTTCTTACGTATCTCACTGCAACAAATATCGAAGTTGGGTTGTTATTAAATTTTGGGGAAAAACCCGAGTTTATAAGAAAGATTTTCGATAATGAATATAAAAAGTATAAAGACTCACAGATTAGTACAGATGAAACGGACAATAAAAATAATTAATAAAAACATCTGTGTAAATCCGTGAGCTAAAAAATAAGGAGTAAAATGAAAATAGCATTTACAACTAAAGGAACTGAATGGGACTCCCCTATGGATCCCCGATTTGGAAGAACGGATTATTTCCTAATTTATGATGAAGAAAACGACGAACTGACCTCAATTGATAACACTGATGTCAATGAAGTTGCACACGGCGCCGGTCCGCGTACTGCACAGAAACTTTTTGAGCAAAAACCCGATGTGCTGATCACTGGCAATGGACCCGGTGGAAATGCGGCAATGGCTCTTAAACAAGGAAATATTAAAGTCTTTACCGGAGCAGTAACCATGACTGCAAAACAAGCTTATGACGCCTACAAAAAAGGCGAATTATAGTTTTCATGAAACTTAGGGTCGCATTTGCCACTGATGACGGTAAAACATTTATAGGAAAACATTTTGGTGACGCACGTTTTTATGATATTTTTGAACTTGCGAGCAAATAAATTGATCAATATAGATGAAATAACATGCCGCAAATAACATTAGTCATAATTTATTTTACTATCGGTGCTTTTGCTGGATTTATGAGTGGAATGTTTGGTATTGGTGGAGGAACTGTAAGGATACCCCTACTTAATCTTGCTGGTATGCCTTTGTTAAGTGCTTTTGGGATTAATTTTTTAGTTATCCCTTTTTCTTCATTAATAGGTGCTATCAGTCATAGAAAAAATATCGCTAAAGAGATAGTGATTTATGCAATTGTTGGTGGTGTCTTAGGTGAAATTATCGGAGCAATTTCTGTTGGAGTTATCCCTACGCTAATACTAGCGATTACCTTTGTTATACTTTGTTTTATAGTAGCATTTGGTATTCATTTAAGCAAGATTGTGCCAAACCTTGCCCAAAAGGTCAAACCCTCTAAGAGAAATATTTTTGGCAGTTCGTTTTGTGTAAGTTTAATAACCGGCCTAAGAGGGGGCAGCGGTGGTCAAGTCTTTCCAGCCCTTTTTAAAAGTTTTGGCCTTGATACCCACCAAGCAATCGCCACTTCATTAACCGTATCTATTTTTACTGCCTTTGGTGCTATACCAATATATTGGCATCGTGGTAATATAGTCTGGATTCCTGCGTTATTTGTACTGATAGGATCAATGATCGGTACAAGAATTGGGAGTAAAGTTTCATTAAAGACAAAGCCACTTTGGCTAGAAATTGGACTTACAATACTTATTCTAGTTCTTGCTTTTAGTGTAATATATAAAGCGTTATAAATAAATGGGATAAAAAATGGAAAAAATAAAAATTGCATTTGCCACTGATGACGGTAAAACATTTATAGGAAAACATTTTGGTGACGCACGTTTTTATGATATTTATGAAATTAACGGGAATAATGCGAAATTCATCAAAAGAATTTCCAATACAGTTGACGAAGAGGAAAATGTTCATGCAGATCCTAAAAAAGCAAAGGGAATCAGCACATTACTTCTCGATGAAAAGGTAACTGTTGTTGTATCGAAAATTTTTGGACCAAATATTAAACGCATAAAAAAGAACTTCGTTTGCATCGTTGTTAGGGACGTTGAAATCGATATCGGATTGAAAAAAATATGTGATAACATTGAGAAAATATATATCGAATGGGAGAAAGGAAATGAAAGAAAACATCTCACTTTGTAGAAAATTTTAATGTTCTTTTATTCAAGTAATAAGTTCAACTTTTGTTGTGCTTATTACTTGAATCTCCCGAGTTATAAATGAAAATAGTAATTGAAGTTCTAAAGCAAGCATTAATGATTACAGGCTTTGTGTTTGTGATGATGCTCATCATTGAATATATTAATGTTCAGACGAAAGGATTGTGGCATGATCATCTTTCTAAAGCCAAATGGAAGCAATATTTTCTGGCAGCTTTTTTAGGCGCAATTCCGGGATGTTTGGGTGCTTTTACTGCTGTAACTTTATTTTCTCATCGAATCATATCTTTTGGAGCAGTAGTAACTGCCATGATTGCCACGAGTGGAGACGAAGCTTTTGTGATGCTGGCTATGTTCCCGCACAAAGCAATTCTACTTACAGCTATCATTTTTGTAATTGGAATTATTGCCGGATTCATCACAGATAAATTTATCTCACAGAAACATTTTGAGATTAAATTTGCTCATAATAAATTTCCCTTACACGAAGAAATTAAATGTGACTGTTTCCCACATGGAAATCTTTTTTCTAATTTCATAAAAACATCATTTACACGGATTTTAATAATCATTATTGTTTCTATTTTTTTATTGGGAACTCTTTTCGGTGAGATCGGGCCTGAAAAATGGAATTGGATAAGAATAACTATAATGCTAACTTCATTCGTAGCTTTATTCATCGTGATCACTGTTCCCGAACACTTTCTGAAAGAACACCTCTGGGGACACATTGTCAAAATTCATATTCTCAGAATATTTCTTTGGACTTTTGGAACATTACTACTAGTTAAGGTTCTTTTTCATTTTATCGATATTAACAGCTGGATAACTTATAATATATTCATTGTTCTAGCAGTTGCACTTTTAGTCGGTATAATTCCCGAATCTGGTCCAAATCTTGTCTTCGTTACATTATTTGCGTCTGGAACAATTCCTTTCAGTATACTGCTGGCAAATTCGATCGTACAGGATGGACATGGTATGTTGCCAATGCTGGCAGAATCCAAACGTGGATTTCTGGCTGTGAAAGCAGTTAATATGGTTTTTGGATTGATCATGGGAATAATTGGTTTATTAGCAGGATTTTGAATATCTTGGACTTAAGAACGGAAAATTATTTAATTCTGGTTACCAAGCCCCAGTTTGATACAAGAGTATCTTGAACTAAAAAAGATGAGAAAAAATGGAATATAAAAAGTATCCAGAAAGAAAACCTTTGGGAGAAATGAAAAATAGAGAAAACATCTCCTATTGTAAGTCTTGAAAAGAGTCGATTTGGCAAAAACAAAGGTATTCGATAATAATTTGCACGAATATGAAGTATGGTTCAACATTAACAAATTCGTATATCAATCTGAATTAAAAGCAGTAGAAAAAGCTATTCCGAAAAATGAAAAAGGTTTTGAAATAGGTGTTGGCAGCGGGCTTTTTGCACAACCTTTTGGCATTACAGAAGGAATAGATCCATCCAAAAAAATGATGGAAAAAGCAAAAGAAAGAAACATAAAAGCCCTCGATGCAGTTGCTGAAAATCTCCCCTATCCCGATGAAAGCTGGGATTTTGCTTTGATGGTCACCACGATATGTTTCGTCGATGATATTGTTAAATCATTTCAGGAAGCGAGCCGTGTACTCAAAAAAAATGGCCACCTCATTATCGGCTTTGTTGATAAAAATAGTCCTATCGGGAAAATTTATTTGGAATTTCAAGATGAAAGTGTATTTTACAAAGAAGCAACATTTTTTGGAACTGAAGATGTATATAAGATCTTAAGAGATACGGGATTTGAAGTTGAGCAAACCTATCAGACAGTTTTTGGAAAACTTGATAAAATAAAAGAGATTCAAGAAGTGTTAGATGGATACGGAAAAGGTAGCTTTGTTGTTATTAAAGCAAAAAAATCGAGATCGATTTATTAAAAATTAATGGAGCAAATATGAATTTAGAAAATTATAAAAATCAAATCAAAAAAGATAGAAAAGGAAAAGATGTTTTTTTCAAAAAAATTTTTAATCATATATTTTACCAGAAGAAAAAGCAAATTTTACAAAACTAAACTATTTTGAGCCTAATTTAGAATATAAATTTGAATTGGAATTAGAAGAATTTTCTAATAAAGAAAAAGTGAAAATCAAAACAGGTGAAAAAAATTATAGATGAAAGTCAAAAATAAAGGAGATAACAAAATGGTTAAAATAGACAAAGAAAAATGTATAGGATGCGGAGTTTGTGTAAACATATGTCCCGAAGCTTTTAAACTAGATAATGAGATCGCAAAAGTAATAAGTGAAAATGCTACTTGTATCACCGAAGCAGCAAATGCCTGCCCTGTGAATGCAATTATTACAGATACATCCTCGCAAACTCAAGGAGAAAATTCCCCCCAAATTAATTCTTCTTTTACTCGAGGAGGAAGTTGGCGAGGAATGGGTTCCGGCGGAGGAGCAGGTAGAGGAACTGGCAGAGGAATGCCCTCCGGTGGTGGTCGCGGTAGAAACAAAGGAACTGGACAGGGACGGGGCGGTTATTGTGTTTGCCCAAATTGTGGACATTCACAACCACATCAACGAGGTATTCCGTGTTATCAAACAAAATGCCCTAAATGCAATTCTGCGATGATAAGGAGATAGATTATCTCAAGATGAAAAAGAATAAGATTTATCCTGATTCTAAAGTGGAGCTTCAGGAAATTACCGCAAAATTTTATGATAGCATTCTCAATTTCGCTACATTTGGTGGGTACAGCTTATTTATCAAAAAAGCGATAAAATCAATTAATTTAATTCAAAATGATAAAGTTGTAGATTTTGGAGCAGGCACCGGAAGAAATGCTCTCTTGATGAATAAATATCTTTCTGGAAAAAGTGAAATCTTAGGTCTGGAAATTTCCGAATCAATGATCAAGCAATTTAAAAAGAAAACAAAAAATCATCAGAATATCAATGTGATAAATCAACGCATTGACCAGCCATTTGAACTTGATAAAAAATTCGATAAAGTTTTTGTTTCCTTTGTGTTTCACGGTTTTCCTTTTGAAGTTCAGAAAAATATTATCCAAAATGCTTTCAACGCTTTGAATGAAAATGGCGAATTTATTATTCTTGATTTCAATGAATTTGTTACTGATGAAACACCATTCTATTTCAGAATTCCATTTAAAATAATCGAATGTAAATATGCTTTTGACTATGTGGAACGGGATTGGAAGCCTATCTTGTCTGAGTTTGGTTTTGGTGAATTCAGGGAGAAAACATTTTTAAAGAAACATATTCGTTTATTGAAAGCAAAGAAAGGAGCAATAAAATGAAACTTTTAATGATCTATTCCGAAAAATTTGCCTATAAAACCAACATCAAAAATCTGGAATCTGTGGAAAAATATGAGAAGGAAAAACAGATTGAAAATACACTTGTAGGATTTATTCAGGTGGAGCAAAAAGACGAAGAAGATATTTCAAAAGTGGAAACCAAAATGATCAAAAACCTGAAATGGGCTGCAAAGAAAAATGATACAATCAATATTGTATTACACTCTTTTGCGCATTTATCTATGAGCAAAGCAGAAGAAGGAATAACAAAAGAACTGTTTAATCGAGCTGAACAAAGATTGAAAAATTCCGGTTATGAAGTATCACAAACTCCATTCGGTTATTTTCTTGATCTTGATATTCAGGCTCCTGGAAAATCATTAGCAAGGGTCTTTAAGGAATTTTAAATGATTGAAAAAGCTTCTCAAATCATTAACAATGCCAAACATGTAACAGCATTCACGGGTGCTGGAATTTCAGTGGAAAGCGGGATTCCGCCCTTTCGAGGGAAAGATGGTTTATGGAGCAAATTCGATCCTATCTTTTTGGATATTAATTATTTTAACCAATATCCTCTCGAATCCTGGAAATTGATCAAAGAAATATTTTATGATTTTTTTGGAAAAGCAAAACCAAATGCTGCACATTTCGCTCTATCAGAAATGGAAAAATTAAGTTATATCAATTCTGTTAATACACAAAATATTGATAACCTTCATCAGCAAGCAGGAAGTAAAAAAGTATATGAATTTCACGGAACATCTCGAAATTTGATATGTACAAACTGTAATAAAATTTATTCCGCGACGAACATAGATATATCTCAATTGCCGCCTAAATGTGAAAGATGTGGAACTGTTCTAAAACCCAATTTTGTTTTTTTTGGTGAACCCATTCCCGAGCCAGCAAGAACTGATTCTTTTACAGAAGCAAAAAGAGCTGACGTTTTCATACTCGTCGGTACAACGGGTGAAATCATGCCTGCTTCCATAATTCCAATCGAGGCAAAAAGAAATGGTGCTAAGATAATCGAAGTGAATACCCAGCCGTCAAATTATACAAACAAAATAACTGATATTTTCTTGGAAGGTAAGGCAACAAAAATAATGAAAAAATTACTCGAACTTTTAAAAGGAAAATAGTCATCTATGTATATGTTTACAAAAGAAGAACTTCAAAGCTGCAAACGCTGTTCTCTGTCTGAATCCCGCACTCATACACTGGCTGGTGAAGGAAATATGGATGCAGATATCATGCTAATTGCTCAAGCTCCCGGTGAATTAGAAGATAAAGAGAATAAAATGTTCATTGGACCTTCCGGCAACATTCTGCATGCACTTCTAAAGGAAGTTAATATCAATGAAGATGATTTATATATGACCAATCTTATCAAATGCGTGCTCCCCAAAAATCGAAGACCAAAGCAAAGTGAGATCATGGCATGCTCAATATATTTAGATATGGAAATTGCGGAGGTCGCACCAAAAATATTAGCTCCTCTTGGTTATTATGCGACTAAATATATTTTCGAGAAGTATTCTTTGCATCGATTTGCTCGATCGGAATTTCCTGAACTCATAGGTAAATTGTTCGTTGCTGATAACATGCAAATATTTCCCCTATCACATCCGGCATTATTATTGTATCATAATGAATTTTATAAAAATTCTGTCGTTAATTTTAGTAACCTTAGAAAAATAATAGGAAAAAATGATTATAATCAAAAATAACAAAGAAATAGAAAAAATGAGAGAGGTAGGAAAATTAGCTGCACAATTATTGGATTATATTGAACCATTTGTAAAAGAAGGAGTGACGACACTTTACTTAAACGACCTTTGTGAAGAATTTACTCAAAAACACGGAGCTATTTCGGCACCTTTAAATTATAACGGATTCCCAAAAAGTATCTGTACTTCGATCAATAATGTTGTATGTCATGGAATTCCTTCCAAAAAAGATATTTTGAAAAGTGGTGATATTGTAAATATTGATGTAACTTTAATATTAGATGGTTTTCACGGTGACACATCCCGTACTTTTATGATCGGTAACGTTGATGATAATGTAAAAAACTTATTAAAACGAACTAAAAAAGCAATGTACAAAGGGATTAAAGCTGTAAAATCCGGAAAATACTTATATGAAGTTGGTAAAGCAATTGAAAAATATATTACCAAATTTGGTTATTCCATCGTTCGTGAATAAGGCGGACATGGTATTGGACGAGAATTTCATGAAGAACCACAAGTATTTCATCACTTTACTTTAAGTAATAAAATGCCTTTACGTGAAGGAATGACATTCACTATTGAGCCAATGATAAATATGGGCAGCTCTTATCTGGTAAAGACTTCCAAAAAAGATGGCTGGACAGTTACAACTGCTGATGGAAGTCCAAGTGCACAATTTGAGCATACGATTTTGGTTACAGCTGATGGTGCTGAAATATTAACGAAAATATAATTTACAAAAACATGGAGCAATAATGAAATATTTATTTGGGCCTGTTCCTTCCCGCGGATTAGGAATATCACTCGGTGTGGATTTGGTGCCTCTAAAGGTATGTAGCTTAAATTGTATCTATTGTGAAGTTGGTAAAACCACAAATCTAACAATTGAAAGAAAGGAATATATTCCAATTGATGAAGTGATCAATGAACTTAAAAAGTACCTCGACCTAAAGCCCGAACTTGATTTCATCACCTTTTCTGGTCAGGGAGAGCCAACTCTTAACAGTGGCTTGGGTAAAGTAATTGATTTCATCAAGGATAATTACTCGCAATACAACGTTGCTGTAATCACCAACGGAACTCTTTTCTGGGACAAAGAAGTAAGAAATGAGGTGAAGAAAGCTGATGTATTATTGCCCTCTCTTGATGCTGTATCACGAATTTCATTTTTAAAAATAAACCGTCCTAATAAAAATCTGGATATTGATAAAATCATCGAAGGACTTATCCAATTAAGAAAAGAATTTACAGGTAAAATATATCTGGAAATTTTCTTTGTCCCGCAATTAAATGATACTAAAAAAGAGCTGATCTTACTAAAAGAAACAGTCCAAAAGATCAAGCCTGAACTTGTCCAATTAAATACACTTGATCGACCGGGCACAGAAGATTGGGTGAAATCAGTTTCCAAAATAAAATTAGAAGAAATTGTTGAATTTTTCAAACCTTTCCCCGTTGAAGTTATAGCCGAAGCAAAAACACGAAAGCATATTCTAAGTTTCAATCAAAATATTGCGGATCAAATTCTCGAAACCATCAGAAGGAGACCCTGCACAGATAACGAGCTTTCGAAGATTTTGAATCTTCATTTGAATGAATTAAATAAATATATAAGTGAATTAATTAATAATAATCAAATAGAATTTGACAAGCGCGAGAGAGGGATATTTTTTAAGATTAAAATTTAATACAAATTCATAGCATGTCTAATCAACGACAAAATATAATAAAAAATCAAAAGGCATAAAGGAATTGAAAATGAAAAAGTATGATGTCATCATTATTGGCGGAGGTCCATCAGGAATTGTCACTGGGATTACTGCGAAAAAACAGCATCCTGAAAAATCATTTCTGATGATCAAAGAAGAAGAAAAAGAACTCGTTCCATGCGGAATCCCCTATATTTTTCACGATTTGGAGAGCATTGATCAAAATCAGATGGGTCCCAAGCCATTTGTAGATGCAGGTGGAGAATTATTGGTTGAAACGGTCATTAAAGTTAATACCGAAGACAAAACACTTGCAACTGAATCCGGCAAAGAATTTTCCTTTGAAAAGCTGGTCTTTGCAACAGGTTCGTCTCCACTTATCCCCAAATTTATTGAGGGTTATGATCTCGAAGGTGTCGAGTACATCAAAAAAAATTACAACTACATCGACAGTTTGAAAAAGAAGACCGATGCAGCAAAAAATATTGTGGTTATTGGCGCTGGTTTTATTGGTGTGGAATTCTCAGAACAGCTTGCAAAATACAAGGATAAGACCGTTTCTCTGATCGAAGCTGAACCCCATTGTCTCTATCGTGCATTCTCAGAGGATTTTGCAGAGAAAGCGGACGAAATTGTTAAAGATGCAGGCGTTCATCTCTATACCAATCAAAAAGCAGAAAAGCTCATTGGTGAAAATGGAAAAGTGAAGGGTGTCCTCCTTTCAAACGGCACTATCATCAATGCTGATGTGGTGATTTGCACAATTGGCTATGTGCCGAATTGCAATCTTGCAAAAGACGCAGGTATCGAAATAGACGAGCGCGGTACAATACGTGTTGATAACTATCTCCGAACCTCTGTGAAAGATATTTATGCAGTAGGTGACTGCTCCCAGACCATCGGTTTTATCACAGGACGAACCGACAATATTATGCTCGCATCCACCGCAACAGCAGAAGCGAGAGTACTTGGAAATAATCTCTTCTACATTAAACTTTTGAGGAATTTTGCTGGAACGCTTTCTGTATTCTCAACAGAAATTAATGGAAAAGTCTTTACATCTGCCGGTGCTATTGAGCAGACTGCGCGGGATGCTAATGTACAATTTGTTATAGGTAAAGCACAGGATGTGGACAGACATCCCGGAACACTATCCGGTGCAAATCAACTCATTGTGAAGCTTATTGTCTCACCAGAAAACGGCGAAATAATCGGAGGAGAGATACTCGGAGGGAAACCGGTTGGCGAAATGATCAATACGGTAAGTCTTGCTATTCAAAAAGCTGTAACAGTTTATGAACTCATTTCCTTCCAGATCGGCACACATCCCCTTCTCACCACAGC
>Ga0209834_10002347_pt1 | contig 10108 bp, 10 predicted proteins | sample Mar14236cmmetaG_FD_184134 | JGI IMG/M metagenome (GOLD analysis project Ga0209834, IMG submission 184134) | Marine hydrothermal vent microbial communities from Guaymas Basin, Gulf of California to study Microbial Dark Matter (Phase II) - Marker... ...
TAGCGTCATCTTCAACTTAATTGGTGGTTTAGGGCTTTTCCTTTATGGTATTAAGATTATGGGCGAGGCGCTACAAGATCTGGCTGGGGATAAAATGCGCAAGTTAATAGCCGCTTTAACCAGCACTCCTTTTAAAGGTGTTTTAGTTGGAACGCTAGTTACTATGCTGATTCAAAGCAGTAGTGCTACAACTGTAATGGCTACCAGCTTCGTTCATGCGGGGCTTATGACCCTTAAGCAGGCTATAGGTGTCATAATGGGAGCAGCAATAGGTACCACAATAACGGCCCAGATAATAGCCTTCAAAATTTCAGCTTTTGCCTTGCCTGTTATAGGCGTAGGAATGGTCTTCGCTGTTTTCGGTAGAACAAAAAAGCAGAAATATGTAGGAAATGGTATAGTAGGCTTCGGTTTGCTGTTTGTTGGAATGCATACTATGGAGCATGCCATGTATTTCTTAAGAGATCAGCAAGGTTTGTTTTTGGCATTTTCCCATAATCCTCTTTTAGGGGTATTGGCTGGTACTGCTCTCACTATGGTGGTTCAATCAAGTTCGGCTACAGTAGGTTTAACCATGGCTATGGCTTCCCAAGGGCTTCTCCCATTAGAAGCTGCTATCCCTATTCTTTTTGGTGATAATATAGGGACTACCATAACAGCAGTGTTAGCCTCTTTGGGATTAAATAGGTCAGCCAAGCAGGCTGCTTTTGCTCATGTTTTCTTCAAAATAATTGGTGTTATCATCTTTTTGATGATATTACCTTTCTTCATCAGGATTGTAATAATGACCTCCCATGATATATCAAGACAGATAGCAAATGCTCATACAATGTTTAACGTAATAAATACTATGATCTTCTTGCCTTTCACAGGTTTGTTTGAGAAATTTGTAAAAAAGGTTGTACCAGACATCGGTGAAGCTGTCCAGATGGGACCCCGTTTTTTGGACCGCAACCTTATAACTGCTTCTCCTATTGCTGCAGTTGAGGCGGTAAGAAAGGAAATGGTAAGGTTAGGCCTACTAGTGAAAGATATGTTGAGGGATGTCAATAGAGCGTTTATGGAAGAGGATACCAAAGTGATAAGCCAGGTCCTTCAAACGGAAAGATGTGTCAATGAGCTTACAAGGGAGATAACTGTTTATGCTACAGAACTTATGCAAGAGCCTTTACCTCCAGTACAATCCAAGTCTTTATCTTTCTACGTAAATGGAGTAGGTGACCTTGAGCGTATAGGAGACCATGGGGAGAACTTGATAGAACTGTTCGAATATAAAGTAGAAAACGGCGTTGTTTTTTCGGATCAGGCAAAAGAAGAATTCAAAGATATGGTTAAAATGGTCATAGATGCTGTGTCATTATCTATTGAAACTTTGGAAAATGTGGATTTGGGCAAAGTTGAAAAAGTGCTGTGGTTGGAAGTTGAAATAGACAAGATGGAAAGAAATTTAAGGAAACGCCACATAGAAAGGTTAAACAAGGGTATATGCCAGCCTTCTGCGGCAGTTGTGTTCATAGATATACTTAGCAACCTTGAAAGAATTGGTGACCATGCTCACAATATTGCGTTATTGGTCAAGGACATCGAGCAGGCTAGGAACGAGGAATAAAAAATATGATTAAGACGCTTTTTTTGGGAATCTTGCAGGGATTAACTGAGTTTTTGCCTGTATCGAGTTCTGGCCATCTGGTTTTGGCTCAAACTCTTTTGGGTTTTTCTGAGCCACCTTTACCCTTTGATATATTGCTCCATATTGCGACCATGTTAGCAACGGTATGTTTCTTTTATAAATCTATTTTAGAGGCTTTGAGGGAGTGGTTTTTAGGTTTTATAAGAGCAGACCTTAGAAGTTCATGGGGTTGGAAAACGGGATGGGCAGTTATAGTGGGGAATGTGGCCACTTTTGTTATAGCCATTTTGATAAAAGAAAAAGTAGCCTATATGTTTCAGTCCCCGTTATTGGTGGGAATGTCGCTAATTATGACAGGTGGTATTTTGTGGTACGGTTCAGGCAAAAAGGGGACGGCTACTAAGCCTGATTTAAAGTCTGGTTGGGTAGTCGGTTTGGCTCAGGGGATAGCAGTAATACCTGGAATTTCCAGATCCGGGATAACAATTGTAACTGCTTTGACAAGAGGGTTTTCGTTAGAGGAAGCTTTTAGGTTCTCTTTTTTGCTTTCTTTGCCGGCAATAAGTGGCGCTGCGGTATTGGAGCTTTTAGAAGCGGGCACTATCGATAATTTTACTTCATCTCTTCCGAGTGATTGGTTATTGGGCGTGGTTAGTTCCTTTGCGTGTGGCCTTTTTGCCCTGAAAATTCTCAAAAAAGTGGTTTTGTTTGGCAAATGGCGATGGTTTGCGGTTTATTGTTTTATTGTTGGAGTGATGGCGCTTCTTGTTGGAATGAAAGGAGTTTGATGTTTTATGGCGAACAACCGTTCTGGTCGTTGGTGTATTTTTGTAATATTTGTTATTTTGGGGACTTTTTTGGGTGTTTTCTTGAGCAGGTTCGATATGCTTGCTAAATACTTCAAAAATGTCGTAGATGTAGGATTTGATACTGGGTCGTTAGACTTGTTGTTTATGAATTTAAGGTTGGCCTGTTCCTTCAAAATAAATTTAGGCACTTTTGTAGGAGCGTTGGTAGGTATATGGTTTTTGAGATGACAAAGGATCTCCATGTGGTTTTAGCTTCAGCGTCACCGAGAAGGAAAGAGCTTTTGCAGGGGCTGGGCTGGAATTTTAGTGTGGTTCCTTCCAATGTACCGGAAGATTTTCCTCAAAGTGCAGATCCGGAAGAAGGAGCTATTCAAATTGCCAGAAGAAAAGCCGAGGATATAGCGAGAATATATCCTAAATCTTTGGTTATTGCAGCTGATACAGTGGTCGTTCTTGGCGGAAAGATTTTTGGCAAGCCCAAAAATCAGGAGGAAGCATATTTTATGTTAAGGACCCTTGCAAACAAACAGCATGATGTTATAACAGCCATTGCTTTATCTTACAGAAATGAATGTATAACCGATGCTGAGAAGACGAAAGTTTGGTTTAGGTCTCTGATGAGGGAAGACATTGAGGCTTATGTCAGTTTAGGGGAGTGTTTTGATAAAGCAGGGGCATATGGAATACAAGGTAGAGGGGCTTTGTTAATTGAGAAAATAGAAGGTTGTTTCTATAACGTGATGGGTTTGCCTTTATTTAGGTTGAGTAAGATGCTTGAAAGGTTGGGGATCCCTCTCAATGTGCAATGGGGGTTGAATAGATGAGTAAGAAAATTTCTGCGTTCGCTGCACTACTATTGTTGGCTGTTTTAGCTTCAATACCAGGGTTGAGTAATCGCTGGCAAGTTGAAGAAACTTACAACTCGGTAGGTTTTGTTTTGGAAGCACAAGATCTTATTAATATGGGGTATGAATCAGGAAAGGATTTTTTGCAGGTGGCAGAGGAGCTAAGGGAAAGGGGACTTTCTGCCATTGCAGTAAATGAGCTTACAGGTGAAGAGTTGATGCAGGGGGTTGCTCCATACAAATATGGTGTGGCATCAGATTTTTTGCCTAAGGTTGATTACCCTAAGGCTTCGCAAGCAGCATTGATGCTAGATAGCGACGTAAGCGAAGAAGTATCAAGAGCGGTTTTAGAGTATTCATTTAAGAAATATCCAAATGTAGAAGTTTTGCACACATCAAAAGGAATAGTAGTGGTTTTCCCCTTCAATGAGGCTTTTGCCTTTGATGCTGGCATAATGCCTGACTTTTACTCTCTGTTATTAGCCCAAAGGACAAGTTTGCCCATAGTTTACAGGCCTGGTTCTGCTCCAGGTGTGGAAGCGCAAAACGTTGCTTTGGCATTGGATTGGATTTTATCTAATTTCCCTGGTATAAAGGCTATTGCTCCTGGTGGATTAGTTGTGGCAGGATTTCCTGATGTAAGCAAAATCGGTGCCATCCTTAAGAAACATTCAATTCCAGTAGCCGATATAGAGTTTTCAAAACAGTTAGGGGCAAGTCAGCTGGAAAGAGCGGTTTTCCCCATGGTCTTGCCATTGCACAGTGTGACCAAAGAAGAGATTGTGAGCCGAAGGTTGTCCAGAGATGTTCTTTTAGAGAGGTTTGCAAGGGCTGCCAAAGAACGTTCTGTGAGGTTGTTGTATCTTCGTTCTCCTGAGTTTCTATCCTCCTCCAGGTTGGATAGCACAATCATGGAAATGGGAGCTTTGAAAGCTAGGTTGGAGGGATTGGGAATAACCACAGAGTGGCCTCTTACTTATCCTTTGGTAAAAACTCATTGGTTGTCTTACTTTGCGCTGGCCCTTGTAGTATACCTTTTGGTGTGGAGGATTTCTCTTAGGTTTCTAACAGAGGGATCGACTTTGAGCAAAAAGGTAGCTTTTGGGGTTTTACTTTTAGCTTTAGCTTCTGTTTTCCCGATAAGCAAGGTTGGGTTTATTTTTAGAGTATATGGTGCCATTGCTGCGGCTTTTGGGGCTTTTGAGGGGGCTTGGTTAGCTTTAGAGAAAGACGATAAGCCTGTCATTAGGATATTTAGTGGGTTTTTAGTGGCCTTAGCAGTAGGGCTTGTGATAGCAGCTGTTTTTGGAAATACCTGGTACATGCTGAGGATGAGCACTTTTTCGGGAGTGAAACTTACTTTACTCGTTCCTCCTGTTTTGCTCTTGATTTTGGACCTAAAAAGAAGAATTCATCCTGAATCTTTGGAAGAAGTTATGTCCAGGCCACCCCTTTGGGGCGAGATAGTGCTTTTTGTCTTCTTGGTTGCAGCAGCAGGGATTTTGCTTATAAGAAGTGGCAACGTTTCTCTGGTTCCAGGTTGGGAGAAAGCAACCAGAGATTTGCTAGAAAGATTGCTTATAGCAAGGCCTAGGACGAAGGAACTTATGATTGGGTATCCGTGCCTTGTGGTGTGGTATTACACGGTTCGTTGCAAGCTTTGGCCTAGGTACAGGGAGGTATTCCGTCTTGGAGCCGTTTTGGCCTTTGCTTCCATGGTAAATAGTTTCTGTCATTTCCACACTCATTTGTCCTTTACCTTATTGAGAGTTTTTAATGGGTTGTGGACAGGGCTCCTTTTAGGATTATTGATGGTGGCAATTATAAAATATGTGATTATTCCTGCATGGAACCGCTGGGGGCATTTGTTGGTAGAATGAGCAGGAGATTTAAAGTTGCGTTGTGCGGATATTACGGTTTTGGCAATTTAGGTGATGAGCTTCTTGCTGAAGCCTTAATAAAGTTATTGGAAGAGGAAGGAATCTCGAAAGAGGAGATGGTCCTTCTTTCTTCTTTACCTGGCGTTTCCGAAAGGAAATTTGCAGTAAAGTCGGTAAAAAGGGATAACCTTATAGCGTTATGGAATATCTTGAAACAAACGGAGAGTTTGTTGTTGGGAGGCGGAGGATTATTTCAGGACGTAACTAGCTTTCGTTCATGCTTCTACTATTGGGGTGTAGTCAGAATTGCAGAGTTGGCAGGTTGTAAGATTTGGGCTTTTGGTAACTCTATAGGTCCCCTAAGGAGAAGTATTTCTAAGTATCTTACAGCAGATGCATATAAAAAATGCAATTTTATAGCAGTAAGAGATCAAAAGGCCTTAAAATGGATAGAGGGGAGAGGTTTAAAGGGCTGCTTGACCCCAGATCCAGTTCTATACTTATGGGAAGATTCTACACCTTCTTGCCTTGAGGTTAGAAACCATATTTTAGTGAATTTTAGGCCCTGGGGCGGTGCCCTAGAAAGGCGAGGTGCCGAAGAGGTGGAGCGCTTTGCGCGGAAGAAGAAGCTAAATATAACTGGGGTTGCTCTCTCTGAGGAAGATGTAGATTGTATGAATTGCTTGAGTAAGGAAGGTGTTATTGACATCAAGGAGATAAAAACCGTTACTACATTAGAAGAGGCTATAGGTGTAATGAAGTGCGGGAGGGCAGCAGTTGGGATGCGTCTTCATTTTTGTGTATTGTCATTGATGGCAGGTTTGGCTCCCACTGCAATCCCGTATGACCCCAAGGTGAGGGAATTTGCTAAAGAATGGGGACTTCCCGTTTGGGAGCCGGAAAATGTATTAAAAGTTGTACCTCGTGAAAGTGATACAATAGGGAACAAATTGGCGGTAGCCAAGAAAGAAATAAAGACTGCGATGAAACGGGCAGTAAACGAAATTATAAGGTGATTTGATATGGACAAAGACAGAGAGAAGTTCTTAGCGAAGACGGCGTTAGAAGTTAGAAAAGACGTAGTAAGGACTATAGGAGTTGCCAACGCAAACCATCTAGCGTCTTCCCTTTCGGTTGTGGAAATACTTGTATATCTGTATTGGGAAGTCATGCGGGTTGATCCTCAACGGCCTAATTGGGAAGGGCGTGACCGTCTTGTTTTCAGCAAGGGACATGCGTGTCCAGCTTTGTATGCCGTTTTAGCGCGGCTAGGCTTTTTTGACCGAGAAGAGCTTTGGAGTTACAGAAGGCTTGGTTCTATGTTGCAAGGGCATCCTGAGTATCGTAGGACTCCGGGAATAGATGCGTCCAGCGGTTCTTTAGGGATGGGGCTAGGCATAGCTGTAGGTATGGCCCTTTCTTTGAGGTTAAGAAAGTCTGCCAGTAAGGTATATTGTTTGTTAGGTGACGGAGAGTTTCAGGAAGGAGTTGTTTGGGAATCCATAATGAATGCTAGCCATTACAAATTGGATAACCTTACGGCAATAGTCGATGTTAATGGATGCCAAATGGAAGGAAGAATTGAGAATATAAGCAATTTGGAACCCATGGAGGAAAAACTTGAGGCTTTTGGGTGGAAGGTGCTTTCGTGCGATGGGCATGACCTGAAAGAATTAGAAAAAGTTTTCACAGAAATAAACATGCATAAAGGAAGTCCTACCATAATCTTGGCTAGAACACGACCGGGGAAAGGGCTAAAGAAAATAGAGGAAGGCTTGCTTCGTCCAACGGAACCTGTTACTCGTCTTCTAATGGAAGAAGCGCTTAGGGAGCTGGAGGCATTTGACAAGGCATATTTCCAAGAAGGGGAAGAGCAAAGTGGATAAGAAGAGTAGCCGTGATGGATTTGGAAAGGCCCTATGTGAATTGGGTCGCCTAAGAGAAGATGTGGTTGTTGTAGATGCGGATGTAGCAACTTCAACTCGTACGGAGGGCTTTAGAAGAGCCTTTAATAAAAGGTTTTTTAATGTAGGAATAGCAGAACAAGAGGCTGTTTTGGTAGCTTCTGGTATGGCTCTCTGTGGAGAACTCCCCTTTGTAAGCTCCTTTGCTGCTTTTCTTACTACCAGGGCGTATGAGCAGATCCGAACTTGTGTTGCCATGCCTAACCTAAATGTAAAACTAGTTGGCACCCATGGTGGAATAACGGTAGGGGAAGATGGCGTCACTCATCAGATGACAGAGGACATTGCTCTTATGAGAAGTTTGCCCAATATGAAGGTTTTTGTAGCTTCAGATTTTCATTCAGCGGCAGTGTTGACCCTGCTCCTAGGTGAAATACAGGGGCCAGCTTATTTGAGGGTAGGACGAGAGCCCACCCCGGAAATTTATAAAGAAGATGATAAAGATTTCCACCCAGGAGCGGCTAAGTTACTAAGACCTGGAGATGGAGTGACAATATGTGCCTGTGGGATTATGGTGCATGAGGCCCTTAAAGCTGCGGCGATCCTTGGGCGACAAGGCATAAATGCTGAGGTTTTGGACTGCTATTGTATAAAGCCTCTGGCGGTCCAGCAAATCCTTGCTTCCATTAGGAGGACAGGATGTTGTGTGGTTGCTGAGGAGCATAATGTTATTGGTGGCCTTGGTGAGGCTGTTGCTAGAGTAATAAGCGAGGAGTACCCTGTTCCTATAAGGTTGGTAGGAGTTGCTGACAGATATGGTCAAAGTGGTACAGCGAGGGAGCTTCAGGAATATTATGGATTGACTTACAGAGAGATAGTAGGTGCTTCTGCTCAAGTTTGGGCTTTGAGAAGGAGGTAAGCATGGAAATAAAAATAGAGAACGTCATAAAGCAGTTCCCTCCAGATATTTTAGCTCTCAGGAACATAAATATTACTATTCCGCAAGGTGATTTTGTCTATTTGGTAGGTCCTACAGGGTCGGGCAAAACTACTCTAATGCGCCTTATAACGAGAGAGGTAGTTCCCACTAAAGGAAGAGTGTTAGTCGGAGGAACAGATCTGCGCAAATTAGGTATGACAGATATTGCCTATTACAGAAGGGAAATAGGGGTGGTCTTTCAAGACTTTCGTTTGCTGTCCCACCTGACGGCTTATGAAAACCTGACCTTCGTCCAAGAAGCGATAGGAATGCCTAAAGACCTTATAGAAGAGAGGACAAATGAGATCCTGGACAAAATGGGTCTTTGGCGTAGGCGATTTCTTTATCCTGAGCAGCTTTCTGGCGGGGAGCAGCAGAGGCTGGCTATAGCGAGGGCTACTATAAATTGTCCCAGTATTTTGTTGGCTGATGAGCCTACAGGGAATTTGGATTTGCAAACCGCAGAGGCCATAATGAAAATTCTACTATCAATAAATGCTATGGGAACTACAGTTGTTGTGGCTACTCACAACCAATATATTGTTGATGAATTTAGGCAGAGAGTTATTAGTTTGAGAGGAGGACGCGTTGTAAGAGATGAAAGGAAGGGTAGGTTTGAGATAAATGACGACTTTTAGCTATGTCCTTCGTGATGCGTTCCGATTGGTTACAAGAAATATTACTCTAAGTTTTCTGACACTTGTTACGACTGTGGCGGTTTTTTTCTTGATGAGTTGCAGCATTTTACTTGTAATGAATACAAAGCATATTGTTGCAGGAATAGAAAATAATCTTGTGATTACAGCTTACGTAAATAAAAAAGGAACTGCAGCAGAGGTTGTGGCTGATAAGATTGGAAAGTTAGATTGTGTTGATTCGGTTAGGATTGTTACACCGGACAAAGCGTTGGAAATATTAAGAGCGAGGCTTGGGAATCAGGCAGATGTTTTAACTTTGCTTGATGATAACCCTCTCCCCCCGAGTGTGGAAATAAAGCTAAAGAATGCTAGTGCTGTTTCAGTCGTAGCTAGAGAGCTTTTGTCCATGGAAGAAGTGGAGGATATAGTATATGCAGGAGAGTTGGCGAAACGATTAGAGATAATATCAAGATTCATCTCAAAGTTTTCTTTTGGGGTATTAGCCATTGCGTTAGCCGTAGGTGCCTTGGTGGTTTTCAATACCATACGAATCGGAGTATATGCTAGGAGAGAGGAAATAGAGATAATGCTGCTAATAGGTGCTACGCCTGGGTTTGTGGCTTTCCCTTTTGTTCTTCATGGATCCATCATAAGTGCATTAGGGGCATTATTAGCAGGAGCAAGTGTGTTTTTATCATACGATAGGGTTGTGGGCGCCTTAAAGGCCAGCATGCCCTTTTTAAATTTTATGACAGATAGAGCGGTTGTTATGGATTTATGGCTTTTGCTAGTTGGTGGAGGGTTGACTGTGGGATGGATCTGTAGTTGGCTGGCAGTTTCCAAGTTTGTTAGACAAGCTATGAGGCCCCATTAGTGCTGTTGGGGGGTAGAGGTGATGTATAAAAGGCGCTGCATAGCCATATTATTGTTTTTTATAGCTCTTTTTGGAGGGGGAATTTCAGCATGTCTTATATCATCAACGATTGCTCTTGCAAGTAACTCCGCCGCTTCAGATTTAGATACTTCGATCAAAATAGAAGAAAAGCGCCTTGAGACGATAAAAAGGCAGATAAATTACCATAAGCGCCAGGTTTTGCAAGCCAAGAAAAAGGAGAAAAATATCTTAAAAGATCTTTCGGGAATAGGGCAGAATATAGTGTTATTAGAACAGCAAATCAAGCTTTTGAACCTTAAAGAGAAGCGCACTCAAATGAAAATAGAGGAACTTACTAAGAAAATATCTAAAACCAACTACCACACCAGTGACTATAATAATTAACAACCACCAAAACTCAATCATGAAATTACTTGAACCTATTAACAATTTCGTAGTCCAAGGTAATTCTTGACCTGATTCAGTTAACACTTTGGTTAGCTGTGGCACAACATAAACCATCATAATAATACCAACTACAACCAAACC
>Ga0209834_10002348_pt1 | contig 10106 bp, 8 predicted proteins | sample Mar14236cmmetaG_FD_184134 | JGI IMG/M metagenome (GOLD analysis project Ga0209834, IMG submission 184134) | Marine hydrothermal vent microbial communities from Guaymas Basin, Gulf of California to study Microbial Dark Matter (Phase II) - Marker... ...
AGACAGTAAGAAGAAGCTGACGAAACGTAGGAAATCCAAATAAAAATCCAACAGTTAACCACTGGTCAAGGTTTTACTTAAAAAGGGAACATCCGTTAGGAATAGAGCAAACATGATGCCAACACTCTGCCATGCCGGCCCAAAACCAATATATATAGCTGTAATAACTTAGCTTTTAAAATATAAAGTGTGCGGTAGGGTAGATCGTATTAAGGCATGCAGATGGGGATGTGGTTCAATAATACCCACTTTAGTCTTTCCTGAATTGCATTGTGGGGTTAAAAGGGGCAGTTCGTGGACCGTTAAGAATTCGCTTTCCATTAGGAAGCTCAATCTATTCCATAATCTTTGAGTTTCTTGTGAAGGGTTTTGCGGTTGATTCCGAGCCTGCGTGCGGTTTCGCTTTTATTCCCGCCACTGTCTTCAAGTGTGGCCAAAATCGCCTCCTTTTCAACTTCGTCCAGGGGGCGATTGGCGGCAACCGGTGGGGGCGGAGCCACCCATTCGCTTTTCTCGGCATAACTTGAGGTGATGGTGACAGGCAGCTCTTTCTCTGTGATGTGTTCATCCGGCAGGAGAATCACGGCACGCTCAATGACGTTTTCAAGTTCCCTGACATTGCCGGGCCAAGCGTATTTTAGCAGCATATCCATTGCCAACGGAGAAAAGCCTTTGACCTGCTTGTGATTTTTTTTCGCGTACTTCTCCAAGAAATGCTGGGCGAGCAGCGGGATATCATCCTGACGCTCGCGCAGCGGCGGGATGCGTAGGGTGACGACGTTCAACCGATAAAAAAGGTCTTCACGGAATTTTCCTTCTTTGACCTCATCCTCAAGGTTCCGGTTGGTTGCGGCAAGAATCCGCACATCCACGCTTAACGTCTCTTCCCCGCCGACCCGCTGGATTTCCCGCTCTTGAATGACCCGCAGCAGCTTGGCCTGCATCGCGGCGGAGGTCTCGCCGATCTCATCCAGAAAAATAGTTCCCTTGTCAGCCTGCTTGAATCTGCCTTCGCGGCGTTTATCGGCACCGGTAAACGCACCTTTTTCATGGCCGAACAGCTCCGACTCCAGTAATGTCTCTGTAATTGCCGCGCAATTGACCACCACCAGGGGGCGATCCTTGCGCTGGCTGTTGTGATGGATGGATTTGGCGATCAGCTCTTTGCCGGTCCCGCTTTCCCCGGTGATCAGCACGGTTGCCTCCGATGGTGCAACCATGGACATCATGTCGACGAGTTCCTTCATCGGCCGGCTTCTTCCGATAATATTTTCCAGCTCGTAATCAGCGCTCATCTTTGATTTTAAGGTCGCATTTTCCGCCTTGAGGCCGGAATGCTCCAAAGCACGCGCTATGCTGATTTTGAGCACTTCAAAGTCCAGGGGTTTGGTTAAATAATCGTAAGCCCCTGATTTTAAAGCCTCAACTGCCGAATCAACGGAAGAGTAGGCGGTCATGATGAGAATCGGGATGGCCGGATTGTATTGTTTGATACGCTGCAGGGCCTCGATGCCGCTCATCTGAGCCATGCGGACATCCATCAAGATCAGGGCGAACGGTTTTTCCTTGACGCTTTCAACGGCCTTGAAGCCGTCGTCGGCTGTGGATACCCGGTAGCCCCAACTTTTGACGATGGTTTGAAGCGTTTTCGAGTGGTTTAGATCGTCGTCGACAATCAGAATGTGAGAAGAGTTTTGTATGGTCATGATAACCTCATTTCGCTGTCCCCAAGCGGCAAGGCAATCGAGAACACGGTGCCCTGACCAATGGTGCTTCGCACTTTGATTTGCCCCCGGTGGGCTTCGATAATCTTGTGTACAATCGCCAAACCCAAGCCGGTGCCTTTTGGTTTGGTAGTAAAGTAGGGGTCGAATATCTTGCTTAAATCTTCTGCGGATATCCCCGAACCGTTATCCTTGATGTCAATCGCAATGTTCCCGTTTACGCCTGTGGAACTGGAAACGGTCAGCCGGCCGCCGCTTTCCATGGCTTGCAAGGCATTCAGAAACAGATTCAAAAAGCACTGGGTCAAACGATCCGGATCGACATCGGCCTTAACGGGATCGGATGTAAGATTGAGTTGAATGTCGACTTTTTTTGCCGCTGCTTCCTGTTCAACAAGCCGGGTTGAATGTTTCAAGAGTTCATTTATATCGGATGGCTTTTTGTTTAATTTCGTCGGCCTGGCGAACTCAAGCAGCTCGCTGATGACCCGGCTGAGGCGATCCACCTCCTCGATCATGACCCCGGCCATCTCTTTGTCCTCGCTGCCGTCCTTGAACTTGCTTTTGTAGTAGGAAGCGATGCCTTTGATGGAACTCAACGGGTTTCGGATTTCATGGGCCACGCCGGCGGCAAGACCGCCGATCGCCGCCAGTTTCTCCTTGCGGCGGATTTCATCCTGAAGGCGGCGAACCTCTCCAAGATCTCGGATGATCAGAACCTGGCCGACAAACTGGCCTTCTTCGTTGATAATTTTCGAGGCGCTGATGCTCACCGGGACAATCTTGTTTTCAGTGAACTCACATTCCATTTCTTTTTCGTTTATCGACTCCCCAAGATCCAGGGACTCCTTGAGCCCACATAAATGACTTGGCAGGACGCTGTCTGGTTCTTTCCCCCGCGCCTGGGCCAAATCAAGCCCGGTGATGCGCTCGGCGGCGCTGTTGTAAAATGCGATTCTCCCGTCTTTGTCCGTGGCAATCAACCCCACGGGAAGGCTGGTTACAACCTGGTCCTTAATGGCGCTGGTGTCCTGAAGTGATTTTTTGGCTGAGTGGTATCCTTGCATCCAGTACATCGATATAAAACCGGCCAGTCCCAACAGAATCAAAATGCCTGATATGATTGCCGTGTTGCGGATGTCCTCCTTACGCCCTTCTTCAAAGGGCTGAGGGTCCAAACCAACCAGCATGATTTGGTCCCTGTCGCCACTTGAGGGAGGAAAGCACCAGTCGTTATCGGACCCCATCATCATGCCGCGTCCGTGCATCATTTGGCGCATCCGATTGCCCATCCGTTTGTCCTGATGGGAGATCGGCCGAAAAATCCGGTATACTTCAAACGCGTTCCGCTGTTCAGCAATGCGCTTATACCGCCAGTTGATCCCCTCGGGATGATCAAATCCTTTTTCAGGGAAACTGTCGTCCATTTGGGTGTCGATCAATCCTCGGTTGCTGCTGGCCAGAACCAGTCCATTGCGATTGACCACTGTAATGTAGAACACGTCCGGGAGCCGGGCGGTTTCCTCCAGCAAGGTCTGGACCTGCTGTCCGCCCCACATCATACCCATCATTCCCGTACGGGCTCCGGCCTCCACCGCCTTGATGATGGCAGCCCCTTTTTCGCTTAAAATCCGGGACATGTATTTTTTTTCGCGGCTGTAGTTCTGGTATGCCAGGACAACCACGACGACCAGTAGGATTCCCACCGATCCAATGATGATCCAAGGCGATGTGTGAAGCCTCGTCCGATTTCGGTGAATTGTTTTTATATTCATAGCGCCCTCAAATTTTTGTTTGTCACAGAATTATAGGTCCGATTGGGTATTTTGGCAACAGGTTAATCATGCCCTGGCAGTAAGATGGGTAATAAAGCCACAAGTCGTACACCCGTCGGTTTGGCAGATACTCGGTCGTATGGCTGAATTATATTCAAAAACAGACAGTTACATATATCTATGTGTTGCTGGCACGCAATTTGCTGTCAACTATAGTAGAGGTCACCATGGTGCCATGGTCATTTAAGTTCATTCAGTCCAAAAATCACAAAACGGAGGTGAAAAAGTATGAAAAAGAGGATTCTCATCGTTGTGGCGACGGCATTCATCGCACTGTTCAGCACCCAGGTTTTCGCATGTTACTGGGACGGGTATTGGGGCGGCCCCATGGGTGGGCCGATGGCGGGGTATTATGGCGACACCTATCAGGGATTTTACGATCAAACCGCCCAACTCCGTCAGGACCTGGCGGCTAAACAGGGCGAATACAACGCCTTGTTGGCAGCACCCAACCCCGACCCCAAACGGGCCGCGGAACTGAACCGTGAAATAACCATCTTGCACGATCAGCTGAGAAGTCAGGCGCGTGCCTACAATCTGCCGGCCCCAAACAATGGGTATTACGGTTGGGGCCGGATGGGTGGATATCCCATGATGGGCGGATACGGATGCTGGTAGTATAAATCGTGATTAGGAAATGAGACGGCCGGACAAAAACCGGCTGTCTCATCCTGAACCTTAAAAAGGGAGGTTTGGCCATGTGGGGCTGTGATTATGGACCAATGACGGGCGGCTGGTGGGGAGGCTTTTTCCCGGGAAGTTTGTTGGGCCTGCTGATATGGTGCTTGATTCTTTTAGTAATTGTTTATGTTGTAATTCGTATCTTCAGGCCCCAAACCCCTGGCCCGCAGGGGCCGTCTCGAGATCGTTCCGACTCCGAGGCGATTTTGAAGGCGCGATTCGCCAGGGGGGAAATCTCACGGGAGGAGTTTATCAAAATGAGGCAAATCCTCTCCCAGCCATAAACGTTATCCTTCACTGCGAAACTCGAAAGGGAGTGTCGCCATGCAATCAAAAGACGTTAATCAAAAAGGCAAGACCGAGAAATCGACTGATGAAGAAACGATAGGAGGATGGGCAAGATCCCCTGGCGAGATATTTTGAAGGCATGGGAACCGCTACTGCCAGAATCATCATCAATCGGCATCCTGATGACAAGCAATGAAAAATACGGCCTGAAGGATTTGAAAAACACCGGCCGATATTACATTGCCCGGCTAGTTGAAAAAGACGGCACCGTCATTGATGAGGTCTTGATCGACAAACAATCCGGAACGATCCAGTCACTGCGAGGGAGAATCGGTGCCGGGGGATTAAAACGATAATGGAACTGAAAGCGCATGATATGACAACGACATGTAAAATCACGCTCAAGGTCGGCGATGTCCTCAACAATAAATGGGTGATTCTCAACTTCATCGGCAAGGGCGGGATGGGCGAGGTCTATCGGGCGCACCAGAGCAACCTGAATCGCGATGTCGCGATCAAGGTCGTTTCACGGGAATGGCTTGAATCCATTGACGAGGGCGACGAAGAGGCCGAAACCCTGGTCCAGCGTTTCAGACGGGAAGTCCAGGCCATGGCTCAGATTCGGCACCCTAATATTTTACAGGTCTTCGACCACGATGCCATTACCGTAAAAAAATGTGATAAAGACGCATCCATAGAGTACATCGCCATGGAGTACATTCCAGGCGGATCTCTTAGAGACACCATGTCGGAGGAAGGATTCTATCCGGAGGCGGATCTTTTCATAGCCTGGGTGAAACGGTACTTTCTGCCGGTTCTTACGGGTGTGATGGCACTGCACGAAAACGGCGTTGTGCACCGGGATCTTAAACCTGAAAATATCCTCATGGACCAAGATAGGCCCAAAATCGCCGATTTCGGTCTGGCGCGTTCGAGCCGGCTGAAGCCGGTAACCCAATCCATGGACGTGAAAGGTTCACCTCATTACATGTCTCCGGAACATTTTTTCGATTTCAAAAGGGCTGACCAGCGCGCTGATGTCTATTCTCTGGGCAAGATTCTCTTTGAAGCCGTTGAAGGAAAAATCAAGTCTGGAACGACGCCGTTTAAAAAAGCAAAGCTGGCCAAAACCGAATCGCCTTTTTTTAAAGAAATAGATCGAATCATTCAAATGGCCACTGCCGAAAGCAGAGACGAAAGAACCAAATCCGTGCGGGACTTGCTTGTACAGCTTGAACGCGTGATTCATGGGTTGGCGTCTCAGAAGCCGGGTGCGAAATCTCCATGGCAACAATCAGTCCCCCTGTTTTCGAAACCGAGATGGATATGGACAGGTATCATTGTTGCAGTGCTGTCAGTCATGTCGATGGCCGTTTGGCATTTTATGGGCGAACCCGGTTTGGGGCCACCGAAGGGCAGCCTTTCGACAGCTCCTGACCGGCACCAAACCCAGACAGGCCCTGGTATCGAAATCACCACAAGACCGGCAGGCACCGGCAAGGATTCATTCACGTCTGAGCACCTTGGAAAACAACACCTCATACAAGGAGGAGCATTTTCGATCCCTGCTGTATTGGATGGGAGCAGCGATCAATCGGTTCAGATCGAACCTTTTTACATGGACGAGTTTTTCGTTACCAACCAGCAGTTCGTTGATTTTTTAAATCACAACCTTTCACAAATCAGTATAGAAAGCGGTGTGGTGAAAGGCAGTGGTGCCAACTGGTTTTTGTTAGGAGAGGTGTACGCAGGATACGAGCCTATCGTCTACCGAAAGAACGAATTCCATGTCAATGACCCGGCCTATGCTTCAAGTCCTGCTCTGCGCGTTACCGGTTATGGCGCTTCGGCTTTTGCGAACTACTTCGGCAGACGATTGCCGACGGAAATGGAAATGCTCTTTACAATGGTCAAGGGAGCGGACAGCTCGAAAGTGAATGCAGAACCCTCAGCGGAAGTGAACACCCAGCCGATGGGGGGCATGATGCGGATGATGGGAGACTGGCAGGGCGAAGATTGGAACAGCGCTTCTCCTGCGCAGAAACCGAGTGCCAAAGATAATACTAAACCGATGAGTTCCGACTTTCTGCTATCAGCCGCATCATTTTCTCAGAACCTGTTGGGTATAAAGGGATTGAACCATGAGATCGGCGAATGGGTTTACACAGAGGGCCAGGGCCAGCCATCGACGGACGCCTCGAAAACAAATCGCTATGCGGTTATCGGTGGCGTTGAGGGGGCTCCGAAGGATAAAAATTCTTTACCCGCGGTCGTTGAGCGTTTCCCCTGGGAAGGATTCGAGGAGATTGGTTTCAGGACTGTAAAGAGCGCCCCTGTCGACAATTCGGCGGAATGAGCGAGAAGGCAAGAAAAATGAGAATAGCGGTGATATCTGACATTCATGGCAACCTGGAGGCACTTGTCCGCTGCCTGGATGATATCGAGCGATCAGGTGTCGACCAAATTGTCAGTTTGGGAGATGTCATTGGATATGGCCCACAACCGGAAGAGGTTCTCGTCCTGTTGGAAAAATTTCGCATCCCCAATATCGTAGGCAACCACGAGAAGGCTCTGATCGATAGGGATTATCGTGTCGATTTTTCACCGCAGGCACTTATATCGCTGGATCAGACCATGAAATATGTCACACCTGCGTCTTTGCTCTATATTAAAAACCTTCCGTATTATCGGGAAATGAATGGCGCGCTGATGGTACACGGCTGTCCGCCCGATTCGCCGACTATCTACTTGAATCATATGAGCCAATCTGAAATCAAGGAAACCTTTGCATCCAACAATTTCGATATCGCCTTTGCCGGACACACCCACCGCCTGATGCTCATGGGTTATGATGGAAAGGATCTTCAATTCGATCCATTGCAGCAGGAAACCATTAAACTCGAACCGGATTATCGGTATATCATTAATGTCGGTGCCGTCGGCCAGCCCCGAGATGGCGATCCGCGTGCAAAATATGCGATTTGGGACAGTCAACGCAACACCCTTGAGATAAGGCGGGTGGCGTATGATATATCTCGAACGGCCAACTTAATCATTAAGCGCGGTTTTCTCCGAAGGGATGCCGATAGGCTTTTTTCTGGGGATTGCCCCAAACAATATAAGCTCACTCGAGCGGTTACAAACAACCGATAGCCGAGGAGAGTCACAACATGGAAACTGTTCAGGAAAAGAGATTTCGCGTTCAAAATCTTGACTGCGCCGCCTGCGCGGCCAAGATAGAGAGGGAACTGCAGAATACCGAAGGGGTTGAAGCGGCGGTTGTTGATTTTGTCAACCTCACCCTACACTTGAGGGCGGCCGATATCTCGAAGGCTCTGGCAGCGGTTGCGCGGATTGAACCCGACGTCAAGTTATTGGCCGTAGATCTGGGCACACACGCACAGGCCCCTCGGATAGCGGATTCGGGCAATTTTCAAATGCAAATCGGAATTATCGCCGCGTCAGGGATTATCTTCGTCGTCCACCTGCTTTTTGAGAATCAATTGCACCGTTCGTCATGGGCGTGGGTGGAGTATCCCCTCGTGATTGCCGCTTACTTGCTGGCCGGGTGGAGCGTTTTAATCGGTGCGCTACGAACGTTGCGACGCAGGCAATTTTTCGATGAAAACGTGCTCATGGTCATCGCCACGACCGGTGCCATGGCCATACACGCCCTGTCCGAGGCAGTCGGTGTGATGCTGTTTTTCAAGGTCGGTGAACTGCTGCAGGATATGGCGGTTTCCAAGTCACGGCGTTCGGTTCGCGGGCTGCTGGCTGCCAGGCCGAACCGGGCCTTGCTTAAGACTGAGGACGGTCTAAAGGAAACCACTCCCGATAAGGTCAAGGTGGGCGAAATCATCCTGGTCAAGCCCGGCGAGAAAGTCGCTTTGGACGGTACTGTGATTGAAGGAGTCTCGCAGGTGGACACGTCACCTTTGACCGGCGAACCGGTTCCGGTTCAAATGCATCCGGGCGACACCGTCCTGGCCGGCAGCATTAACACGGTATCGGCGCTCACAGTTCAAGTCACAAAGCCTTTTGAAGCATCTTCAATTGCACGCGTATTGGAACTGGTGGAAAGCGCAGCCGCGCGCAAGGCAGTCACTGAAAAGTTTATCACCACCTTTGCCCGCTATTATACACCGGCGGTGGTGGCCATCGCGGCTGCTATTGCCCTGGTTCCGCCACTGTTCATAAATGACGCTCGGTTCTCGACCTGGATCTATCGAGCCTTGGTTTTGTTGGTGATTTCCTGTCCCTGTGCTCTGGTGGTCAGCATCCCGCTCGCTTATTTCGGTGGGATCGGCCGGGCCTCGCGCAGTGGAATCCTGATCAAGGGATCAATGTTTATCGATGCCCTCTCAAAAGTCAAAACAGTGGTTTTTGACAAAACCGGCACCTTGACACGTGGCGTTTTCACCGTGGATCGGGTCGTGACCGACAATGGATTTTCCTCTGATCAGGTGCTGCAAATGGCCGCTGCGGTGGAACTGCACTCCGATCATCCTATTGGCAAATCCATCGTAGAGGCGATGAACAGCAAAGGCCTTACTATCGATGAATCGCTGGTGAGCGACCACGTCGCCATTCCCGGAAAGGGGGTCAAGGCTGTCTTTGACGGGAAAAACATTGCTGTCGGCAACGACGCGCTTTTGCATGAAAGATATATCGACCATGGGCAATGTGACTTTGACAGCACCGTTGCCCATGTTGTGGTGGATAATCAATATGCCGGTTACATCCTAATCGGTGACCAACTCAAACCGGATGCCAAGCTGGCAATGGAGCGGCTGCGATCAGATGGAGTTTCGAAACTTGTGATGTTGACGGGAGACAACGCGTGCGCCGCTGCAAGCGTTGCCAAGGCTCTCAATCTGGATCAATTTCATGCCGAATTGCTACCGGAAGACAAGGTCCGCATTTTCGAACAAATCCTCGCGGAAACCAAAGAGGACGGAAAGGTCGCCTTTGTGGGAGATGGCATCAACGATGCGCCGGTTTTGGCTCGGGCCGATGTGGGGGTGGCCATGGGTGCCCTCGGTTCAGACGCCGCCATCGAAACCGCCGATGTGGTGCTGATGACTGACGCGCCGGCAAAAATGGCCGAAGCGGTCAGCCTTGCCAAGCATACTCGTCGAATCGTTTGGCAAAATATTGCATTGGCATTTTCCGTTAAAGGCGTTTTCATTTTTCTAGGGGCTTTTGGAATGGCAACTATGTGGGAAGCCGTCTTCGCTGACATGGGAACCGCGCTTCTTGCATTACTAAACGCAACGCGGACGCTTCATGAGAACCCCGTCTTGAAAGGAAAATCAGATTAAGAATGCTTCCTGCATATAAAAACGGCCCGATCTTTGATAACCAAATGATATTGAATATTTGGTCTTATAATATCATCGCGCCTGATATGCAAGCGGGAATCGAACCCAGGTCCATTCTCTGTTTGGGGAAAATATGGAGAAAAACATTTCCCCCAAGGGAAGACATATCTGCATTGGACGCGGAGATTTCTCGCGTATCGCAAGCATGCCAGGCTGGCGAGATCGTCGCCGTTCAGACCAGAAATCATCGAGCTCGC
>Ga0209834_10002349_pt1 | contig 10104 bp, 8 predicted proteins | sample Mar14236cmmetaG_FD_184134 | JGI IMG/M metagenome (GOLD analysis project Ga0209834, IMG submission 184134) | Marine hydrothermal vent microbial communities from Guaymas Basin, Gulf of California to study Microbial Dark Matter (Phase II) - Marker... ...
TAATTTCGTGCTTTTTCGCCTGTCGCGGTGTAATGTAATGAAGACGGATGGTTACATCTTCTTCTTCCCGACTCATCTTTGCAAGCCGAGTCATGTTTATCTCATATAAAGCAATTTCCTGATCGTCTGCTTATTCCCTGCTTTGAGCACATAAAAATATATTCCGTTTGCAATACTTCGGTCATGTTGATCTGTGCCATCCCATGTAACTCTGTGATAGCCGGCTTCGAGATCGTTGGATAAAACAGTTTTAATTTTTTGCCCTTTTATATTATAAATCTCAATAGTGCATTTCTGAGCATTTGGTATATAGAATTTAATCTGTGTCTCGTTATCAAAGGGATTCGGGAAATTCTTCAAAAGAGTAAGTTTGTTTTCTTCAGGTATATCTTCATCAATTGCATATATGGGTGCACCAAATTCATAGCATCCCATATCAACAATATCATTACCGGAGCCGGTCCCGTCCCATATCCTCACATTTCCATCGAGGTCTGCAAAGGAATGAACATACATATTATTTCCCGCATCTATACATGGAGAATTATAGGTGAGATGATAATCATTATTTGTCGTATCAGCAAAATCAGGATTAAGGGAAAGGTTGCCTGTTCCTGCCCAATAATCAGAAATATCGCAGTAGGAAATGGTCACTTTCGTTGTATCAACACACCACACATCCTGAGGAGTGTTATCCCAGAGAATAGAGTTGTAAATTCCAAGCGCTTTTGTGCCGAGATGGCTTATGCCTCCACCTTGATTGCTGACATTATTATTCGCAATAGTTGTATTGAATAACTCAGCTTCAGAATTATTGATATAGAGAGCTCCGCCTTTTGAGTTCGCATCAAAACTGCTATTTTCATAGAAAAGGCAGTTGTCCACACTTACAAAAGAGTCATCTCCGCAATATATTCCTGCGCCGATTGTTGCTTCATTGAAATATATTTTCGTTTGAGAGATTGAAAGATTTGATGCATTACATTTCAAAGCACCACCATTTTGAGAAACATTCGAACCAAAAGAGCAGCTATCAATCTTCATTGATTGGCACGCATTAAAATACAATCCCCCTCCGTTTGTTGCTGCAGTGCAGTTGTTAAAGGAAGAATTCATCACCAAAACAGTATCAACTTCAGTTATGAATATTCCCCCACCTTCTCCGACAGTGAGCGCCTTACAATCATCAAAAATACATCCGCTTACTTCGATGAAAGAAATATCTTTCAGATACGCAGCACCTCCTGAAAACTCGTTACTCTCGCAATTCACAAAAATAGTATTATTTAGAACAAGATCACCAATAAATTCAGCGAAGAGAGCGCCTCCTTCATCAGCATTGCAGTTCTCGAATATAGAGTTTTGAATTGTCACTTCCGCACTGCTCACACTCCATATCGCACCGCCGTCATAAGATGAGATACAGTTGTAAAATGTGCAATTATTTATCGTGAAAGAGCCGTTTGCACTTATCGCTCCACCATAGCCATTATTATCGAAGTTCTCAAATGCAATACCTTCAATAAGAATATTTTCGTGGAAGCCGAGCATAAAGCCGGTGCCGGAATGTTCTCCATCAATATAGCAGTATGAGGAACCATGTACTGATCTTATTGTAATATTATCTTTTGGAATAATGAGATCTGTGTTCATTGGACCTGTATAAGTGCCGTCAGCAAGAAGAAGAATATCTCCAGCGTTGAGTGCATCCAATCCTTCGGAAATAGTTGTAAAATCACCTGTGCCATCAGGATTGACATAAACTGTTTTTGTGGTGTCCGGCAACACGTGTATATAATTCGCTTTTGTTATCGTCGAGGTGATCCCGAATTGGTCGGCAACTAAGAGCGTAACCGTTTTCAAACCATCCTCATTATATATATGTTGTGGATTCATTTGATAGGAAAGGTATCCATCACCGAAATTCCAATCCCATGCAATAATAGGACCGGTTTCAGCAAAAGCCCGCTGATAAAATTGCACGGTAAAGGGCTTCTTTCCATAAAAGCTGCCTGCAATGAATTCCGCATGTACGGGGCAGTTATTTGTATAAACGCTTACATCATCGACATACACCCCTTCAGCAAAATCCTCATCATCGCTCACAAACCCGAATCGAAGCTGTATTTCTGTTCCAGCAGATATAAATGACAGATCATACTCATATTCCAGCCAGTCATTTTTTGTGGTGAGGACTGGAAGCGCACCTCCACTGCCAATAAAATCCAGCGTGATCCATTCTGCGCCGTTAAAGACTTCCACATAAACGCCGTCAACGCCATAATTTGTGAATTCGTACCAGCACCAGAAAGAGAGGGTTGGGCTCGTTCCAATGGGAAATGTTATGGATTCAAGCACTTCCTGAACATTGTCCGGGTAATGTAATGAGTCATCCATTCCGCAATACCAGCTATAGTTCCCGGAAAATGCCTTGCGGTTCGTGAGATGCCACAGATCATCCGTGCCCCAGTGCGTCCACTTGTCATCTCCTTGTTCCATATTATCGGAAAATCCTGTTTCTCCAACTGTCAATACAAATGAATCTAGATTGGTGAATCCGAGACTATCTGTGAATGTAAGTTCGAGTTCAGGAAAAACCGGCAGCAAACATGAAGGACTGATATAAGCATCGAAATACACATCATCACAATGTCTTGCTGGAACATCACCAATATTCCATACGCAATTAGGAATCACGACATCAGGACCTGTAGAAGACACCCTTAGCGTCGTGTTGTGGGATTGAGTATTACCAGTATTTTTAACTATTAATTGTACATCAAGACCTTCTCCTGGTTCCGGGATACCATTATTGTTTCCATTGGTGGAATCAAAAACCTGATGATAGATATATTCAAACTCCGGGATAGCCCCTGTAATCGAAATTGTGCCTTCCCAAAAACCATCTGCATTATCTGTAATAGAATAATGAAGGGGGATCACTTCCCCATTTTCTGCATCCGCCGATACTTCAAAATTAAAAGCATCATCAACAAATAATGCAGTTTTGGGCTCGAGGTGGGAGATAAAATAAGTGCTGTCTATCATTGTGATGAGGTCACTATCTGTAAAGAGAGTTATTTCAATACTGTCTGCAGGCATCTGTCCAAAATTATGAAAGCCCGCATCCAAACTTATGTTAGCTCCGGGAGTTACGTAACCGTGAATAGAATTATTGGTTGCATACGAATCGATCATCACATAGGGCTGATCTGCGATAACTTTTATCGTGCTCTGGTACGGCAGAAAATTCTGAGCGGTCACAGTGACAAGAATATCATCAACAACATTGCCGGTTGAAACTGAAAAACGCACCTCTCCCTGCAAGTCGGTGTAGTCAGTTTGATACACATCATCGTCCTGCATAATACAGACAAGTGCATTTTGAAGCGGATTCGCACCGTCTTTTACTGTGACTGTCATATCGCAATCTCCAACAACAATGCTATCAGGATGTGTCACTACCAAATTCTGCGGAAGGTCAGACCAGATGGGCATTTCGGGTTCCCCAAGCAGATTTATTTCATATTCACACCAGCGGAAAACATTTTCATTCCTTGCATAAGGTACATACACAGATTTTGCAAGCGACATTGTCATGCCGATCGAATGAATATTTTCAACATATAACTGGTTGTAGAACTCTTGATCAAAGGTGTCCGAATAGCCATAAATCGGATTGCCCGGACTTCCCCATCCATAGCGGGAATTCCCGATAAAAGCCACGCCACCGCCGTTTGGATTATTTATCCAGTGTTCAGCAATACAATTGTAATCAAAGGCAGCGGGCCAGCATCCGATGGTGAGCCAGATGGAAAATGCAGGTGAATTGTTAAGCGCATCCATATCGCTGTTGTAAAGATGGTCACCACCGATACACATCACAGAATACCAGGCATGTCCGTTATGATTTACAATGTGCTGCCCTTCATTGAGATTGAGCATTACATCCTCGTAAAACAAATTTCCCATGGATTGATACAATTTTGTGATAGGATCAAATCTGTCCGGCACGTAGGCGTCATCAATGAAATTTTTACTTAAGCCGGAGTCCGTGTATGGATCATTCCAAAGCACAGACGCAAGGAACATCATATCAAGTTGATAATCAACAGGTGGATTTTTCTCATAGGTGAGGATTTTATCCACGAAAGCAACAGCTTCAGCGCTCGTTTCTACGGATGCACGACCCACAAATACATCAGGATACATATCAATATTGTCTTCAAGCTCACCATACACCTCATTGCCATTATCATCCCAGGTTCCGTCCAGATCGGAAAAATAGAGATCGCAAGGAAGGAAATTATGCCAATATGCCCCGAATTCACAATCAAACGCAAATGCCTCTCTATAAGGCACAAAGTTCGTATCTCCACCAAGTAAAACCCATAAAGTACCATGATTTTGATAATAATCCTTGATGAAACTCCTCACCCTTTCTGCATTATCAATACCTTCATAATTATCATAAATCCAGGAAGTTGATATTATAAAAGCATTCACCCCTTTTTGAGTTTTCCAATCAGCGAGAGGTTGGAAATCGCCAGCAAAATTATCTGTTGTAATGATCACATATTCATAGATATCAGTTTGTTCTTTATGCACAATATTTGGCTTATGAATATCGCTTTTATTATGGATAATATTCGACAGTTGATCGTTCAGGAATTCTTGAGCGGTTGCGCTTCTCTGATTGATCGCCATACCGGTCTTTTTACTCTCTGCATAGGTAATTTCAACTTCGAGTTCTGTTATGAATTTCAGTTCTCTCTTTATCGGATCGTACTGGAAAGGACTAACGAAAATAGAGCCGATATGATATCCTGCAAGGAAACCGGATTTTGTTTTTTGTACAATATATTCCGGATAGGAAGCACGCTTCCCATAGATTGCGGGATCGGCAGGAATAAAGCTTACAGGAGTTTCATCAGACAACACTTTTGGCTTTTGCACAGGATAGAGTAAGAAATCACCTTTTAATGTCTGCGTTTCTTTGTGAATGATCTTTACTTCACTGATTTCCTTCTCTTGCGGAATTGATAGAGTTATTATTTTCAAAGGAAGCTGCGGTTCACCAATCCCAGCAGTAAAAACATAGTTATTATTCTGCGGTGGATTGATCACATCATAGTTATCAAGTTTTGTGAAATTAAAATCTTCCAAAGAAAAGGTGAGAGTGAGTGATTCTGTTTCTGCTAAAAGAATTGTAGAAAGAAAACATAAAATAAGAATGCAAACTATTTTTTTCATTTAATCTGTTCCTTCATATTTTTGGAATAATGTAATGACATCTTCGGTTGATCGGGCATTCATAAGCGCATTACGAAGCTCTTTAATCCTCATCAATTTTGAAACTTCGGTCAGGAATGCAGCATAAATTTGTTTATTCACAAGTGGTATCGCAAGCATAAAGATAATATTTACAGGTTTACCATCGAGAGAATCGTATTCAACTCCAGTATGAGTTGCAAAGAGTAGGTGTATTTTCTGAGCAGACTCAGCAAAGGCATGTGGAATCGCAATATGATTTCCTATGCCTGTGGATAGGTCATTCTCCCGTTTCATAATATCTGTAAAAAAATTCTTTACATCAACATCGGGACATACTTCAGAAATCTTGGTGCAAAGGAAATGTAACAATTCAGTTTTATCCGGTTCAGTAAGATCGAGCAGAATTGCTTCTGTGGAAAGCAAATCAGAAACGGATATCTCGTGTGAAGAGCTCATGGTATCAGGAAGCTACTTTGATAAACTCCTTAACTTTTCTTGTGATCATATCTTTGATCTCCGCAAGACGTTGTTCCGATGTGCTTTCAAATCTCATCACAAGCACAGGCTGTGTATTTGAAGCGCGAACCAAAGCCCATCCATCCTCAAAAGTTATACGCATTCCGTCAATGTCATTTATATCGCATTTTTTCTTTTCAAAATAGTGTTTCACATGTTCGACGACCTCGAATTTCTTCTCATCAGCACAGTCGATCCTGATCTCCGGAGTGTTGTACACAGGAGGTACATCGGAGAGAAGTTCGCTGAGATGTTTATCGGTTTGAGAGAGAATTTCAAGCAGTCTTCCGCCTGCATAGATTGCATCATCAAAGCCGAAATACTTATCCGCAAAGAACATATGACCGCTCATCTCGCCTCCGAGTAGGGCTTCTTCTTCTCTCATTTTCTCTTTTATGAGCGAGTGACCGGTCTTCCACATAATTGGATTCCCACCATGATTTCGTATGTCATCATAAAGGTTTTTTGAAGATTTTACTTCGGAGATAACTGTTGTTCCGGGGTATTCCTTTAGTACTGTCCGAGCAAAAATCATAAGTAGCTGATCGCCCCACACAATATTTCCATTCTCATCAACGGCGCCAATGCGGTCTGAATCGCCGTCAAAACCAATGCCCACATCTGCTTTTTCATCAATAACTTTTCTAATGAGAGTTTCAATGTTCTCTTTGACAGTCGGGTCGGGATGATGATTCGGAAAGGTGCCGTCCATCTCTTCAAAAATGGAGATCACGTCGCATCCCAACCTTCGATAAATATCCGGAGCAACAGGACCTGCAGTGCCGTTTCCGGAATCTACAATAACCTTAATAGGTCTATCAATAAGTAGATGCTCCACCACATAATCCTGATAATCCTGAATGATAGAGTCGTATTTCTCATAGGATCCTTCACCTGAAATATACACGCTTTCTTCAATAATCTCTCTGATCTTTTGAATTTCTTGTCCATAAATGGAGAAGGTTCCTATACAGAGTTTAAAGCCATTAAAATCCGGAGGATTATGACTGCCTGTGACCATTATCCCGCCGTCTGTCTTCAATTTTTCAATTGCGTAATACAGCACAGGAGTAGGCACAGTGCCCACATCTATAACTTTGCAGCCCGTTTGCGCCAGGGCATCGCTGAGTATTGCTCGAAATCGGTTTGAGCTATGACGGCAATCTCCACCAAGTGCAACGGACTTAAGATTCAAATTGTGCAAGTATGTTCCGAAACTGAGTCCAATATTCTCGACAGCATGATCTGTGAGATCCTTATCTACTATACCACGAATATCATATTCTCTGAATATCTGTGGATTAATCATCGTTCCTCCATCGTAAGAGCATTTCTTTAATAGCATCTATGTTTGATAGAGAAGTATATTTGTTGTCAAAGAATTTATAAATTTATTGATTATCGAGATTGTTTTATAAATTACATTGACGAAAAAAATGAGAGTATCCTGAATCGTATGCAAAATAAAATCAATGGAGAAATGAGGATGCTTAGTTTTGCAGAAGAATTAATTTTACTTGCACTTGATGACGAGAAGGGCAACTTCCTTCCTATGTCACTTATGTCCTTTGAGAGTGCGCTGGCAGGAGCTATTTTAATGGAACTGGCTTTAGAAAACAAGATCGATACAGACCTTGAGCACCTGATACTTATTGATGATTCCGAAACCGGCGATCCGATCTATGATGAAGTCCTCCAAATGATCAAGCAGTATCCTGACAGCAAAAATGCTCTGTACTGGGTGAAAGAGATCAGAAATAAGTTCAGCAATCTGAGAGAGATACTCACAAAGCGCCTGGTTAAAAAGGGAATCCTTGAAGAGAAAAAGAAGAAAATACTCGGGCTCTTTCCTCAAAAACGTTATCCTGTCCTAAATGATACCGAGGAAATGACCGTAAAAAAACGTATTCGCCAAATCGTTCTTAGTGATGAAATTCCCGAACCGCGTGATATTGTTATCATTTCCCTCATAAAATCCTGCGGGCTTATTGATCAGATATTCTCATCCCAGGAAATAAAAAAAGCATCAGAAAGAATTTATCAAATTTCCAAGATGGACCTGATCGGACAATCGGTATCCAAAGCTATCAATGAACTACAGGCAATGATAAATTCTGCGGTCAGTTTCGGAGTGATCAGGGCATAGATCTAATCGGTGGTTTTCTTCTGCAGTTCCTTCTTGCCTTTTTCTATAAGATCCTCACCTGCATCTTTGCCCTTTTCGAGCAAGTCTTTGCCGGCATCTTTTCCTTTTTCAAGCAATTCCTTACCGTGTTCGATCAAGGTATCCTTATTCATGGGAATTTCCTTGCCAGTAAAGAACAAATAACCAACATACACTAATGCGATAACTACAATAACGATAAGAAGTTTAAACATCTTTTTTATAATCGCTATGATAAGAAGCACTGCGAGAATGCCGAGGATAACCCACAAAATCGGATTTGCGTTTAAATAATTAAGAATATTTTCCATCTTATGATAACTCCTTTTTTAATTTTTTTTCTTCTTTTATATTCATAAATAAGAATGTCCATAAATATATTTATTTTATTAGTCCCTACCTCTTTTCCCAGTCTGTTCGGTCTATTCTGTACAAATAATATTCCACAGATTTTGTGTAGGATTTCATGGATTCCGGAAACTGGTATGTTCCTTCGCTAACACGTTTTGCACCCACTTTCTCCTGCATTTTTTGTGAGGCGATATTCGCTTTATTCGGGGTTGCTTGAATTGCTTTGCAGTTCGTATGTGTGAACAGATAATCAATAAGTCCTGTTTTTATCTCCGTTCCAAAACCTTTGTTCCAATAAGAAGGCAATAATTTCACATCAGTTGTGCTGACACCCTTTTCATCAGGATTACCAAGTTTGCATTCCCCTATTGGAGTGTTGCTCTCTTTGTCTATCACTATCAAGGTTCGGTCAAATTCTGAGTTTCTTGCACGAGCCAATTGTGCAATGATATCTTCCCTGCGTTTCATCAGCCCTTTTGGAAATCCGACATTTCCCATTACCTGTGGATCATTCCAGAGCTGAAAATAGAAGTCCACATCTTCATCTTTTGTGGTAGGAATTCGGATTATCAAACGAGTTGTTTCAAAAACCATTATTCGCCGCAAATATTGAGATCAGCCCACTCCGTTTTCTTGATCGTTGCAACAATGACCAGTTTATTTTCAAAGGTCCAGGCAACGATCTGGAAGCCCTCTCCGCTCTTCCAGCACCACTCATCAAATGGAAGATGTTGTTTTATCGAGGGCTTGCCATATATAGTCCGCGTATAGGATTCCACATCTACATCATCCTTAAAGATGAAGATCATCTCATAGAGCGGATGGGAGGAAATTTTTGCATCAAAATAATAGATGATGGATTGGAATTCAGCATTCTCGATTTGTTCTACATATTCGTAACGAAAAGACATTTCTCTACGTTCTTCCATGTTCTTTACATTTTTCACATCCTCAAATTTATCCATAGACATGCCAAAATAAAGATCCTTAACCACATCGGGAAGGAGCTGCGTTTGGAACCGTTTTGTCGGAGCAGTTTTGAACAAACTGCAACTCGTTAAAAGTAGTAGTATCATAATAAAAAAGATTGCTTTTTTCATAGAATCTCCTTTTTTTAAAATCACATTATTTTATATGTCTCTTAATTTCGTATTTTGCCAGCCGGTCGCATTCTTCGTTCTCAGGATGACCTTCGTGCCCTTTGAGCCACTGCCAGTAAATCTGATGTTTTTGTGCCAATCTGTCTAACTGTTTCCACAACTCTAGATTTTTAATTTGTTTCTTCTTAGAATTTTTCCAGCCCTTTTCTTTCCAGTTCTCCATCCACTCTGTCATGCCTTTGACGAGATAGGTCGAATCCGAGTATAAGGCGACAGTGCATGGTTCTTTCAGCTTTTCCAAAGCTTTTAATGCGCAGGTAAGTTCCATGATGTTGTTGGTTGTTTCTTTGGAATAGCCGGTAAGAATTTTTCTTTTACCGCGATAGATCATGATCGATGCCCAGCCGCCGGGACCGGGATTTCCTTTGCATGAACCGTCGCAATATATTACAACTTCTTTGAGAGTTCTCGTTTCATTTTTCATGTATTTGGAATAGATTTTTGGGGAATGGAGCTGTCAAGTTTATGATTTATTTCGATATACATTCTCAAAAATTGATTTAATATATACTGAAAATTATAGAACGCAGATTAACCCCGTGAAATCCTGCAAAGCAGGAATCCCGATGTATCGGGATTATTTCACAGGGTGAACACTGATGAAGCTGATTTCCTTTGATGAAATTTATTTTATCCCGA
>Ga0209834_10002352_pt1 | contig 10102 bp, 10 predicted proteins | sample Mar14236cmmetaG_FD_184134 | JGI IMG/M metagenome (GOLD analysis project Ga0209834, IMG submission 184134) | Marine hydrothermal vent microbial communities from Guaymas Basin, Gulf of California to study Microbial Dark Matter (Phase II) - Marker... ...
TCTTTTTCTCAGCTATTTTTGTATCTGTGAGAACAGATGGATCTGGTCTTATCACAATTCTTTTTTGGAGTTGCTTTGCAAGCTTTCTCACCAACTCTTCTTTCTCTGCAAATTTATCTGGGGTCTTAGTATAAATCACCAGTAAAGGACCTTCAAATTCTACATCTGTTATGTCTATACCAACAGGTACTATAGCTCGAATTTTTCCTTTTATCTCTCTTAAAACGTCATCTACACTCATCTTGCTTTTTCCCTTTTTAAATAAGTATTACAATAGAAGGTATAAACCCGGATCTCAATAGCTATTTTTCCATTAACTTTTTAATTTTGTCCTGAGGAACTTCTTGGAAGCCTTTTTTTGAAATCACTGCAACATCTATGCCATCTCCAGATGCAGAGTCTCTTCTCATAGCTGCACCTATTGCTCTAACTGCAAGCGATATGCCCTCCTCAATGGTAATACCTTCTCTATAGTTGTCCTCCATAACCCCAAACACATATGGAGAGCCTGATCCACCAGATGTGTACTTATCTTCTATTGAGCCTCCTGCTGCGTCAAGAGAAAACACATGACCTCCTTTCATATCATAACCAGCTAATATTAATTGCACATAATATGGCATGAATTTTGTCTGATTCAAAATATTAGATAGTAATGTTGCAGCGCTACCTACTGGCATTGGTAGCTCTCTACTTAGCTTGTATAATTTTGCCTCTGCATTCAGATATCTCGCTAGTATTTGAACATCTCCAACAAGACCTGCCGTAGCTAAAGCCAGGTGATCATCTATCTTGAATAATTTTTTTGTAACCTTATGTGCTATCAAGGTTCCCATGGTAGCTCTTCTCTCTGTTGCAACAACAACACCATCTTTACAAACCATCGCAAGTATTGTTGTACCTGTTTTTTTAACTTCTTCCTCCATCATATACTCCTTCCTTCTTAAACTATTTTTCTCAAAACATTAAGTATAACTGTAAAAACGCACTTAGCATAAAGAATACAGATTCCATTATTTATACTTTACCCTTATAATTTGAACTAAGATTGGCTAACAACACTAGGTTTCATGGTCTGATAAAAAATGAGAATATTTTTAATATCAAATTCTCTTTTTAAGATGAGAGGTTAAAAAAATATGACTGATAATGAGCTATGGGAGACGTTTGTGTTGACAAAAGTTGATACTATCGCTCATTTAAATTTTGCAAAACTTACCAAAGGAGAGAATAACCAAGATAAGAAGAGTTAAAGAAGTATATGGTGTCTTTGGAAGATATGATAGCTAGGATAGAGGCTCATTCTTTGGAATCTAATCTCCTTGATAGCAGATAAAATAAGATCATATCTAGAGTAGTCTCAATAGAAAAACTGGTAGTTGGGTCCTAAAAATATGGAAATCAAAATACATGATCTTTATAAAACGCTTCTTTCACATTTTGGCAAACAAGGCTGGTGGCCAGCTGAAGATAAATTCGAAGTAATAGTTGGTGCTATATTAACGCAGAATACTGCATGGAAAAATGTGGAAAAAGCTATAGACAGGTTGAAAAAAGAAAAAGTTCTCTCTATAGAGGGAATATTGAATATAGAAAAAGAAGTGCTTAAAGAGCTTATAAAACCATCTGGTTTCTATAATCAAAAGGCAGATAGGCTAAAAAGTTTTGTAGAATATATAGATAAAAATTATAGAGGCGATCTAAACCTGTTTCTTCATAGAGATACAAATAAGGTTAGAGAGGAATTGCTCTCCTTAAATGGGATTGGATTAGAAACAGCTGATTCTATTCTACTATATGCTGGTGATCATGCAATTTTTGTTGTAGATGCATACACAAGACGTTTATGCAAAAGATTGCCACTACTAAAAGGTATGGATTGTGATGATTATGAGAGTATAAGAAAAAAAATCGAAAGAGAACTTAAGAGAAAAATAAAAGATGAAAAAGAATTGGTTAAAATATATAAAGAGTTTCATGCTTTGATTGTGAAACTAGCTAAAACATATTGTAAGAAAAAACCTGTTTGCAAAAAATGCCCTCTCATGAAAAAATGCTCATTTGGAGGAGTTTAAAATTTTTTCTATTCTTTCACTCAAAACACTAGCGGGTATGTCTGGTAAGGAGATGAGTTGTGTTGTGCCTGTCTGACCTCTGCCTGAGATTTTTATGTTTATAAAACCCGCATTTTCTATATCCTTTAGATAATTCCAGAACATGGTGTGTGCTCTTGGTTTCTCACCATATTCTTCACATGTGATAGCATAGGTTTTTTCTACTTCGCCAGTGGTTACATATGCTAGGTCACTCTTTTGCAGTTTCTTAGCAATGGCATAGAGAGTTAGGAGTTGATGTTTATCTAGATTCAACAGTTTAGACTCTGTTATTATAGGATAGACATCTGCCTTTGCAGCTCTAACATGCTCCGGTAGAAGCTTATAGTCTTTTTGTTTATCTGCATATAACCCTGCTTTCCAGAGCAATTCGATAGCAAATCTTGCATCACCCCATTCACTTGCAATATCTGCTATAATCGCTATGGACTCTTCACTGACAGTGTTTCTGTGAAAAGCCAGGTTGACACGTTGTTTCACAATATCATAAAGCTCGTCTCTAGTGTATTTGTTTAAAGCAATGATATTTGTGCGTTTGAATGTGCTCAGGACAGATGGTTCAAGCATCTGGAATACATCATGCTGAGATATTAGTATTAATGAGATTGGGTTGCTTTTTAATGCTTCTTCATCCGCGAATCTTGTTAGACTGTATATTAATGAGGAGCCTGATTTTCTTAACAATGCATCAACCTCATCCAATACTAGCAGCAACTGTGCATCTCTTTTCTCCAATTGTTTCTTTAACACTTGTAGCATCTCCTGAACAGAAAAACCCCTATCTGGAAACCTTGGATCAAAATAGTTTAAAACACCAAGCAGAGCCAGGGAATCAGTGGATCTCTTTCTACAGTTAATATGAACATATTCTATAAAAACACCTTTTTTTCTAGCTGCTCTAGTAAAAGATGTACAAAATCTTTTTGCCAAAGCAGTTTTCCCTGTTCCAACAGGTCCTTTAATAAAAACATTCTGCGGATTTTTAGATAACAAACTTTTATAAATTCTTGCTAAAAACCTTAGCTGATCCTCTCTATGCGGCAATTCCTCTGGTACATAATCAAAATCTAAAGCTTGTAAATTGCTTATGATAGATGATGATGCTATTTCGTCCTCGACAATATCGCTCATCAAATTTAATAAAAATCCATCTAATATATAATCTTTTCAAAAATCTTTTTAAGCATGTTAAAGCTATTACATGTCAGCTTGGGGGAAATGTTAGAATATCATGGAGAGAAAATCCATCGAATTTCTTAAAAAGAAATTTAAACAGTATTACGAGAACATGGATGTTCCACTGCCAGATAGGTTTAGTAGAAGAGAATATGCTTTTATGCTCTTTGGAGAGAAAGGGATGATAAGACATATATCGTTCAAGAGAAAACAAGATTTTTTGGCTTTTGTCATTGAAAAAACCCCGGCGCATATTTATTATTCCTCTGCATATTACAAATATCCTTATGAAAACACTATGGATAAAAAAGAGTGGATGGGAGCTGAGTTAATATTTGATCTAGATGCAGATCATATACCAGGTGCTGATAAAATCTCCTATGAGGAAGCATTGGAAAAAGTAAAAACTGAGTTTATAAAACTAGTTGAGGATTTCCTGTTAAATGATTTTGGGTTTGATGAAAAAGAGATCTCCCTATATTTCAGTGGATCAAGAGGATACCACTGCCATGTAACCTCTCCAAGAGTTTTAAATCTAGATAGCAGTGAGAGAAGAGAAATAGTAGATTACATCATGGGAAATGATTTGAGAGAGGATATAATATTTAGGGAAAGAACAGTGGAAAGGATTTCATATGGAAAAAAGTATCAAAGAAGAGTTAAACGCCTAGAAATCCCTAGAGCAGATGAGACAGGATGGCGCGGTAGAATTAGTAAAACACTACTTGGAATCATTAATGAAATTAAGAATCTCAACAGAGAAGATGCAATAGCAAAACTGAGATCCTATGGAATAAGTCAAAAAATGGCGGAAAAAGTAATTGATACAATATCAGATGAAAAAATCGATAGAATCAAGGAGGGTATGATAGATCAGTCTTCCGCTTTGAGAAAATTATTTCTAAGAGGTGCGTTAAGAAAGATCGCTGTTTCATTGAGCGCAGGAGAAACTGATGAACCAGTTACATGTGATACAAAGAGACTAATCAGATTACCATACTCTCTCCATGGAAAAACAGGGTTTCAAGTAAAAGGTATAAATATAGATGAGCTTAAATTTTTCAACCCATTAAGAGATGCTGTTGTCTTTGGAGATGATCAAGTGAAAGTAAAAATAAAACAACCTCTGAAAATCAAAATTAAGGATGAAGATTATAATTTAAAAACCGGGGAAGATTATTTACCTGAGTATCTAGCTGTGTTCTTAATTGGTAGAGGATTTGCCGAGATTGGTGATTAAAAATGGAAGAAACAATATCATATAAGCATCTCAGAGAAATTCATCAAAAGGAAAAAAACTCTCCCTTGATATGTAAAATAGATGATGATTTCTATCAAAGGTTAAAAGAATATTTCGAAAACTTGGAAGATGAGTATTCATCCATAGAGGACAAAAATTCTCCAAAAGCAAAATTATTGCGATCTGAAATTGAAAATGCTAAAAGAATTGCTGAAAGCATCTATGAACAAAGAGAGAAAAAGATTGTTCAAGCTGCACTAGTAGAAAGAAAAGGCGGCAGACCAAACATCGATAATCTAACTTCATCAGAAAAAAAACTGTTTGAATCAATAACAAGAGATCTAAAAAAAGGATACCAAAGTATATTTTGTAGCAAAAACTCCATCGAGGGAGAAAAAGAAGATAAAGAAGAAAACATACTGGTAAAAATAAATCAGGATATCTTGGAATTTGTTGATTCAGATGGAAACAAGTATAATCTTAAAAAGGAGGATATTGTTACATTACCAAAAGAAATAGCAAATGCTTTAATAAAAAGAGAAGTTGCAGAAAAAGGAAGTATAAGCTAAATTTTTATATAACGCTTAATATTACCCTTTAGCATTCAAAGGTTGGTTGATATGGAAAAACCAAGAAAAATAAAAACATACTGCCCCTATTGCAAGAAGCACACTATACATGAAATAGAGAAAATGAAAAAGAAAAAAGCCAGTGAACTAAAACAAGGTCAAAGGAGGTTCAGACGAGCTCTCAAAGGATACGGTGGTTTTCCAAGGCCAAAACCAGAGGGGAGAGAAAAACCTACAAAAAGAATCGCATTAAGATATAAATGTACAGAATGTGGAAAAATACACCAACCCAAAAGTATAAGAGCGAAGAAGTTTGAAATCGTGGAATAAAAAAGAGGGGGAGATTTAATGCAAGAAGTTGAAAGTAGATTCATAAGGGTTAGATGCAAAGACTGTGGAAACGAGCAAGTCTTGTTTAACAAATGCAGCACAAAGATTTTTTGTCATATTTGTAGTAGTATACTAGCTGAGCCAAAAGGTGGTAAAGCCGAGGTAAAAGGAGAGATCTTAGAGGAATTAGAGTGAAAACATGTTAGTCAAAAAAGAATACCCAGATGTTGGAGATCTTGTTGTATGTACTGTTAAGAAGGTTCAAAATTTTGGTGCCTTTGTAGAACTCGATGAGTACCCTGGAAAAGAAGGTTTTATTCACATTGCAGAAGTTGCCCCCGGGTGGATAAAACGTATCAGAGATCATGTGCGAGAAGGACAAAAAGTTGTTTGCAAAGTGATGCATGTTGATGAAACCAAGGGACACATCGATCTATCCCTGAAAAGGGTTAATGCTCATCAGAGAAAAGAAAAAATACAGGAATGGAAAAATGAGCAAAGAGCGACAAAACTGCTTGAGATGCTTGCAAAAAACATTGGAAAAACCATTGAACAATGTTATAATGAGTTTGGTAGAAAACTAGTAGAAAAATACGGGACTCTATATGCTGCTTTTGAAGAATGTGCATATAATGTTGAAACACTCAAGAAAGATGGTTTTAGTGGAGAATGGTTAAAAGAATTTGAAAAAATAGCAAAGGAAAACATAAGTATACCATTTGTAAGTGTTAAAGGATATATAAAAATAGAATCCTGGCTTCCTGACGCAATTCTTCACATAAAAAATGCACTGCTTGAAGCTGAGAAGAGTGAATATGAAGATGTCACTATAGAGGTTAGCTATGTTGGTGCACCAAGATATGCAATAAAAGTAACAGCGCCAGATTATAAAATAGCTGAAAACGAACTTAAAAAAGCCATAGAAAGAGTTACAAAATCCTTGGAAGGAAAAGCCCAGGTAAGCTTTTCAAAAGAGGAGGAATAGAAACATTGAAAAGCCTGTTGAGATATTGTGAATATTGTAAAGAATATACTCTAAATCACATTTGCAAGTGTGGAAACAAAACTATACAAGCTGCTCCACCAAGGTTCTCACCAGAAGACAAATATGGAGAATATAGGAGAATGTTAAAAAGAGAAATGAAGAGGGTTTAGATAATGGATGATGTTGTTATAAAATATGTGACGAGAAAACCGAGACTAAATAAACCAATATTTATAGAGGGACTACCAGGAATAGGTAATGTGGGAAAACTTGCAGCGGAGCATCTAATAGAAGAACTCGGTGCAAAAAAATTTGTAGAAATTTACTGCAAAGATTTTCCACCCCAAGTGTTTATAAACAGAGATGGAACGATAAAACTAGTGAACAACGAACTTTACTATTGGAAGGCAAAGAAAAAAGGGCAAAAAGATCTTATAATTCTAACTGGAGACTACCAAGGTTTATCCTCAGAGGGTCAATATGAGTTATCAGACAAAATATTAGATATAGTCGAATCACTAGGTGCTAAACAAATATTTACCTTGGGAGGATATGGATTAGGAAGAGAAATAGAAAAACCTCGTGTATTAGGAGCCGCAACCAGTAGAGAGCTTGTCAAAAAATTAAAGAAACATGGAGTGGTTTTCAGGGAGAATGAACCCGGTGGGGGGATAATAGGAGCAAGTGGCTTGCTAATAGGTCTTGGTAAACTAAGAGGTATGGAAGGAGCATGTTTTATGGGTGAAACACCTGGTTACCTAGTTGACCCAAGGAGTGCAGAAGTAGTTTTAAGAGTTCTTACTAAGATATTGAATATTGACATCAGTTTTAGCGAGCTACAAAAAAAAGCAGAGGAGATCGAGTATATAGCAGAACAGTTAAAAGAATTAGAAAGTCTTTCAAAGAAAGGAGAAGAAAGAAAAGATATTGATTATATTGGATAAACACACTTATTTTATGTCTCTTATTTACGTCTTATTAGTCCTATATATATTGCTAATATAACAGCTACTATTAGTAACACTATTGCTATTATTATCTGAGTTAACGGCAACGCGTTTACACCTGTTACAATCTCATAGCCCTCCTTGTACTCAACATTTCCAGCTTCATCATTTGAAACCGTGTAAAACTTGTAGTATCCATTGCCATTTGGTGCATCAAACTTCCACTCCCAGGTGCCATTTCCAATGTATTTACCCTCCCTATATGGTTTCCAATCTGTCCATGTCTTGTTATCCGGTGAGTAGCTGTAGTATAAGGTAACCTTGGAAACAGAACTAGTGCCATCTATTGCTCTAGCAGTTACTTTTATTGGCAGAGAGGAATGCCATTTTACATTGAACGCTTGTATCTCAGACCTTGGCCTGTCTATATCTTTTCCAATCTTGTATGGTTTTTCAATGGTTATGTTCTCGTTATTACCATAATCATTGATCCTGAATATTAGATAATATGTCAATCCTGGGTTTATACTCTGCCATATTGAACTGTCTATCTGGAATGTGTCATTGTAAAACCCGCTACTTATATTATCGGCTATTGTTACCCAGTTGCTTTCCCATGTTGTATTGCTTAGCTGATATTCTATGCTTTTTAACACCATATTGTCTGTGAAGTTGATCCTTATCTGTGGTGCTGAGTTGTTATACCAGTGATCTGCTTCTGGATCATAATATACCCTTGGTTTCTCAGTATCAACTGCTATGAGAGAGACTTTTCCTTTTTCCTCTTTCCCATCTAAGTTTTCATAGTTTCCTGCTTTGTCTACTGCTATAGAACAAAGTTTGTAAAAACCATTGTAAACTGGTGAAAACGAAGATGGTTCATATGGTGTTAGATTTGCAAATAGTTCCCAATCACTCCAGTTAGTACCGTTTTCAGAGTACTTGTAATACAGTAAAACCATGCTTAAACCACTTTTATCATCTTCAGCCGTCACAATTAGTGATATATCATTGATACCATACCATTTGTATGAACCATCTGAGAAAGCTGGTGGGGAGATAAAAGTTATATTAGAGGTTGGTGGTTCTGTGTCAACTTGTATCTCATATGTTATACTATTGTTTACATTTCCAGCGAGATCACTTATTTGGAATTCTACACCATTCATCGAGAGTGAAAAGTTAACATTGTATGGTCCTATATATTCTTCAAATGTGTCTAGTGGTAGAGTGTTTCGTAGGGTGGCAATTGTTAAAGGCACATCAAATGCAATGATTGTTTGGAAATCCTTTGTACCATTGGTACCTGTGCAATATGCTTTTTCCCATGGAGTGGAGATGCAAACTGAGATGATGATAACATCACCCTGTAAGGTGAAAGTGTAGTTTTGTAAGTGGAAATCACTGAAATAACTTGATTCATTGTATAGTAGAGAAATGACCTTTGTACTGGTTAAATTACTAGGATGTAAAATGTTCATGGTGTAGTTTATTCTGTATTTTGCAGAGGTGACATCTAAACCTGATGTTGAGTCTTTAACACTAATGCTGCAGTTGGCTTTTTCCTTATTCCACCATCCCTGAGGATACAGGTCTCTCCATCCATAGGGGTAGTCATTTTCATCTTTCCAAGTTAATTTCCAGTATTTTAGAGTCGGATTTTGAATTTCACTGCTTCTCTGTAAAGTCGCAGCTAATCTGATTCTTTTAGAAGTCAGGGATGAGATGTTGGCTCCATTCTTTACATTGTCAAGTATTTTGACGCCATTCTCATCTAATACATCTATCTTGCAACTGCCGCTTCCTCTTAGAAGAAATGAGATTTTATCCCACCATTTACCAGTTGGTGGCTCTATTACATTTGAAACAAAAGTTCCCTTTAGGTTATAGCTTTTTTTGTAAGAGCCTATCGCGTAGAGTCTGCCGTCATCATCAGATATATAGAGTATACCATTTGATATAATAGGTGATGATGTAATGGTTGCATCTAGCATAGCATTATAGTGCCATTTTTCACTCCAGCTGTTCAGGTTTATCGCATATATGGTGCCACCTTTTATCACCAGGCCAGTTTGAACATTGATGTTACCATAAGATGCAATATATAAGGTGTTTTCAGCTATAGCCGGGGAGGAGAATAGATAGTTTCCAGTTGTCTCAATAGGTGGATAAACTTCTCCTAATGTTTGTGCATCGAGGGCATGAATTGTTCCATCAGGTGATCCAACAAAGACTATATTGTTGTATATTACAGGTGTGGATGATGCAGCTGCATTAGGAGGTATAGGACGAATTAATTTCCCTCCTAATATTTTTTTGATAATTGGAAGATTCAATATATCTTGTGTATTTATCTCTCCTAGATATGTTGAATTTGCTATTGTACCATCTGTTTTGTTTATTGAATATAAAGCTACAGATGCAATTGAGGGTGGACCTACTGTTTTGTTTTCAATAGTGACTACATAGACCTTTCCATTGTATACAACTGGTGCGGCTCTTCCCACTGCACCTATCATATCATTTTCCCATATAGCACTACCCGTGTCCTCATCTATCGCAAATAGGCTACTGCCATTTTCGTTAGCGCAGCCTACAAATAAAACACCATTGTCAATGGCAGGTGGAGCATAGACTGCAGCTGGCAGATCAAATTCCCACAGCAATCTCCCATCTTGCTTACTCAGTGCCAATAACTTATATATTGGCTTAGAGAGATCCAAGATAGATTTTTCCTTTAC
>Ga0209834_10002353_pt1 | contig 10102 bp, 7 predicted proteins | sample Mar14236cmmetaG_FD_184134 | JGI IMG/M metagenome (GOLD analysis project Ga0209834, IMG submission 184134) | Marine hydrothermal vent microbial communities from Guaymas Basin, Gulf of California to study Microbial Dark Matter (Phase II) - Marker... ...
CTTCAATGGCAAAACCAGCATGTAAAAGTACATAATCACCGACTGAAACTTGAGGAATTAGCTCTAAGCTCGCCCTTTTGATAATGCCCCCAATCTCTATTTCTGCTGTATTATCATCAAATATTTTTTTAACTTTTCCCGGTATTGCTAAACACATTTTCTTTTCCCCCTATAAACGCGGTCAGTAACATAATTGACCAATTGCCCGATTAACCAATTTTTCGATCTATCAATTACATCATTTAACTAGTTACCCAGTTTACCAGTCAATTTAATCCATATATGTGGGTAGAAATGCTCTGGATTCCTGCTCCCCGATCAGGTCGAGGACAGGTTTCGCAGGTTCCTAACTTCTTTTCTCCACTCGATGCTTGATACTCGATACGTTATTTACTTCCTGCTATTACTGCCTGTCCCAAAGATATTCCTCCATCGTTAGGAGGTACCTTTCGTTGAATATATACTTGAAAACCCTCTTTCTCCAAATGGGAAATAATTCTTTCTGTTAAATAACGATTTTGGAATACTCCCCCACTTAAGGCAACTTTGTTGAGATTGGTTATCTCTCTTATTTTAACACATAAATCCCCAGTAAAATCAGCTACGGTATTATGAAATTTGGCAGCAATCACCCCTTTGCTCGCTCCATTTTTAAGATCACAAATAATTTCTTTAAAGATATTTTCAGGATTGATAATAAATTCTTTATTTTCTTTATAAATATCAAACTTATACCCTTCTTCGATTCCAGAAACACAAATTGCTTCCATTTCCATCGCAGCCTGCCCTTCGTAACTTACTTTATCTCTTACGCCAATCAAGGCAGATATGGCATCAAATAAACGTCCACAACTTGAAGTAAGGGGTGAATTTATTTTCTGGTCAATCATTTTTTCTATAATTGATAATATATTATGATTCTGCCTTTGGATAAAATCTATTCTAAGCTCTTTTGCCTTTTTACCATAAATAGAATATAAGTAACCGTAGGCCACTCTCCAGGGTTCTGCAATAGCTTTATCTCCTCCAGGTAAAGGAGAATATCTTAAATGACCTATTCGAAAATATTTTTTAAAATCACATAACAAAAATTCTCCTCCCCAAATCTTTCCATCGTCTCCATAACCTGTACCATCATAAGCTACCCCAATCACTCTTTCTCTAATATCATTTTCCACCATACAACTTGCTATATGGGCATAATGGTGCTGGATTTTAACTACTTCTATCCCCCTCTTAGCTCCAATTTCTTCTGCATATTTTGTAGAAAGATAATCTGGGTGTAAATCACAAGCAATGATTTGGGGATTCATTCTAAATATTTTTCCTAATTTCTCTATCGATTCCTTAAAAAAGTTTAAAGCTCCAAGATTTTTTAAATCTCCCAGATATTGACTTGGAAAAATATACCTTCCTTTAGAGAAACAAATAGTATTCTTTAATTCCGCCCCCACAGCTAAGACTTCTTTCAACCTAAAATCAATGGTTATGGGATCGGGAACATACCCTCGAGCCCTTCGAAAAAAAACACTATGATGGTTCATAATTTTTATTATGGAATCATCACAACGGTTAAATATTTCCCGATTATATAAAAGAAAAAAATCAACTACCTTATCTAATTTTTCTAAAGCCTCTTGATTATCACAAATTATGGGGTCTTCACTAAAATTCCCACTGGTCATAACTAAGGCGGAAAAAGTATCCTTTAGTAAGAGATAATGAAGAGGTGTATAAGGTAACATTACCCCTAAATAATTATTGTTGGGAGCTACAAATGAGGAGATTATACTATCTCTTTTCTTTTTTAGCAGGACTATTGGTCGAGCTCGGCTTTCCAACTGTTCCCTTTCCTCTTTTTCAACCTCGCAATATTGTTCAATTTTTTCTAAATTAAAAGACATTAAGGCAAAAGGTTTGGCCTCTCTTTTTTTTAAATTTCGTAATCTTAAGACCGTCTGGTCATTGGTAGCATCACAAGCAAGATGGAAGCCACCTAACCCTTTAATTGCACCGATTTTCCCTTCTTTCAAGAATTTGACAGCTTGTTCTATGGGATTAACATTTTTTATTATTTTTCCATCTCTATTATATATAAATACCTGTGGGCCACAGTGAGCACAAGCGTTAGGTTGAGCATGGTATCTTCTATCTTCCAGATTATCATACTCATTCTGACATTGGGGGCACATCTTAAATGCACTCATTGTAGTCTTTTCTCTATCATAGGGAATGTCTTTGATAATGGTAAAACGAGGACCACAATTAGTACAATTTATAAAAGGGTATCGGAAACGTCTATTTTGGGAGTCAAATAATTCTTGCAAACAGTCTTTACATATACTTATATCAGGTGACACTAATACAAGGCTGTTTTCTTCTTTCGTTTTGCTCTTTTTAATAAAAAATCCTTTATAACCTACCAAAGGAAGTTTAACTATTTCTATCTCCTCAATCCTCGCCAAAGGAGGGAGTTTTTCTTTAATATCCTCAATAAGACTATCTAATTCTTCTTCTTCTCCTTCCACTTCTATCTCTACTCCTTGATTTGAATTGAGTACCCAACCGGATAAATTATAGTTTTTTATTAATTTATGAATAAAGGGGCGAAATCCAACCCCCTGGACAATACCTCTAATAATTATATTTTCTCTAATCTTCATTAAAAATTACTTCCTAAGTAAACTTGTAGTATAAAATTAAATTTGTATCTTATATCTCATAGGTATAGTTACCCGGTTAACTTGTTTACCGGTTAAGGATTAGTTAACCAGTCATTACTAAGACAGGCATATAGCAATACGTCCTTACTTACTGAAAACCGAAACTAATAACTAAAAACTTACATTTAATCTAACGACTAAATTAACTGGTCAACTGGGGAATTAGTTAACCCGGTAATTTATTTTTTTTACCTGCCCTTTTAACCAATCAATCCAGATACCTAATCCTTCTCCTGTTCGACAAGAAATTTCAAATATTCTCATCTCAGGGTTTATATTCATTGCATCTTTTTTTATTTTAGACATATTAAAATTTGTATAGGGCAACAGATCGATCTTATTTATTAATAGAACTTTTGCCTTGCGAAACATAACCGGATATTTAATAGGTTTATCATCACCTTCTGTAGTGCTAACCATCACTGCTTTATCATGTTCTCCTAACTCAAAACTCGCGGGGCAAACTAAGTTCCCTACATTTTCTATTACAAAAAGGTCTATCTCTTTAAAATCAAAAGATTTTAACGCCCTGTCTACCATATTTGCATCCAGATGACAAGCTCCATTGGTATTTATTTGAACTACTGGAATATCATATTTTTTTATCCTTTGAGCATCATTATCGGTTTGAAGATCCCCCTCCAATACTGCAATCTTTAATTCGTTTTTAACTAAATTAATAGTTCTTTCTAAAAGACTGGTCTTGCCAGAACCGGGAGAACTCATAAGATTAATAGTATAAACTTTGTTTTTATCAAAAATATCTCTATTTTTTTGGGCGATATTTTCATTTGCCTTTAAAATATTAGTAAAAACCTTTACTTTAGTCAATTTCGTTCCCTCCATTTATTCCTATTGCGTATGTATAGTTACCCAGTTATCCAGTTACCCTGTTTGCCAGTTAAGGATTAGTTAATCAGTCATTAGTAAGATGGCGTATAACAATACGCCTTTACTTACTGAAAAACGAGAAGTAAAAACTTGTCTAAGTACTATTTATTATCGATAATTACCGGATAACTGGAAAACTGGGCAACCGGTTAACTAAATAATGTTAACAACTATTTCTAAAATACTTTTCCGCCAAGAGAACCGCTACAAAATCATCATAATAACCAGGCGGAACTCTTAAAGACAAAGGAATTAATTTAAAAATGCCTCGGGGAGGATGGACTTCAAAGTACTTTTTTCTTGCCTCCAGGGTACTAAAATCTTCTTCTATTAGAATAATTTTTATTTGTGGAAAATATTTTTTTAATTTTTCTTCTATCTTTTTATGATTAGTACCATTTCCCAAAACAATTTTTTCTATCTTATAAATTCTTAAACTTTCTTTAATGCTTTCGACAATCTTTTGAGTCACTGTAACTTCTCTCTGGAGAACACTCAAATTAGAATCTACTACTGCATATCCACACTTTTTTACTCCTGGATCAATCGCTATAATTATCTCATCTTTTGTCATAATTTACTTATTATAAACTCCTATATTAGAACTCAGAACTCTATACGCTCAGGATAAGTATAGATATTCATTCCCCTTTCTCGGACAAAGCCAATCAAGGTTATCCCCAATTTTTTTGCTAATTCCACAGCTTTATCTGTAGGGGCTGCTCGAGAAACAACAATAGGTATTTTAGCAAAAGCAATTTTTATTAAAATATCAGAGGTTATCCGACAAGAAGTTAATATTATGGCATCTTCTCTCGGTATATCCTTTAAAAATACCTCTCCTAAAATCTTATCAATAGTATTATAACGACTGATATCTTCGGTAAACAATGTTATAGAACCCTGCTTATCAGCTAAGGCACAACTATGTACCCCTCCGGTAAGTTTAAAAAGTTTAGCTTTTTCTTGCATAGTATGCATCAAGCTAAATATTATCTCGCCCTTAATTTTTAAAAAACACTTTACAGGTAATAATTTACTTATTAATTCTTCTTCAATATTAGCTCTTCGAGGAATTAAATTATCTCTTAAAGAATCTTCCAAGGGTGAATAAATATTTTTCGCCTCTATTTTAATTAATTTTTGTTTTTCATCTACAACTACCGAGGAAATATCTCCTTTTTTCTCTAAAATACCAGAGGTATATAGAAATCCTATTCCTAGATAATCATAATTTTCAGGAGAACCCTTTAGGGTAACCAACTTTTTCCCATTTAAAAAAATAACAATATTTGACTCTCTTACTACCATATCAGAAATTTCATCTTTTTCGTTATCTTTAATCCGAACTATTTCAATTTTCTTATACTTTAGATTTTTTTTCAATTCTTTCTTTCTCTTTGGCTATTAATTATTTTTTCCGCTTCTATTAAATCTTTTTTATAATTGATATTAAAAAAAGAGTAAAATTTTGGGTCATATCTTCTTATCTCTTCATTCTCAATAAATTTCACTTTCAAGTGAGGAAAAATTGCCCTAACAGAAAAAATATGCTTCCTTAAATTTCTTTCAATTGTCTCCAAACATCTCCTGCTATAAAGGGCACATAATGGTTCTATATAACCATCACCATAACGAGGAACAACTATATCATTAGAATCAATATTCTCTATCATATGCTGGAGTAATTTTACCTCTAAAAAAGGCATATCGCAACCCACTACTAAATTATATTGGGAAGGAGATGCTTTTAAACCAGTATATATACCCACCAAAGGACCATTTTGGGGAAATAAATCAGGTATTACTTGTTTATAAGATGGGTATTTTTCCGGTGGTCCAACTATAATGATATTATTCCCTACCACACATTTAAGCCTTGATCTAACTATATCAATAAGGTACTCCCCTTTTAGTTTAAGTATAGATTTATTTCTATTATAACCTATCCTGCTACTCTTTCCTCCAGCTAAAATAATTGCAGTTAAAGAAAGATCTTCTTTGTCTACATCAATTTTCATAAATTATATCATATCACTTTACTATTAAAAAATATAGCAGTAACAAAGAAAATATCGAGTATATATTATTGAGTATCGATTCCTGTCTGCGTCTACCTGACATTTAATCAAAATAATTTTAATTCTTAAACCGAATAACCAGCAAACTGACTAACTAACCAACCGTATCATATTATTGAACATATAATATCATAGTGTATATATTATATATTATATATTTTTTAAATAAAAGAGCCATGCTTGTGTTTAAGAAGACAAGAAAAAGAGGGTTACATCTCATATTAAAGAAAAGATATAACCCTCTTTATACCATTCAAATAAAGTATTATTATTTCTTACCTTTTAAATAGACCACCCAGTATAGAGTAGAGACAAAGAAAGCACCACCTACAATATTTCCCAAAGTAACTGGGATTAAATTGTTTCCAATAAATCCTCCCCAGGTAAGATTGGCTAATTTATTGGTAAGGCCAGCGGCTGCTACCACATCAGCATTATTTTTCAATAGTAATCCCATAGGTATAAAATACATATTAGCAACGCAATGCTCAAATCCACTGGCAACAAAAGCCATAATAGGAAAATAGATGCCAAATATCTTTCCAACTACATCTTTAGAGGCAATAGCTAACCATACAGCTAAACACACTAACCAGTTACAACCAATAGCACGAGCAAAGGCAGCCCCCCAACTAAGATTAACTTTTCCATTAGCAATGGCCAAGGCTTTTGCTCCTACGCCAAAATCACCGGTCTTCCAAAGCCCTGTGCTATACATAATCCATACCAATAATAATGACCCTATAAAATTAGCCATGTATACCCAAAACCAATTATTTAGCATCTTGTTGAACTTTACATCGCCGGTTAATACACTCACAAAGATTAAATTATTTCCGGTAAATAGTTCTGCTCCGGCAATTACCACTAAAATAAGACCTACAGCAAATACACTACCAAACATAAATTTAGCAAAGCCAACTCCCATAAATTTACCCATATCAAAACTGATCATAGTTGCTAATTCTGAACCAAAACCAATAAATACTCCAGCGAGAATACCTAAGATAATCATCTGCATTACTGATAAATTGGTTTTAGCTTTACCTACTCCAATTATCGCCTTGGCTACTCCGGCTGGGGCTAAAAAACCTGGTTCTACATTCCTTACTTCTTGAATCTCTTTTGAGTTCATTTCTTTCTTCACTCCTTTTTTTTATTTTTTGTTTTAAGAGATTTTTTGTACTTTAACAGCACAAACTTTATATTCTGGAATCTTAGATACTGGGTCAAGAGCTGCATTGGTAAGTAGATTGGCAGCAGCTTCATGGAAGTGGAAACTCATAAATACTACTCCCTTTCCTGATTTTTCAGTAACTTGTACTTTAGCTCTAATCTTTCCTCGACGGGAAGCTACTTCCACAAATTCTCCCTCTTTAATCCCCAATTCTTCTGCATCTTGGGGATTAATTTCTACTAATGCCTCGGGATAAACTTCGTTTAATCCTTTAGACCTCCGAGTTATAGTTCCGGTATGGAAGTGATATAAAACTCGTCCAGTAGTAAAGATAAAGGGATATTCTTCATCCGGTAGTTCAGCTGCCTCTTTAAATTCTACCGCAAAAAATTTTCCTTTTCCTCGAGTAAATTTATCTTTATGTAAATATTTAGTTCCCGGATGATTAGCATCAAGGCAAGGCCATTGCAATCCACCGTTATCTAACCGATGGTAATACATCCCACCATAAATAGGGGTAAGAGAGGCAATCTCTTCCATTATCTCACTCGGGTCATTATAACTCATATTATAACCCATCTTTTGGGATAGTTCACAGATGATCTTCCACTCTGGTTTAGAATACCCTATTGGTTCGATAGCCTTTCTTATTCTTTGAACCCTCCTTTCAGTATTAGTTATAGTCCCATCTTTTTCAGCTATAGTAACTCCTGGTAAAATTACATCTGCCAATTCAGCAGTTTCAGTCATAAAGACATCAGATACTACTAAAAATTCCACTCTCTTTAACGCTTCCCGGGCATGGTTGAGATCGGGGTCAGACATTGCCGGATTTTCTGCCATAACAAAAATGCCTCTAATCTTCCCTTCATAAGCAGCATTTAAAATCTCCACCACAGTCAAACCTATTTTGTCAGATAAATCAACTCCCCAGGCTTTAGAAAATTTTTCTTTAACTTGAGGTTCAGTAACTTTTTGGTAACCAGAATAAACATTAGGTAAAGCCCCTAAATCGCAAGCACCTTGAACATTACTTTGCCCGCGTAGAGGATTAACTCCAGCACTTTCCTTACCTACATTACCGGTGAGCATAGCAAGGTTAGCAGTAGACAAGACATTGTCTGTTCCGGTAGTATGCTGAGTAATTCCCATCGAATAAATTAGAGAAGTAGTAGGAGCAGTAGCATAAATACGAGCTGCTTTTTTAATATCTTCGGCTGGTACACCGGTTATTTTTTCTACGATTTCAGGAGTGTACTTGAGAACAGTCTTCTTTAATTCTTCATAACCTTCCGTTCTTTGAGCAATAAATTCTTTATCTTCTAATCCTTCATTTATAATTACATTCATTAATCCATTAAATAAAGCTACATCCGTACCAGGACGCTGCCTTAACCATAAAGTTGCATATTTAACTAGTTCAATCTCTCGAGGATCAGCTACAATTAATTTCGCTCCATTTTTAGTAACTGCCTTTTTTATTTCCAAGGCAATTATGGGGTGATTCTCAGTTGTATTAGAACCAGTAAGATAAATAGCTGAAGCATTGGCAATTTCTTTTATAGAATTGGTCATTGCTCCACTACCAAAGGCTTGAGCTAATCCAGCCACAGTCGCCGAATGACATAAACGGGCGCAATGATCAACATTATTAGTCCCTAAAACAGCTCGGCTAAATTTCATTAAAAGATAATTTTCTTCATTGGTACATTTAGCCGAAGATAAAACAGCCAGGCTATCATTACCACTTTCTTTCCTAATCTGAGTAAATTTGTCACTTATTAACTGGTAAGCTTCTTCCCAACTGGCTCTCTCAAATTTGCCATTTCTCTTAATTAAGGGGGTAGTCAATCGATCATCTCGGTGAATATAATCATAACCGAAACGTCCTTTGACACAGAGATTAATTCCATTAACCACACTATCAGGATTGGAGGTGACCTTAATTACTTTTCCATCTTTCACATTAAAATCAAAATTGCACCCACATCCACAATAGTTACAAGTGGTTTTAACCTTGGTAAATTCCCAGGTCCTCCCTTTTCCTTGAGCAGCTTTATCAATTAAAGCACCAACTGGACATACTGCTACACACTGACCACAAGAGACACATTCAGAATATTTTAAACCATTATCTCCATCAGCTATAATCTTTGTTTTTGAACTTCGATATCCAAAATCAATAGCATGAGTCTGTTGAATTTCGTTACATATTTCTACACATCGGCCACACAAGATACACTTATTTAAATCCCTAACAATAAAAGGATTGCTTTCATCTAAAGGCAATTTTTTATCAATTCTACCAAATCTTGATTCTTTGATTCCCAATTCATAAGCCAAATCCTGCAAGGCACAATCACCATTCTTTTCACAAGTCATACAATCAAGAGGATGGTTACTTAATATTAGTTCAACTACTATCTTGCGAGCTTTAATAACTCTTTCACTATGTGTATGAATTATGAGACCCTCTCTTATCGGGTAAACACAAGAGGCTACTAAAGTAGGAGCACCTTCTACTTCTACCACACATACCCGGCAGGAACCTGGAGTAAATCCGAGTTCTGGCATAGCACATAAAGTTGGTATCTTAATACCTATTTCTGTGGCAACTTCTAATATAGTCTTACCTTCCTTCGCTATTACCTCCTGTCCATCTATAGTTATTTTGACTTCCTTCATTATACCTTTCCTCTCCTTCTCTTGTTTAAATAAAAATTATTTTTTATCTATATTTTTCCAATTAAAAAATTATTTATAGATTTCCATTACTTTTTTATAAGTCGATTATATTCCTCAGAAAAAAGCTTAAGGGTATCCAACAAAGAATTTGGAGCACTCTGGCCCAAAGGACAAAAAGATGTATCCTTCATACTTTCCCCTAACAATTTTAAAGTCTCTAAATCACTTGCCTTGCCTTTGCCTGAACTTATTTTATCTAATATTTCATATATATGTTTAGTGCCTTCTCGACAAGGGGTACATTTTCCGCAGGACTCATGCACAAAGAATTTCATACAACATTTTATAAAATCAACAACTGAAACTGTATTGTTCATAACTAATATCGCCCCGGAACCCAAACTATAACCTACCTTCCGGAGAGATCCAAAAGCAAGGGGTACATCTAAAAACTCTGAAGAAAGGATATTGCCGGCAGTACCTCCTATTTGAGCCATTTTAAACCCTCCCAAGGATATACCTCCTGCATAATCATAAATTATCTC